>QLIP01000282.1_pt1 | contig 22029 bp, 17 predicted proteins | sample 1769771 | NCBI WGS metagenome assembly QLIP01 (sample SAMN09428762, study PRJNA476227) | Gut metagenome, whole genome shotgun sequencing project. | isolation source: cecum | host: Rhizomys sinensis | place: China: Jinsha town of Minqing, Fujian Province | collected 2013-09-23
ACTTTTGGTGCGATGACACAGGTTTTTCGATGTGTGCCAAGCATTTGATGGTCTGCTGCAAATTTGCCTACATTCGAGCAAGCTCAGTATAGGCAAATGCAGCATACTATTTTCAAACAGTGATAGGCTAAAGGACTGAAATGACTAAAATCTAATTCTCGTAGAATGGAAATTCCTCCCCTGCCATTTCCGCCAGATACCATGCCGCCATTTCCTGACGCTTGGTGTTATAGACGATGCCAATGATGCCCCTGCTGCCTTCCGGCGCATAACAGCCGTATTTTTGCAGCCCGGGCAGGGCATCTGCGTAAATTCCCGTAGTGCGCCCGCCTTTTGTGGCAAATAAATCTTCTTCGTGTCTTAACAGCCACTCCTCGTCCATGACATCCCGCAAGTCAAGGAACGTGCCCGCTTCGTCATACTTGATAAAATCCGCTTCCAGCATGCCGCACACATCCAGGCTTTCACTGCCGACATCCGCAAGAAACCTGGAAAGGCTTGTCACTGCAAAAGTCCCGGATCCTGCATCGCTAAGCATCAAGTCTTTTTGCACAGAAACGGCCTGGTTTTTTTCTGCAGACGGCATAGCCAGCAGAAGATCCTTTTCCATCTCCTGCTGGCTCGTATCTGTATGGCAGTCAAGCAGCATCACAGAGAGGATGCATTCTTTTTTTGCCAGGGCAGCGCAGAGAAAATAAATCCCCATCGCCGCCACTGTCAAAACCGCGAGTATCTGCCATTTATAAAAATCCCAAAAATAACCTGTCTTGTTTTTTAGCATTATCCTTTTACAGCTCCTGCCGCAATACCGTTCACAAATTGTTTCTGCAATATCAAAAATACGAGAATCAGAGGCAGTGCGCAAAGCACGCAGGCCGCAAACAGGACATTCCACTGTGCCGGGTTTTCTTTATCCCCAAGGAACTGCAGCATGCCCACAGGCAGGGAATACTGCGCTTTTTTTGTAATAAATACCATCGGATAAAAATAATCGTTCCAAATCCAAAGCCCCTGTGTGATTACGCACGATATGATGGCTGGCTGCAGCAGCGGGAATACAATAACCGCAAACCGCGTCGGCAGTGTTGCGCCATCCATATAAGCCGATTCTTCAATCTCTACCGGCACGCTCTTCATAAACCCGGAAAACAGAAATACCGAGAATGGCAGGGAGCAGGTGATAAACATAATCATCGGCGTAAATCTCGTGTTTGGTATCCCAAGGCGGTTCATCGTCTGCGCAATCGGCACAATGACCATCTGCGACGGGATAATAAGGCCCGATATAAAGAAATAATATAAAAATTTCGCCAGCTTGGATTTAATCCTGCCAATCGGATACGCTGCCATCGTAGCAAAAGCCACGATGCAGATTACCGACCCTGCGGTCGTCATAATGCTGTTTAATAGCTGCATTGGGTAGTTCATGTTTTTAAACGCTGTGGCATAGCTTGCGGCGGAAAATTCCATAAACAGCTTAAGCGGTGATGTCTGGTTGCCAGGTGTACGCAGTGAACTGGAAAAAACGATTACCAGCGGCGACACTACGATGATGCAAAATAAGATGACTATCACATACAGCAGGATACTTTTTATGCTGCGCCTGGATATGCCGTTGTTCTTATCATTCTTTACAGTGTTGTCCATCACAGCTCTACCTCCTTCTTATTCATATAAATCAGCATCAGCACGGTGATTAAGATGATGAAGGCAAAGGCAAGCACGGAGAAGGCGCTTGCGCGGCCCATCTTCTGGTCCATAAACGCTGTTTCGTATACTTGGAACATTAAAGTCTTTGTTGATTTTCCAGGTCCGCCGTTTGTCATGATAAAGGAATAGTCGAATGCCTTCAATCCCGCAATGACGGACAAAATCACGTTGATCGTAATCGTGGAAGAAATCAGCGGAAGTTTTACGTAACGTATCTGCTGCCACTGTGTACAGCCGTCAATGCCGGCTGCTTCAATCAGGCTTTCATCCACGGTCTGCAGCCCTGCTAAGTAGATGATCATCGTCGTGCCAAAGCCCTTCCATATTTCTACCATTGCAATGGCAAAAAGCGCCGTATGGTAATTGCCAAGCGGGTTGAAAGCTGTGCCGTTGCCGCCTAGCATGCTGACTAAGCTTGCAATCATGCCTGCCCCCGGCATATAAACATAGGACCAGATAAAGCCTACGACGATAGCGCTAAAAAGTGCCGGGAAATAAGAACAGGTACGGAACAGCCCTTTTAACTTTATTTTCGTATTTAAGATCATTGCGACGGAAAGACCGATGAAATTGCTAAGGCAGACGGTCACTACCGCATAAACAAGCGTATTTTTCATGGAGTTGACAAGTGTGCCGTTAGTCAATACTTTGGCATAGTTTTTCATCCCCACGAAATCGAAATTGTAATCAATGCCGTTAAAGTCTGTAATGCTGTAATAAAACAGCTGGAGCACCGGATATATCCAAAAGGTCAGGAAAAGAGCCAGCGCCGGTATTAAGAAATAATACATCCGTTTGGTAAAAACGAGCGATGCGCTGCTTTTACTAGCATTTCTCGATGTTTTTGCCATGATTCCACATCCTTTCTAAAACGGACTGCCTAGGACAGGCAGCCCGTCAGTCTGTTAATTATCCAGCAGATCTTCTAATTTGTCCTGCATGCCTTGTGTGATATCATCCACGGTTGTGCCCTGTCCGCCTACCATTTCGCTAAAGAGCGCTTCCATTTCAGTTTCTGTTCCTGTAGGCCATGCCTGGTTGCACCAGTAGAAGCCTTTGCCTTCGTTCATCAGATCGATGAAGGGCTTAAACAGGTCATAGTTCGGTGTGGAGTCAGAGCCTTCGCCATAAGTAGCAATCGTCCTGCCAGTCGAAAGGTATGCTTTCCAAACATCCGATTTTCCATCCATCCAGTAATCAAGCAGTTCTTTACATCCGTCAATGTACTTAGAGCCGCTGTAAATGCTGTAGCCAGCGCTAAGGCAGGTAGCGGTATATACGCCGTTTGTGCCAGGGATCGGGAAGTATCCTCTCTCAAATTTCCCGCCTGCGCCTTCTGCCGTAAGTGCTGCAGCGTTAAAGGAGCCGTCGAAAGTCATTGCTGCTTTTCCATCTACAAAGTCTGTGATTGCCTGTGATGCGCCATATCCAAGAGACTGGCTTGCATCGATGTATTTGTTGTCATACAGGGTCTTGTACATTTCAAGAACGGTATCCCATGTGCCTTCGTCTGTGAAGCTGGCATCGCCTGACCTAAGTTTAATATCAAAATCAGGATCTTTAGGATAAATTTCGTTTGCTGCGATCTGGTAAAGGCCAAACTGCAGTACGTACTGGTCTTTGTCGCCCATTACGATAGGCTGGATGCCTGCGTCCTGCAGTTTCTTGCAGGCTGCAAGGAAATCATCCCATGTTTTAGGCTCGCCCTCAATGCCGGCTTTTGCAAACAGGTCTTTATTGTAGTAGCAGCCAAGGATAGCAACGCCAGCTGAAGCTGTCATGATATCTCCCTTATAAGTCACGGAAGCTAAATCCTGGCGTCCTGCCATAGCGTCCATATCATTAAGCGGGGTAAGGTATCCTGCTTCTGCCATTGCGTAGCAGGAACTCTGGCTTGCATACATAGGCTGTGTCAGAATGATATCCGGGCATTCGCCAGATGCCAGTTTTGTCTTTAAGGATGTGTAGTAGTTGTCATCCGGCAGTTTTGTTACTTCTAATGTAACATTCGGCCATTTTGCTTTGACAAGTGCAGGAAGCTGCTCTGTTTCAAAGTCATTTTCATATGCCGTGCCGGATATCATCATCGTCAGCGTGATATCCCCGGCATTTTCGAGTGCCTGATGGTCGTAAGTGTCTGTAGGCGCCTTTGCGGGAGCTTCTACCTCTTCGTCGTCCTGCGCCGGAGCCTGGGCTGCGTCACCGCCTGACGCATTATCGCCAGATGCACTGCCGCCGCTCTTGCCGCAACCTGTCAGCATGCTGATTGTCATCGCAGCTACACAGAGCATAGCAATTATTTTGTTCCATTTCATAATAAATTCCTCCTTTGCTTTTTTGTGCATGTTTTATAACCTGCTTTATTTTTTTTAGCCGTTTACATTTTAACACATCCATGGTATACTTTTGTTGGATTAAACTGTATGCTTTTTTTGGTTTTGAAAGAAGGTGTGCCCATGAAGCTGCGTACAAAAATTTTCCTGGCTTTTAGCATTCTTGCCATTACGCCGTTACTGATCCTTACCGGCTTTTCTTATATGCGCTACACGCAGACTATTTACCAGCGCATGGACGAAATGTCCACGCGGCTGTTTGAAAATGCCGCCAAGACAGCCAATGATACGCTTGCCAGCATCGCCCGGATTACAAGCCTCTTTCATTTTTATTATAGCGATGGCTCCACAATCATACAAAACCTGGAAGCGTTTGCAGATCCAAACGCCAAACCGTCAAGCTACGAATATTCCCTGGCTTCCCAGGAATTTAACAAAGCCTGCCTAAGCCATTTATATTCTGATAATAATCTTTACGGCATTTATGTGATCACGCCTTCCGGCTATGTTTTTTCCTGTACAAACGAGCGAAACGGCATCCTCCGCACGGATACTGCGTTCGAGCGGCAGGGCTGGTACAAAAAAACGAAGGAGCTGGACGGAAAACTGTATGTCAGCATCGTAAATTCCCACGAATTTTTCACCGGCAAAAAGCGTTCCGTCTTTTTTTCCCAGTATTTAAGCAGCGTCTACAGCCATAAACCGCTTGGCGTGCTAGTCATTGACTGCAATCCCAATGTTTTTGACCTAAGCGGCGTCAACACGCTGCCAGATGTCACGCTCTTAACTATCGATGACAAGACGACAAACAGCGTGCTTTATACAAACTATGATGACATTGCTGTCACTTTCACTGATGAAAACCGCAACGTCATGCAGTGCGACCTTGCCCTCTCTCCGCTGCGCCTTACCGCTGTGGTAGACTATGGCAGCCTGTTCCGTGAATTTAATTTAACGCTCGCCCTGATCATTTCAGTGGCAGCTGTCTGTATCGCTAATTTCCTTATCATCGCCTATTTTGTTTCTTACTTGCTTGTAAAGCCGCTAGAAGCGTTAAGCCGCCAGATGGCTTCCCAAAAAGGGCACTCATTGGAACTTTCCACAGAATATCTCCAGCGTGCGGATGAAGTCGGCGCGTTATATAACGGATATAACACTATGGTGCAGTCTTTAAACGCCGCAATTAAGCAGGACTATCTTGACAAGCTCGTCATTTTGGATGCCCAGATGAAATCATTAGAAGCCCGGATCAATTCCCATTTCCTGTTTAATACGTTAGAATCCATTAACAGCATGGCAGAGTTAGAAGACAATGAGCAGATTGGCACGATGTCGCTCTCCCTTGGCAATATGTTCCGGTACACGCTAAAGACCCAAAGCGAGCTTGTCACGGTAAACGACGAGCTTGGAAATGTGCAGGATTATGTATCCATCCAGCAGATCCGGTTTGACTACCGTTTCCGGCTGGCCATTGATATGCCGGAAGAGTTTAAGAAACAGCGGGTGTTAAAGCTGATACTGCAGCCGCTTGTGGAAAACGCCCTCTACCACGGCTTAAACTACTGTGCCTGCGGCGATCTTATTACGATCACCGGGCGCACGCAAGATCATTATCTGTACATTGACGTAAAAGATAATGGGCAGGGCATGGAAGAAGAACGTATTAAGGATATTTCAAAAACCCTTAGTGAAGAGGCTTCTTTTACGGAATTAGGGCACCGCAGCAAGCAAAGCATCGGCTTAAAAAACATCCATTCCCGTATTGAGCTCTATTACGGGCAGGGGTATGGCCTTTCCATTACAAGCAAGTTTGGGCAGTGGACCAATATCCGCATCAAGCTCCCTATTATGTAAACTTAAGGAGGAATCGCAGGTTTTATGTATACATACATCATCATCGACGACGAAACTTTGATCAGGAAAGGCACAATCAAGAAACTTGAACGTGTGCGGCAGGATGTAAGCTGTATCGCAGAAGCAATGGAAGGCGGGGAGGGTATCGCCCTAATTGAGCAGTTCCATCCTGATTTTGCCATCATTGACATGCAGATGCCGGGAATGAACGGCACGGAACTTCTTCCCTACCTCGCAGAGCATTATCCTGATATGCCGCTTATCGTCATAAGCGGCTACCAGGACTTTCACTATTTAAAATTTGCTTTTTCAGCCGATGCCGTTGATTACCTGTTAAAGCCGTTTAGCCGGGATGCCATAGGCAAGTGTGTGGAAAAAGCCATCCTGCGCCTGGAAAACAGCCATACGCTCTCGCGCCAGATCATGGACAGCCGCGAGCAGAAAGAAGCCGCTTGCTATGAATATGACATTCAGTATCTGACCAATCTGATCCTGGGTTTTTATACGGGAGATGGCACCATTACTTCAGAAAAGCTAAAATTCATCAACACGACCCATCAGATCGTCCTTTTGACGCTTTATTGCAACAGACAGTTTACCGGGCTGGATATCCAGGACTGGCTGGCAGAGCACGGGTTTGGGGAGCTGGCACTGTATCTGTCCAACGGTTCCCTTCCAAAAACTGGGTTTTTGCTGCTGTTTCTTCCTCCCAACAAAGCCGCCAAGTCAGAGCACATAATCCGCCAGGTTACGGATGCACTGCTTGCCTTAGCCCTCCAGCATGACTGCCCGCTGCTTGTTGGCATCAGCCAGATGCATTCCAGCCTGATGGATTTAAACGCTGCTTTTTTGGAAACTTCCAGTGCTTTAAACCAGCAGAAACTAAACGACCCGCCGCTTTGTGCCTACCTGTATGGCGAAGATACAAAGCCGCGCCATGTCGTATGGGAGCAGGAAGAGAAATTCCTCTTTTATTTGGAAGCAGGCAGACAAGAGGATGTCCGCAGCCTGACCGTGCAGCTGTTTGACTGGTTTCAGTCAATGCCCTCTTTTACGCTAAACGACGCAAAATACTATTGTTATTACCTTTCCGATCAGTGCAAGAACATTTTAAATTACTATCTGGAACAGAATAATACAAAACCTTCCGGCAGCATGCAAAATATTGTCAGCCGCCTTTTCCGTCTCGAAGAACTGAAAGATTATTATATGCAGTTTTTCTTGAATATGGCGGATATGCTGCGTCCAAAGAGCATTTACAGGCAGGATGACGTAATCGGCAATGTGAAAGTATACATGCAGCACAATTACCAGAAAAACCTGACGCAGGACTTTATCGCGTCGCTGTTTTATTTAAACAGAAGCTATTTGAGCACCCTTTTTAAGCAAAGGACCGGCATGAAATTCATTGACTACTTAAACGACATCCGCATTGAAAAAGCAATGGAGCTGCTGCGCCATTCCAGCCGGAAAATGTACCAGATCTCTAAAGCGGTAGGATATGACAATCCGAAGTATTTTTTCCGTATTTTTAAAAAGAAGATAGGATGCTCGCCAGAGCAGTACAGGAAAGAGAATGGGCTATCCGAAAACAGATAGCCCAAACAAAAGTTTACTCGTTCATCTTTTTTAGCACATATGCTGCCTGTTCTTTTGTCATCATCGGCGCCCCCGTCAATGGCTCCGTGACTTTATAAAATGGCAGCGGCAGCAGCAGGCAGCACCATTCATTTGTATCCTGATTTACCTTTTTTGCCACCTGGGGCATTTTGGCTTCAAGCATCGCATGGAATTTCCTGTTTGCCACAAACCATGCAAGCGGCGTCATGTCGGTGTATACAAACGGCACATCCCCGCCAGAGAGCATGACCGGCTCGCGGTAAAGTATTTCCTGTGCGGACGTTCCAATGCAAATGCTGTACCCGCCGTCTTCTACAATCCATTTATTTTGTGCCGGTGCAAAAAATTCGAACGCTTTTTTATCAAGCTGCAGCACTACATTTTTTGATTCTCCAGGCAGCAGCTTCACTTTTGCGAATGCTTTCAATTCTTTAGCCGGATGATCCGCAATGGAATCTGTATCATGGGAAATATAAAGCTGGATTACCTGGCTTCCCGCCCGCTCCCCAGTATTTTTGACCAAAACGGTCACTGTCAGCAAGTCTTCCGGCGTAAGGCTTGTCCTGGAAAGCACCGGTTTTCCGATTTCAAACGCCGTATAGCTAAGCCCGTGCCCAAACGGGTAAAGTACCGGAAGTTTGCGTTTTTCATACCAGCGGTAGCCCACATAAATATCCTCTCCGTAGAAAACGTCCTGCTTGTCCTTGCAGTCACGGGTAAAATTAAGGTATGCCGGTGTATGTTCTTCACAGACTGGCCACGATTCCGCCAGCCGCCCGCCCGGCTCTGCCCGGCCAAAGAGCACGTCTGCCGTGGCAGATGCCACAGCTTCGCCGCCAAGGCTGTTGTATACAATGGCAGATACGTTCTTTTCCCAGTTAGTGATATCTAACACGCTGCTGCAGGAGAGCACGAGGATGATGCGGCTGTTCACCTTTACAAGTTCATCAAGCAGACGGCGCTGTCCTTCCGGGAGCTGTATTGAATCCCTGTCATAGCCTTCCGATTCGTAGCAATAGCCAAGCCCCGCAAAGACGATGACAGCATCCGCTTTTTTGGCCGCCTCTGCCGCTTCTTGGATCAAGGCAGGATCCGCTGGCTCCTTTGGCGGGAATCCTCCTGCAAGCTGATACCCCGGTACGTATGCGGCATCAGGAATTATTTTCTTTATCTCTTCTAAATACGTATCGACCCGGTATCCGTTCATGTGGCCGGAGCCGCCGCCCATATAAGAGGGATCCTGCGCAAGTTTTCCTACGAGCAGCAGGTTTTTTGTCCCGTCCGCAAGCGGCAGGATGCCGTCATTTTTTAAAAGCACGATGCACTGGCTTGCCGCATTTCTTGCGGCTTCATGCAATTTTTCCATATCGATTTCCATAGGTGCCGTTTTTAAAAGCCCATCTGTTAAGTCAAGCACACGTTCAAGCCCCTTGTCAATGAGCTTTTCGTCAACACGGCCGTCTTTTACCGCTTCAAACAGTTCTTTGGAATGGATTTCCACAGGCGCAAGCTCAATATCCATCAGCCCGCACTGATGGCTTTCCACTTTATTATGATGCAGGGCCGCAAAATCAGAAACGACAACGCCGTCATAGCCAATCTCTTCCCTAAGCAGCTTTGCGGCATGGGGATTGGAATTTACCCATTCCCCGTTTAACTGGTTGTAGGAGGACATGACAGAAAGCGGCTTGCCTTCCTTGATTGCAATCTCAAATGCGCGTAAATAAATTTCCCGGAGTGCACGTTCTGATACGACGGCATTTGTTGTCATGCGCTCGAATTCCTGATTGTTGCACAAGTAATGTTTTAACGTGGCCGCAACGCCATGCTCCTGCAGTCCTTTGATATACGCGCCTGCCATTTTTCCGGCTAACAGCGGGTCTTCGGAAAAATATTCAAAATTCCTTCCGCACAGAGGGCTTCGTTTGATATTTACGCCCGGGCGGAACAGCCAGTTGATCAATGTCGGATTGGCGCGGCATTCCTGTGCAAAATATACCCCCGTATCGTATGCTAATCCTTCGTCCCAGCTCATGGCAAGGCACGCATCCGACGGAAACGCAGCCGGATGATACTCTCCATCGCCTTCTATGGGCTTTCCAGAGCGAAAATAGTCCGCACCGCCACGCGGGTTGTCCTGCGGCACGCTGCCGGGCAGCCCCAGCCTTGGAATCCGGCCAAAACTGCCATCTTTTTGCGCACAAAGCTCACATTTTTCTTCCAAAGTCAGCTGTGATAAAATTGCTCTTGATTTTTCACTCAATGCATTTTCCTCCTGTCGTTGTGGTTTTTATATGTTTACCTGTTCCAAAATTTTCTAAAAAAGTAGGACGGCGTACAGCTCCATGCATGGCAGTAGCTGTTTATGGCAGCCGACCCGTAAGGCGACTCCGATCTGTTGTCTGGGTTGTATACTTCCCAGAACGTATCTGCCCCGTCGCGGATCATCCCGCCCCAGTAACGCCGGATTTCATCAAGGGCGCGTCCTTTTTCGCCTGAGCGCATGAGGGCATCGATATAATGGTGGTACATATACGGCGTTGCCATCCGCACTTCTGGATTTACCGCGATCGTGCGTAAGATCAGCTCCCGGTTTTGCTCCATAGGAAATATGCGCGCTAAAATCATCCACACCTGTGTTGCCCAGGAGACCTGCCTGTTTGCCCCGCTGACAAAAAACTGCTGTTTTTCGTCCCAGAAATGCTCTATTGCTTTCTTTTTTAACCGCTCTATTTCTGCCGACAGCCATGCTGCGCATGCTTCGTCGCCCATATGGTTTGCGAGACGGATGCCGTAGCGCATGGCGTATATCAGGATGGCAAGGGATGCCGCCTGAGTGTTTAGATTATCGCCCCAGTCCACAAAACACCAAAATTCGCCGCTGTGGTCTGGAATGACGCCGTCTTCGTTTAAATAGCCCATGCCAATCTCAATCTGGCGGATGGCGACCGGGTAGAGATCCGTTAACGTGTCTTTATCTTTCGTTTCTTCATAATAGTCGAGCAGCACAGAGCCATACAGTAGCGCGTAATCAAACAAGTATGTGTCATCCGGCTCCATTTCCGGCTCTATAAACAGGCATGCCGGCACATGCCCTCCATTAAATGTCATGCCCCCAAACAGGTACAGGCAGCGTTTCACAAGCCCGTAATTTTTAAATGTCTCGTAGTTTGCCCGCGCCTGAAGCCTGAAATCGCCCAGCCATATTCTGCGGTCGCGCTTTGGGCCGTCCTCAAATACTTTCTGCATGCAGTTATGAAGCGTCCTGACGCCGACAGCATCGATCTGTTTATCAAGCTGCGTGGCCTGCGCCTCGCCAAATGCCGGAACATCCGCAAAGTTTGCGGCAGATACCGTCCGCATCGATATATGCTCTACAACAAGGGAAAATTTAGGCGAAACATCGATTACTTTAAGCTGCATATAGCGGAATGCGTACCTTCTAGGCAGTTCTAGCCTACAAGGCAGCACATCCACATGGACATACTCTTCCTGTATCCAGGATTTGCTAAGCCGGCCTTTGTATTCTTCTATCGTCGTTTCCATCTCGTCCATCCGTTCCACAAATTTAAAGTAAAGATAGACAGGCGCGTCCGGATGTCTGCCAGAAGACGACAGATCAAGCGTCACATACCCTACATAATGGCTGCCAAAATCATACATGATGGTATCATCTTTTTTTAACACCGGCTTTTCTGGCATATCCGGCATTACAGTTTCTTCGTGCAGTTTTGGCTCCAGATCTTGTGCAATCTGTAAAAACCGTTTATTTTTGGTTACTTCAAATTCTTCCAAAATACAATAGGATGCCATAATCATCTCTCCAATGCTGTTATAATGTTTTAATGGCATTATAACGGAATGCCTTTTAAAATCCTATTGTCAAATTTGCTTGATTTTATTGACTGTTTTTGATATTCTTAGGCAAAGGAGCCAATAAAATGATAAATTATACATTGCTTTTGGATGAGCTGAAAAAATACAATGAAGATGAAATATTTTACCGGGAATACTATTATGCAAAGCAGTCCCCGGAAACCTTAAAGCGCTTCCTTGCCATGCATACGGCAGAAGAGATAAAAGAAAGGCAGCTAGTCTGCCCTGAACTGTATGAGGAAGACCATTCCATATTAAAAGAGTCCCAGTTTTTCAAAATAGAAAACAACCGGAACATCTGGATTGAAAAGCATAACCGCTATGCGCCAGCCTACATGCATTCCCATGAATATTTTGAAATGTTTTATGTTTTTTCAGGAAACTGCTCCCATGCCATCAACGGGAAAAGCATGCGCTTATCAGAAGGGACTTTATGCATGATCGCGCCTTATGTGCAGCATAGCATCGGCGTATTTGACGATAGCATTATCCTCAATATTATGATCCAGCGCACAACGTTTGACGATATTTTTTTTAACGACCTGCGCGCCCACAATATTTTATCCAATTTTTTCCTAAGCAACTTATATACTGCCTCGAAAATATCTGCCCTCAGCTTCCATATCACGGATGACGACCTTATTGAGATTCTGCTTTCCATGCTGTTTGAGGAAGTTGTGGAAGACGATTATACATTTCGCATTTTAAGCCATCAGATCAGCATTTTTTTTACGAGGCTTGTCCGAAGATACGGGAAAGCCGAGGCAAATTATACGACAGATTCCGCTTTGAACGAAACAGCGTTAGACATTATCCGCTATATCAACGACAACTACCGTCACATTACGCTGTATGAAGTTGCCGCACGTTTCGGGTATACGGATGCGCACTGCTCCCGGCTGATCAAATCCATCACCGGGCATAATTTCACAGAGCTTTTGCGCAATATACGCCTGCGCCGGGCAGAGTCTCTGCTGCTTACAACGACGGCCAGCATTGAAGAAATCAGCTACATGGTCGGGTATGAAAACGCGGCCACGTTTATCCGCCTGTTTAAGCAGCATTATCAGATAACGCCCGGAAAATACAGGTTAAACGCTTTCGGCTCCGAACGCACGTTCTAATTCTTCCAAGTCGGATTCTGCCGTTGACCAGCTTGTCGCAAACCGCACGACCGTATGGGAGTCATCCAGCTTTTCCCAAAAGCTAAACGCCGCATATTTTTTTAAGCGTTCCATATCGTCATTGTCCAAGATGACAAACTGCTGGTTTGTCGGTGATGCAAGATAAAATGCATACCCCTTTTCCTGGAAAATTGCTTTCATTTTTTCTGCCATATCGATTGCATGGCGGCTTATATTAAAATATAAACCATCCGTAAAAAGCGCATCAAACTGGACGCCAAGCAGCCTTCCTTTAGCAAGCAGCGCCCCGCGTTTTTTCACAGAAGTCATAAAATGCTTTGGCTTATTTCCTTTTGTAAAAACAACGGCCTCACCGCACAAAGCGCCTACTTTTGTGCCGCCGATGTAAAATACGTCGCAAAGGCGGGCAATGTCTTTTAGCGTCACATCAGCAGCCCTGCTTGCAAGCCCGTATCCTAGCCGCGCTCCGTCCAAAAAGAGCGGGATGCCATACCGGCGGCAAATCCCCGCAATGTCTTCCAGTTCTTTTTTTGTATAAAGCGTGCCGTATTCCGTAGGGTACGAAATATACACCATGCCCGGGAAAACCATATGCCCATGGTTTGCATCAGCATAAAAATCCGCCATATAATCCCGCAGTACATCCGGGGCGATTTTTCCGTCTTTTTGCGGCAGTTCCAAAACTTCATGGCCGGTATATTCGACCGCACCAGCCTCATGGACGCTCACGTGGCCTGTTTTTGCCGCAATAACGCCTTCATAATCTTTTAGCATTGTCGCAATGATGATGGCATTTGTCTGTGTCCCGCCCGTTAAAAATTCAACATCGGCCTGCCTGCATCCACATGCCGCTTTAATTTTTTCCCTTGCGCTCTCACAATATTTGTCCGTTCCATACCCTGGCAGGCATTCTAAGTTTGTTTTGGCTATCTGCTCGATAATTTTAGGATGCGCACCTGCAATATAATCGCTTTCAAAAGAAACCATAAGAAATCTCTCCTTTATGTCAGTGTTTTGGATGAATAAAGTGGTATGCTGCATTTGCCTATATCGAGCTTGCTCGAATATAGGCAAATTTGCAGCAGACCATCAATATGCGATTGATTATACAGCATCCGGGCGGATAAGACAAGGAGCACAAACGCGCTCTTGCTGGCACGGTGTGGATCGTTGGCTAAAAAATTGCCAAATTGCTATAGCAATTATCACTCAAGTAGTTTATAATAACTCTATCCCAATTGAGGCAGGAGGTGCTTTTTTTGTGGTATGGTAATATTATAAAAAACGAAACGGAGTTGCCATGAAAAACAGATTTTACCAGCAGATGCTGCGGCTTGCCCTGCCAATTATCGTACAGAATTTACTAAGCGCCGCCGTTAATTCTTCTGACGTTGTCATGTTAAACTACGTAGGTCAGTCATCTATTTCGGCGGTTTCCCTTGCCTCGAACTATGCCAGCGTTCTTTTTATGGTATATTATGGGCTTGGCACAGGGGCAACACTGCTTTGCGCACAGTACTGGGGCAAAAAAGACCTGCAGGCAATCCGTGCCATTGAGGGGATCGCTCTTCGGTTTTCCTGTGTGATCACCGTTGTTTTTGCTGCTTTTGCGCTGTTTGCGCCTAAGCTTATGATGAGACCTTTTACTGCGGACGCACAGCTGATCCGCATTGGCGCAGAATACCTGCGGATAATGTCGTTAACTTATTTATGCTGGGGCGTTACAGAGATCTATCTTGCCATTTTAAGGAGCGTTGGGCGGGTGGCCGCTGCCATGCTGTTAAATATTTTGGCATTTTCCCTAAATATTTTCCTGAATGCGGTATTTATCTTTGGGCTGTTTGGCGCACCGCGCCTAGGCGCCGCAGGCGTTGCGATCGCTACTGCGCTCTCGCGCATTGCGGAGCTTCTTGGCTGCATCATCGTTTCATTGACGATTTATAAAGATTTAAAGCTCAATCCCGCTTACATGTTTATTAAAAGCAAAGCACTGTTAAAAGATTTTATTAGGCTTTCCCTGCCTGCACTTGGCAATGATGTGTCATGGGGCGTTGCTTTTTCGATGTATTCCGTGATTTTTGGGCATTTAGGAACGGATGCGGTCGCCGCCAATTCCTTAGTGACCGTCGTGCGCAATTTCGGCACAGTGCTTTGTTTTGGGACTGCAAGCGCGGGCAGCATCCTGCTTGGCAATGTGATGGGCGAAAACGATATGCAGCGCGCAAAGGAATATGCTTCTAAACTGCTGAAACTGACTTTTTTAACGGGTGCCATTGGCGGCGTGCTGATTTTAGCCGCGACGCCTTTTGTGCTGCGTTTTGCCTCGCTTTCCGAAGGCGCAATGCATTATTTGAAATACATGCTGCTTATCAATTCTTATTATGTCGTGGGCGCGGCTGTCAACACGACGCTTATCGCTGGGGTGTTTCGCGCCGGCGGCGACACGCGTTTCGGCCTTATCTGCGATACGGTGGATATGTGGTGCTATGCGGTGCCCCTTGGCTTTTTTGCGGCGTTTGTTTTAAAACTCCCCGTGCTTGCAGTTTATCTTCTTTTGTGCACCGACGAATTTGTGAAATGGCCGTGGGTATTTCAACGTTACCGCAGCCGCAAATGGCTTAAAAACATTACGCGGGACAATTTGTTTCCCAGCGCTTAGAAACTATCATAGGCAAGACCTGCCAACAAAAACAGACAATATCGCGGAGAATAAAAGATGGCATATTTCCCATTTTTTGTGGAACTTGAAAAAAAAGAAGGGCTGATCGTAGGCGGCGGCCAGGTAGCATTTCGAAAAATAGAAAAACTGCTGCCATACGGCCCGCATTTGACCGTAGTTGCCCCTGAAATAGACGGGCGGATCATGCAGGAAAAAAGCATCGCAAAAATGCTGCGGGCATATGTGGAAGATGACCTGGCAGGCAAAGATTTTGTGATTGCAGCAACAGGCGTGCATGAGATTAACGCTGCCGTGGCGCGGGCATGTAAAAGCCGGAGGATTCCCGTTAATTCTGTGGATGATGTGGATAACTGCAGCTTTTTGTTCCCTGCTTTGGCACGCTGCGGCGCACTGTCTGTCGGCATTTCCACAGCAGGGGCAAGCCCGTCCGCTGCAGTTTACATAAAAGAAGCGGTAGAGGAACTGCTGCCGGAGCATTTTGCAAAAATCCTAGAGTTCCTACAGGAAATGCGGACATTGTTAAAAGTGCAGTTTCCGGGAGAAGAAAACAGGAGCCTGCGCATGGAACTAGCGCACGCGCTTTTTACGGCATGCCTGAAAAAAGGCAATGTGCTGCCGGAAGCGGAATGGAAAAAGATGCTGCGTATGAGAGCGTGATTCAGGTTTTATAAGTGTGCATAAAAAGAGGCCATGGCCAGACAGCCACAGCCTCTTTTTTAACGCTATTTACTTTTCATAAGTCATAACAACTGCTTCCCCTGCGGAAACGTTTCCGTATGCTGCAGGAGCCAGGTTTTTAATATCGTCCCCGTTGGTAATGATGACAGGCGTTACAACGCTGAAACCTTTTTCTGTAATCTGCTTAATGTCAAATTTTAGTAAAAGCTGGCCTTTGCGCACTGTGTCGCCCGTTTTGGCCATAGGGGTAAAGCCTTCGCCCTTAAGCGATACGGTATCCATGCCTACGTGGATCAAAACTTCAGCACCATCCGTGGAAGTGATCGCTACGGCATGCCCTGTATCAAAGAAAGTACTGATCACGCCGCTGCACGGAGCGTATACTTCACCAACAGACGGAACGATGGCAATGCCGTCGCCAAGCGCCTTAGAAGAAAAAACTTCATCTTTTACATCCGTGATGGCAATCGTTTCGCCAGTGATCGGTGCATACAGTTTTCCAGCTTCCGCTGCAGTTTCTGCTGCAGATACTGCGGGAGCGGCAGAAACTGCTGTCTGCCCTAATTCTTCAGGGTCAAGTTTGCCATTTTTTGCCCAGATGCCAAACATGATAAAACTTGCCACAAATGCAACTGCCATTGCAATGCATACACCGACAACTGCCAGCACGAGGTTGCTCATCGTATAGCCAAGGGGCGCAACATCCGCCGTCGGAATATAAGCCGGAAGTACCAAAAGCCCCGGAGAGCCGCCTGCAAAACGGGCTACCCGCGTAATGCCAAGGAAAAGACCGCCAACAGCGCCGCCGATCATGGCCGCATATAACGGGAACGTGAACTTTAAGTTAACACCATATAAAACCGGCTCGGTAATGCCAAGAACGCCGGTAAGGCCTGCGGAAGTCGCCTGCTGTTTTGTATCTGCATTTTTGGAACGAAGGCCGACTGCAAAACCTGCAGCACCCTGCGCCACGTTAGAAACAAGCATGCCAGGGCCAACTACCGTGTCCCATTTTACGGTTGCAAGATTGTTCGTTCCAATCGGAATAAGCCCGTAATGCGTGCCCGTCATGACTAAGAGCGGATTGAATGTGCCTACAACCGTAGGAACAATCCAAGGCGCGGTCTGGTTAAGCCATGTAAAGAATACATTGATCAGGTTGGAAACCCATGCGCCGATAGGCCCTAATACTGCGATTGTCACTACGCCGCCGACTAAAAGGCTTACAAGCGGCACCGAGAAAAACTTAATCGCTTTCGGTGAAACTTTCTGCATGAAGTGCTCCACATAGGACATAAACCATACGCCAAGAATAATCGGGATAACCGAAGACGTATAAGTCGCCTTTGTTATCGGAATCATATTAAGAAACATAATCGCTTCTTCGCCTTTCATCAATTCGATGAATGACGGATAAATCAAAAGGCCTGCCAGCGCCATTGCCGTACCCTGGTTGCACTTAAACTTCCTTGCGCAGGAAGCCGCAAGCAGGATCGGTATAAAATAAAAAGCGGAATCTGCCATGGCATTTAAAATGGTATGCGTCTGCGTTCCTCCCTGTAACAGTCCAAACGCGGTAAACAACGCCATAAATGCCTTGATAAGGCCGGCACCGGTAATGGCAGGGATAATCGGCTGGAAAATGCTTGCAATGCCTTCTAACACTTTGCTAAGCTTCGAACGGTTATCTTCCTTGCCATCGTCTTCTACTTGCTTAGAGGCTTCAAAGCCGCCAAGTGCAATCACTTCCTGATATACCATCGGCACATCCGGGCCAATGACGATTTGATACTGGCCGCCCGCGTTTACAACGGACAGAACGCCTTTTGTTTTCTTTATAACATCCGTATTTGCCTTGCTGTCGTCTTTTAGCGTAAAGCGCAGGCGTGTGGCACAGTGTACTACGCCGCTTACGTTCTCTTTGCCGCCGACATTTTCCAAAATTGTTGTTGCCAAAGGTTTGTAATCCATAGGTTCCTCCTTAATCTAATCTGCGTTTTTTAGTTTCTTTTATTAAGATTTAGTCCAAGTCTGCCCCACCGGACGCAATCACTTTCTTATACCAGTAGAAACTGTCTTTTTTCATGCGCTTTAATGTGCCTGAGCCATCGTTTTGCTTGTCCACATAAATCATGCCGTAACGTTTGCGCATCTCGCCGGTAGAAGCGGAAATCAAATCAATGCAGCCCCAGCTCGTATACCCAAGCAGCGGCACACCGTCTTCGTTCACTGCTTCGAGCATAGCCTTAATGTGGGCACGCATATAGTCGATACGGTAAGGGTCGTGGATGCTGCCGTCTTCTTCTACTGTATCGTTGGCACCGAGCCCGTTTTCTACAATAAAGAGCGGCTTTTGGTAGCGGTCGTACAGTGTATTGAGCGTAACGCGAAGGCCAACCGGGTCAATCTGCCAGCCCCATTCACTCGAAGCAAGGTGCGGGTTGACTACCGCGTGGATGACTGCATTGCCGCCACGGCTGTGATTTTTCACAATCTCAGGGTCGGCCGACATACAGCGGCTGCAATAGTAGCTGAAGCTGATAAAATCAACAACGCCTTCTAAAAGCTCTGCTTCATCGCCAGGATCCATGGAAATCTGCACACCTGCACGTTCCATGCGCTTCTTCGCCCAGACAGGATAAGCGCCCCGGGCCTGCACGTCGATAAAGAAATAGTTGTCGCGGTCGCATTCCATTGCCTTATACACGTCTGCGGGAGCGCAGCTGTAAGGGTAAAACTGTCCGGCAGCCAGCATACAGCCGACCATGCAGCCTGGCATCATGCTATGGGCAAGTTTCACGGCGCGTGCGCTGGCAATCAGCTCATGATGTGCAGCCTGGTATTTGATCAGTTCCTCGTTTTCGCCTTCTTCAAAATAAATACCGGCACCCATAAAAGGCATGTGCAGGAGCATGTTGATCTCGTTAAAGGTAAGCCAGTATTTTACTTTTTTCCCAAACCGTGAAAAAAGTATTTCGCAATAGTGCAAAAATGCGTCTACCATGCGCCGGTCTTTCCATCCGCCGTATTTTTTAATGAGGGCGACCGGCGTATCAAAGTGGCATATTGTCACAAGCGGCTGAATCCCATGTTTTAAGCATTCGTCAAAAAGGGAATCATAAAAAGCAAGCCCTTCTTCATTGGGCGTTTCGTCGTCGCCGTTTGGCAGGATGCGTGTCCAGGAAATGGAAAGGCGGTAGCAGCCAAAGCCCATTTCGCCAAACATGGCAATGTCTTCTTTGTAATGATGGTACATATCAATCGCTTCATGGGCGGGGTACGTATGTCCGCTGTCGCATTCGAGCATTTTTTTCATGCCTCTTGCCACTAGCATGCGGTCTGGCCCAAAAGGCACGACATCCACGCTGGAAAGACCTCTGCCGCCCTGGTCATAAGCGCCTTCGCATTGATTGGCAGCAGTAGCACCGCCCCATAAAAAAGTTTCTGGCATTCTCATGGTAAAAACTCCTTTCTTTGTTAGTATGGCTTGTATATTTATTACGAACAAACATGTATATATATAGAAATAGTGTAACATATCCCCATAATTTCCACAATATCTTTTTTTTTCTTCTAAAACTGTCTTTACATATGGATAAATGATAAAAATTTATTGAATAACAATAAAAAATTATTGACAATCAATTTTTTGCATGTTATATTATGGAAAAAGAAAAGGGAGGCTGGGCTATATCATGAAAGATCGATGGACGGTTATAACGAAATATTTATTGGATTTTATGTTCTGGTCGGGCATTATCGTAATCGCGACGCTGCCGGGCAGCATAAAACTGTATGGCAGGATAAACAGTTATTTTGCGCAGCATTATGTGCCGCTCTGTCTGTTGTTTGCTTTTTCCGGCATTTTTGCAGTGCTGATTTTACGGGAACTGCAAAGGATGTTTGCCTCGGTGCTGGCAGACGATTGTTTTATTACTAGCAATGTCAGGAGTTTAGAACGCATGGGGACGTACAGCTTTATTATTGCGGGGATTACGGCGGGGCGTTTGTTTGTCTATACAACGCCTGCAGTTTTTATTGTCATCCTTGTATTTGTCATTGCCGGGCTCTTTAGCAAAGTGCTGGCGAAAGTATTTGACCGCGCCGTAACCTATAAACTGGAAAATGACCTGACGATTTGACATTTTCGGAATGGAGGCTGACATGGCGATTATAGTAAATTTGGATGTAGTAATGGCGCAGAGGAAGAAAAGCCTTTCTGAGCTTGCGGGCGAAGTGGATATTACGCTTGCCAATTTATCAATTCTTAAAAATAACAAGGCGAAAGCGATCCGTTTTTCCACGCTAGAGGCAGTCTGCAAAGCATTAGGCTGCCAGCCGGGGGATATCCTGGCTTATATGGAAGACAAAAAAGACGGTGAAAGCAATGGAATGGAGGGTTAATATGGAGCAAAAACAAACTTCGGATCAATTTCAAGCAAAAGAGGCAGAAACGCCGCTGCTTAACAAAATGCGCGGGCAGTTTCAGTTTTTTGGGACAGCTTCTGCCGTTTATGCATTGTTTTTTACTTTCTGCCTGTACAAAAATTATGCGGGGATAACGTTCCCTTTTTTCGCTGGCGCGACGCTATGGTTTTTTGGCTCATGTATGAAAAAGTTAAGCATTCCATTGAAAAAAGACGCACCCCTTTACATGGCGGGTGTGATGCTTCTTAGCGTTGCGGTTTTTTTGACGGACAATGAATGGATCATTTTCATGAATTATATTGCGGTCATGCTTTTGACGCTTGGTTTTTTGCTGCATCATTTTTATGAAGATAGCGGCTGGGATTTTGTCAGATACGGCACCGCTTTGGCAACAGCGGCTTTTGGGAGCCTTGGATGCATCGGCTGTTATGTTTCTGATTTTTCAAGGTTTCGCAAGGAAAAAGGCGGGAAAAGGAGCATTATTTTAGAGGTTGTTTTGTCGCTGCTTGCAGCAGGGCCGCTGTTTTTGCTTGTGCTTGTGCTGTTAGCGGACGCAGACGATGTATTTGCCCGGATAATAGAACGTATGTTTGCAAATCTGTTTCGCTTAAACGACTTGATTGGCTGCACTTTGCACTTTGCGGCGGCACTTTTGCTTTCGCACGGGCTGATTGTCTTTTTGTGCAAAAAAAGCAGCTGGAAAGAGGCAGGGGAGAAACGGACAGGCGAGCCGCTGTTTGCAATCGTGGCAGCTTTAGTGCTTGCGGCAGTATATGTGCTCTTTAGCGTCATACAGGTTGTTTACCTGTTTTTTGGGAAATTAGAGCTGCCAAAGGGCATAACGTATGCGGAATATGCAAGAAAGGGGTTTTTTCAGCTCTTGTTCGTCTGTCTGCTCAACCTGGCCATCGTGTTAATCTGTATGTACCGTTTCCGGGAAAGCACTGTATTAAAAGCGGTTTTGACAGTAATTTGCGTGTGTACGTATATGATAGGCGCTTCTAGCGCGTTTCGGATGATTCTTTACATGAAGGCTTATTACCTGACGTTTCTGCGCCTTTTTGTACTGTGGGCGCTGGCGGTGCTGGCGCTTCTTATAGCGGGCGTGCTCACTGCGGTTTACCGGAATAAATTTCCGCTATTTCGCTATAGCATGGCTGTAGTGGCGGCGATGTATATTCTGCTGTCATTTTCCCGTCCCGATTACTGGATTGCAAAATATAATGTTTCAGGGCTAAGCGGCACAAAAAGCACTTTCTTTGAGCGGGAATATACGGATTTTTATTATCTTTCCACACTTTCCATGGATGCCGCGCCCATCCTGCTTAACGCAGATAATTATACACGGGATGGGTATAATAAAGTTATGCAGTTTGGATACGGCGCAAAAGCTGATTCCCGGATAGAGGGTATGGGTATACGCGGATTTAACGTATCGCTGTGGATTGCCAAAGGGATGTAGGCAGGAAAAGTGTTCCCCGAGGTGACTTGAACACCCGACCTGCCGCTTATTAGGCACGACAAACATCCTCCCACGCCCTATCTTCCCATAATAGCCGCATCATGTCTCCTTAATCCTCGATTAACTCATGTTCTGCAAAATGCGCCCTCCCTGTTTCTATGTCAGCCGCAATGCGCTTTAAATGTCTGATGTTGCTCTCAGAATAAAAAGGGTCTGCGTCTGCCGTAATCTCAAAGGGAATAC
>QLIP01068891.1_pt1 | contig 21938 bp, 21 predicted proteins | sample 1769771 | NCBI WGS metagenome assembly QLIP01 (sample SAMN09428762, study PRJNA476227) | Gut metagenome, whole genome shotgun sequencing project. | isolation source: cecum | host: Rhizomys sinensis | place: China: Jinsha town of Minqing, Fujian Province | collected 2013-09-23
TAATTTTATAAGTGCTACCAACCGGAAAAATCCGCTGACCCTTTTTTTGGGGGTCAGTTTTTTATAAATTCTTTTTATAGGTTTGTTTATTGGATTGGGCGCTGATGCGCTCGTGTGTTTTTGATGTCGCGCTTGGAAGCGCAACGTCCATGACAAAGCCTCTCGCTCCTTCGCCTCTATGTCGGTGGTACTGGAGTGCGTCAGTGGTTGTGGTGCTATGCTTACAGTCGTGTGGTGAGTAATCGGTTTTATTATTATAAGTCATGCGGCGATGAGACGCTGAATCAGTTTTATTGGGTAATGTTGGAATGCGGCCATTTGTTAGGAAATGGTTGCAAATCAGTGGTGGAGTGGATGTTTTTTTTGAGTTTTGACGTTTTTTTATTAAATTTGCACCTAATTTATTTAAAATACTATAAACCTAACATTATCAAAAAATAATGCATTCAATATCAGGTAATTGGGGTAAAAAGGTGATTGTAAGTATTCTCTTGTTATTGTCTTTTTTCTCATTTCAAGAAGCGTATAGCCAACGAGTAGCGCTGAAGACTAACGTTCTCGAGTACTGTGTTCTGAGTCCCAACCTCGCTTTGGAAGCGCGATTGAGTCGTAAAATGTCATTTCAGTTGGGCGTGTCAGCAAATCCTATTTCAAATCCGATACATGGGTATAGCTTGATGCACTATCGTGTAGAACCCGAGTTGCGCTATTGGTTTAATCGACCGATGGCTCGTAATTTTGTGGCTTTGAGCGGTACGGCAGGCGCCTATATGTTCCAGTTGAACGATCGCCATCTTAGGGGTGATGTTGCGGCTGTCGGTTTGAGCTACGGTTATGATTTGGTGTTAGGCCGTCATTGGAATGTAGAGTTTGAATTGGGTGGCGGTATCGCCTCCGTCAACGGAGTGGATTACATAGACGATAGCAACGATACTGGGGTGAGTCATCAGGACAGTCATAAATTTATGCTTGTTCCGATGCGCGCCGCAATCTCGTTTGGATATATATTTGAATAAAATAGGATATTATAAATATTATGATGAGAAGCAGATTCTTGCTGACTTTGTTTGCGTTGTTGGCAGTGTTTACAGCTGGAGCCCGCACAATTAATGTCAATGGAACGGTGACAATCATGGGCACGAACGAGCCAGCAGCTGGTGCATCAGTGATTGATGCGGTGAATAAGAAATTTTTGTGTATCACTGGTGTTGACGGACGCTTTAATATTCAGGTTGATTCGGAAGGTGAGATTTTGATTAGCTACATGGGAGCTGAAGAGCTTAAAGAGCGAATCAAAGGTCGTCATGTGATCGAGGTACAGTTGATGCCGGTTTCTAAGTCGTTGGATGAGGTTGTGGTTATGGCGAAGTCGAAGAATGCGACTTTGGTAACAGAACCCGCTGATTTGGACGTGGTCGGCAATTCGTTGCGACTAAAAACGAAAGTGAAGCTTCCGAAGCGAATGTTCGACTCAAGCCGTCGTTTGATAGTTCAGCCCGCAATTTATAATGTGACCGATAAATTGGTTACGTATATGAAACCGGTTGTGTTCGATGGTTGGCGTTATGCCGCAACCCAAGAGCGTATGATGGACTGGGATGCTCAGCGCGACTCATTGACCTCATATCAGACCATAAAGGATAAGCAGGTAGATAATACGATTTATATTCTCGACTCCATATATATAAAGAATCCGAAAGATGACTTTATGGGCTTTATCTTGACATCGCTCGAGAATTATAATAAGGTGTTGTATACCGATACGTTTGAAATTGCGCGTGGAACAATCAATCCGCTTCGATTCCTCTCGTATTCGTTGAAACCGTCAAAATTGGTAGAGGAGCATTTCCGTCCGACGCCTGAGGTTGAGTTGCGTGATTCAAAGGGAACAATGAATCTTCTTTTCCCTGTAGGTAAATCTAATCTTGATTTAACAATGGGTACCAACGAACAGGAGCTCAATGCTTTGGTTAAGGAGTTCTGGAAGATTGAGAATAGCCCTGAGATGTCGTTGAAGAGCTTTACGATTAATGGTTATGCTTCGCCTGAGGGTTCTTTGAAGAATAACCGTGCGTTGGCCGAGGCCCGTATGAAGTCGGCAATGGATGCGGTGTTGTCGAAGATTGATGCGTCGTTGCGTAAAAATGCAGAGATCTCGACTCACGCTAATATCGCGTCATGGCGCGAGGTGGAGAAGTTGATGCGTGAGGATGGACTGACCGATGAGGCTGATAAGGTGCAGGCTATTATCAATAGAACTAAGGAGGAGGATGACGAACGCTGGCTTCAGATTTCACGTTTGCCTTTCTATAGAAGTGTGATTATCCCGAAATATCTTCCGCGTTTGCGTCGTGTCGATTATAGCATTTCGACATCGGTTTATCGTCCGATGACCGACGAGGAGATTGCTGAAGTTTATAAGGCTGATCCGAAAAACTTGACTCGTTACCAGTACTATCGTTATTATACGAAGCAGGAGGGTGCGGCTAAAGAGCAGGCTTTGCGTTATGCATTGGAGAAATATCCCGACTTTATTGCGGCCGCAACCGACTTGGCAGAGATGCTAATCAGTCGTGATGAGGATGCAACACCAATTCTTCAGCATTTCTATGATGAACCGAAGAAATGGGTGCGCTTGCCGGAATCGCTTCGTTTGAATATGGGTATTGCCAGCATGAAGGCTTCTCGTTTCATGGAGGCCGATGCAGTGTTGCGTGATCTTGATGATTCTCCCTTGACCCACAAGGCTAAGATATATTCAGCTGCGCAGAATGGTCGCTTCATGGAGGTGATGGATGAGATTAATGCAGATTCTCCGTTAAATGAGGTGTTGCTTTTGCTGACATTGAAGAAGAATACATTGGCGTGGGAGAAATCTCGCCAATTAGGTAACTCAGCCGTAGAGATGTATGTGAAGGCAGTTGCATCGAACCGTTTGGATAACTATCGTGAAGCATCTGTGTTCCTTGAAGAGGCTTTCCGTTTGGATCCGTCGCTCCGCGAGATTGCCAAGATTGATGGTGACGTAGTAGATCTAATGGAACAGGAGGAGAAAAATAAGAATAATGAATACTAAGAAAAAATCATTGATATTGTGTGCTGCGGTGGCAGTACTTGCTGGTTCGACATCGATCGCTACGGCACAAAAGTCGACCGTTAAATTGCACGGTCGTGATTCAGAAGGATTCAATGCCTTGGATCATGTGTTGCAGAAACCGCTCGCCAACCCTGAATTTCCCGAGGGTCAGAAAGGATTCTTTAACAATATGTTTGTGGGCGTAAATGCCGGAGCTTCGTTGTTTGGTTACAAAAGCGTAGGCGGTATTCGCCCCGGATTTTCGTTAGGTGGTCATATTGGCGGATGGTTTACGCCTGTCCATGGTTTCGAGTTGACAGGAGGCGTAGGCCGTCATTCCGTGTTTGAAGGTGTTAAGAATGCCTACTATGGCTCGGTGAAAGCTGACTATATGTTGAATATGTCCGCACTGATGCGTGGATATAATCCGGATCGTGTCTTTGAATGTATCGGCACAATTGGTCCGGTTTATCATCTCATTCGTCAGAGTGGAATTAACAGTAATAGTATTGGTGGAGCAACGTCAATTCAGATGCGTTTGAATGCCAATCGTATGTTCTATCTTTTTGCTCAGCCTGAGTTGACAATGATTGCCGGAACGCGATATAATACCACTGTGTCGCATGTTCGTATGTATACAGATTTGGGTATGAACGTAGGTCTTGGCTATCGTATGCTTACTGGCGAGCGCCGTGAGCAGGGTCATATCGAGATGAGCCAGGAGGGTGTTGATAACCTGTATTTTGGAGCTGGTGGCGGACTCTTTAACTACTATCCCAATACGTTGGAGGCAATGAGTCCGGTGATTTCAGGCCATGTCGGAAAGGCGTTGACAGCATTGTCAAGCTTTCAGTTTACAGCGAATCTGGGTCATAGATGTAAGGGTCCAGGCGTTACTAATCGTTTTGCTGGTATTGGTTCGCTTGACTATGTGTTCAGTGTGAGCAATGCAATGCTTGGCTACCGAGACGACAATGCAATTCAGATGACATTGAATGTGGGTGGTAGTTTGGCAAAAATCCAAGGTGCCGATTTCTATACTGGTTTGCAGGCCGGTTTGACAGGTCTTGTTCGACTTTCTGATAACTGGGCGCTTTTTGTTAGCCCTCAGGTATATCGTTTTACTCAGGAATTCAATAAAGCGTTGAAGGCACCCAATCGTCCGATGTTTGCAGTTCAGGCAGGTGTGCGTTACTCAGTTGGAGACTTCTGGAGTAAATTCCCTGAAAGCCAGGAGGCTTTTGAAGAGGATGATAAGCACTGGTTTGCTAAGGTTGCGTACGGTAGCGGAACGCATGGTAGAACAATTGATTGGTTGACTAAAGACTATTCAGCATCGTTTGGACAGCGTTTCACTCCGCTTTCAAGCTGGCGTGCTAATCTTGAAGGCACTTTCTTCGAATACTATTCTCGTGGTATGGTAGGTGCAGATTATATGGTCGATATGGCAACTTCAATGTTTGGCTACAATTCTGAGCGTCTTTTAGGATTGCAGGCAGCTATCGGACCGATGATCGGTGTTTCGCATTTTGAAGGTAATACAACTTTGGCAACAGGACTCAAGGCTGGTTTGCAGGGAAGCTTGCGCTTGAATAAAGCAATTGAGTTGGTGGTTGAGCCCGAGGTGTTGGTATTGCGCGATGCAGTGTGCGGTGAACAGGGAGCTCGTAAATGGACGCCCGAGGCGCGCGTAAGTGTCGGCTTGCAGTATCATTTTGATCTGCCTGAGAAGTAAGCATTTTAGATGTTAGGTTAGACCTAACTAAAACAACAGGAGCGTGAATGCATTTGCATTCACGCTCCTGTTGTTTTGTTTTTGCCATGAGTTTGAGTTTTGCTTTGCGCTTGTGTCGGCGTCCCGCCTCCCACAGAACTCAAAGCCGCGGATGGGCGCGGATGGGCGCTTGTGTTTGTGTCGGCATTCCGCCTCCCATAGAACTCAAAGCCGCGGATGGGTGAGGACGGAGGCGCCTCAGGGGATAAGGGGGCCAGAAGGGGGGAGCGGAGAGGGGCTGGGCATTTTGGGAATGGAGGTTAGCGGGGGGTGATGGTGAAGGTGATGGAGCCGCGCGATTCGGGGGCGTCGGGCTTTTCGTTCCAACGGGCTTTCTTGGCTGCGGCTTCGCAGGCACGGCGAATTTCGGCCGAGGCGCCGCCGGAGGCTTTTGCCGATGTGACACGGCCGTTGGAGTCGATTACAACGGTGACAACGACCGTGGTGCGGTGTTGTAGCGATACGTTGGGCGCTGGGCAGCCTTGGAATGTGCGTCCGGCTGCGGTACCCGATATACCAGTGCCCGAGCTACCAGCTCCCTCTTTTGATGTGCTCCCCTCAGAGGCTCCGTTTCGGCCCGAGAAGCCCTTGGCAATAGAACTGGTGACCTTTTGGCGCTCCTCTTTGCTTACGGTGGGCTCTGTGGTTTTTACGGAGCTCTCTTTGTCGGTACTAACCAGTTTGTCGACCGGAGGAGCCGGTTTGGGATTTTTGCCAGGTACGACGAGTTTGGTGTTGTCGGTTTCCGACGGCTCCGGTTCGCCTTGGTATGCTGGGGCGGGACGATCGTTCGTTACGGCGTCCGTTTCTCCAAGCTCTTTGAGAATTTCGGGTTCAAGAAATATCTCCTCTTCTGTTATAGAGTCCGGTGTCTGTGACGACACGGATGTTAAGAGGTCGGCGTTGTAGCTGAAGCGTCCCAGGAAGAGGAAGAGCAGAATCAAGCCGGTGGCGAAGAGAGTTACGCCTCCGGCAATGATCCGGTCTTTGTATTGATTCGTCTGCATTTAGTTCTGTTTAGCGGGTTGTTGCTGAGGCGTCTCCTGAGCTCGGGTGGCCAGCACCATGCGGATTTTGTTGCGAGCTGCCATGTCGAGGATTTTGACCACTTTGCCATATTCGACGATGCTGTCGGCATAGAGTGCCACGGCACGCAGTGAGTCTTGTGCGTGGATGATGCCGAGTTGTGTGGTGAGTTCGTCGGCAGTAACTGCAACCGGCTTGTCGAGAGTGTGAGTCGAGTCGTTGCGATCGGCAACAAGGTAGAGTTGCTGATCGGCGTCTATATATACTTCCGTAACTGGTTTGAGCGAGGTTTGCTCGCTGCTTTGCGGGAGGTTGACATCGATAGCTGCCGGGAAGATTATGGTCGAGGTGACCATAAAGAAGATAAGGAGCAGAAAGATGATGTCGGTCATTGAAGACATTGAGAATGTCTCAAGTGTTTGGAAATTTCTTTTTAGGGCCATAGAACTTCCTTATTTAGCGGGTTCGTTGAGAAGATCCATGAATTCCATAGTTCTGGTTTCGAGTCGGTTCATTACGCGGTTAACGCTGGCAACGAGGTAGTTGTAGGCGAAGAGGGCAATGATACCGACAATAAGACCTGCCACGGTTGTGACAAGTGCTTCATAGATACCGCTTGAAAGGACAGCGATGTTGGCCGACGTACCGGCAGAAGCGAGCGAGTAGAAGGCCTGAATCATACCTGTCACGGTGCCGAGGAAGCCGAGCATTGGTGCACCGGCAGCTGTTGTTGAAAGCCAGGGAAAACCTTTGCCGAGTTGAGCAACTTCGATGTTACCGGTGTTTTCGATAGCCACGAGGACGTCGTTCATGGGGCGTCCGATACGTGTCAGACCTTTATGGATAAGACGGGCCGACGGTGTGTCGGTGCGTTTGCAGAGTTTGATTGCTGATTCAATGTCACCTTCGTGAACGTAGTCTCGGATACGATCCATGAAGTTTTTATCCTCTTTGCCGGCGCGGTAGATTGTGATTGCACGCTCGGTGAAGACGTAGATTGTTACGAGCAGGAGGATAGCGAGAGGGATCATGATGTAGCCGCCTTCCAAGACGAGCGACCAGAAAGATAACGATTGTTGCATTGGGGTATGAATTAACGGATTATTGAAGTTGTTTAAATTTAATTACGAATCTTATAATTAAGTTGTTTAAACTTATTATTTTAGACAGTTAAGATATTCGTGAATGGTTCGATCTATGCCGAGATATAGGGCATCGGATATAATGGCATGGCCGATGCTGACTTCGTCGAGCAGTGGGAGTCGCTGACGGAAGAACGCCAAGTTTTGTAGGTTTAGGTCGTGTCCGGCATTGAGACCAATGCCACGGTTCAATGCCTCGCGCGATGCGATTACGAAGGGTGCGACAGCCGCTTCGGGGTCGGTGGGGTAGAGGTCGGCATAAGGTTTGGTGTAAAGCTCAACGCGGTCAGCACCGATTCGAGCCGCCTCTTTGATCTGTTCCGGATCGGCATCGACAAATATCGAGCTTCGGATTCCGGCCGAACGCAGACGCGCCACGATATTGGCGAGGAATTCGGAGTGGCGTTTCACATCCCATCCAGCACTTGAAGTGAGTGCGTCGGGAGCATCCGGAACGAGGGTAACCTGTTCGGGTTGCACTTCGATTACCATCTTCATGAAGTCGTCGGAAGGATAGCCTTCGATATTAAATTCCACTGTGAGAATTTCGCGAAGATCGTATACATCGCGACGGGTAATGTGGCGTTCGTCGGGGCGTGGATGTACAGTAATTCCTTGAGCACCGTATTCGATGCAGTCCTCAGCAAACTTGCAAACATTGGGAATGCCTTCGCCACGCGCGTTGCGAAGCGTTGCCACTTTATTAATATTGACACTCAGTCTTGTCATAAGCCGAAAAAAGTTAAAAACTTGCTTAAAAAAAACCTTAAATACCAAATAATATTGGCATAATATTTGTAACTTTGCGGAGGTGGAGATGTTTTTTTAATATATGCGCAAAGATAGGTGCAAATTTAAACAAAAAAATGGGATTGGCAAAGAAGTTGTTTAAGAAGTTGTTTAAACTTATTTACGAATCTTAAATTGAAGTTGAATTATATTCTTTTATTAATCTTTGCGGATCTTTTTGACTGCTTTTTCCCCTCTCATCGGAAACAACCGTAAGGTTGCTTCCTCTTCGAGTGAAAAAATCAGTTCAAAAATCTCTCGCAAATCTTAATAAAAAATAAGTCTAAACAACTTCTAGACTTCTTATGGATTAAAAAAAATATGATTAAAGCAATAGATATAATGTCGCCCGGAATGTCGGCGATGGGGTTGACGCCCCGCAGGCGTGTGTCGTCGGAGATGCCGGCCATAGATGTTTTGCCGCGTTTACTCGATAGCGACGAGCGAATGTTGTCGGTTGTAGAGGGAGATGAGTTGCGGGGAATTATAGATCAGAGTTCAATGCTCGAAGGCTTGAACCGGATGTTGGCGCCTCGCGATGATAGTAGTTTAATCACTATAGAATGTGCCGCGGCCGATTATAGTGCATCGCGGATAGCACATGCAGTTGAGGATTCGGATGCGCATCTGGTTGATTTGTTGAGCGTTCCGGCTGAAGCTGGGCGTGTGCGCGTAACGTTGCGCGTGCGTCGCGAGAATCCGATGGCAACGGTGCGCAGTCTTGAGCGTTATGGCTATGAGGTTGTGGCAGTTTCCGGTGCCGACGACGAGCGCGAGTCGGAGGTGGCGATGATAAGGATGCTTGAATTGCAAGCAATGTTGAATGTATGACTTTGAACGATAAGGATATAAAAGATGGTGAAGGCCGTGTGATTGCTGTCTGTGGTAAACGATACCAGGATGGATATCTTGCGGAGATAGGGGAATTGTTGGAGCGTCTTGTTACTGCACATTTTGTTGTGAAGATCAGACGTCGTTTTGCAGAGTACCTTGAACAGAAGGATGTTGCGCTTTCGTCAGAGGTGATGAGAGTCGACGCCTTCCCAAAAGATGCCGAATGCGTTCTCAGCATCGGCGGAGATGGAACGATATTGAAGACCGCAGAGTGGGTAGGAGGAGAAGATGTGCCTATAATGGGTATTAATACCGGGCATTTGGGATATCTGACCAGTTATTCGCTTCGCAATCCAGCCGAGCTTGTGAATATAATCCTTTTGAATGAGGAGATTCAGGAGCGTCATGGCATGGTAGAGGTCAGTAGCAGTGCAATGCCAGCGGATATGTGGCCGTATGCCCTGAATGAGGTATCAGTTTTAAAGGCTGAAACAGCATCAATGGTGACAGTTCGTGCAGAGATAAATGGTTATTATCTGGCAGATTATCAGGCCGACGGGTTGTTGATATCGACGCCAACCGGTTCGACTGCATATAATATGGCAGTTGGCGGTCCGATTATGCAGCCCACATTGGAATCGTGGGTCTTATCGCCGATTGCACCGCATTCGTTGACAATGCGTCCGTTGGTGGTGGGAGCTCAGTCAGAGATTCGTCTTTCCGCGTCGTCGCGCAGCAGTAGTTGTCGCGTCAGTCTTGATGGCCGTTCATTTAAGATGAAGTGCGAAGAGCAAGACATCGTTATTCGTCGTGCACCATTCGATACGGTGGTGATGCGCCGTCCGAGCGAGACATTTGCGTCAATCTTGCGGTCAAAGTTATTGTGGAGTGTATAAAATAAAGAGAAATATTACTTAAAAAATATAAAAAAACAACAATAAAACAACAACCATGAAGAGAGTATTGAGCGTGCTTCTTGTGGCATTGGCGTGTGGGTTTCTACCGTTGATGGCCAAGAATGTAGCGACCGCAAATTATGCGGTGATTCCGCTTCCGCACAGTGTGGAGGCTCAGAGTGGCGAGGGATTCACATTGAATTCCAAGACAGTAATTGCATATCCGAAGGGTAATAAGGCCTTGCAGCGCGATGCCAATCATCTTGCCGGATATATCAGTCAGCAGACAGGTTTGAAGCTTGCCGTAAAGGCGGGTTCAGCCAAGAGCAATGCCATCGTATTGAGCGAGGGCTTGAAGGCTTCGTCGAAAGATGCATATGAGCTGTCGGTAAAGAAAGATTTGATTACCATTAAGGGTGCCGGTGCGTCGGGTGCGTTTTATGGCGTGCAGACACTTCGCAAATCAATGCCGGTTGGCAAGCAGACTGCAGTGACTTTCCCGGCAGTTGAGATCAAGGATTCACCCCGCTTTGAATATCGCGGTGCGATGCTTGATACATCACGTCATCTTTTCACTACCGATTCAATCAAGCGCTTCATCGACATGCTTGCGTTGCATAACATCAACCGTTTCCACTGGCATATCACCGACGACCAGGGATGGCGCATCGAGATTAAGGCATTGCCCGAGTTGACCAAGGTTGGCTCGAAGCGTAAAGGAACTTGCATTGGAAAAGAATTTGAGAAACTTGATGGTCAGCCCTATGGTGGTTTCTACACACAGGCAGAGATTAAAGATTTGATCAAGTATGCAGCCGATCGTCACATCACTATCGTGCCGGAGATCGATATGCCGGGTCATATGCTTGGTGCGTTGAGTGCATATCCGAATTTGGGTTGTACGGGTGGTCCGTACGAGGTATGGACACGTTGGGGTGTATCGGACGATGTATTGTGTGCCGGTAATCCCGATGTATTGAAGTTCATCGACACCGTTCTTGGCGAAGTTGTAGAACTCTTCCCGTCGGAGTATATCCACGTCGGTGGTGATGAGTGCCCGAAGGAGCGTTGGAAGGTGTGTCCGAAATGTCAGGCCAAGGCAAAAGAGCTCGGTTTCAAACCGGGTCAGCATACAGTCGAGGAGCAGTTGCAGAGCTACATCATTCGTCATGCCAGCAAGTTCTTGACCGAAAAGGGTCGTAAGATGATTGGTTGGGATGAGACACTTGAGGGTGGTTTGGCTCCCGGTGCAGTTGTAATGTCATGGCGCGGCGAAGATGGTGCTATCCAGGCTGCAAAGATGGGTCACGATGCTATTATGACTCCGGTAGGCAATATGTATTTCGACTATTACCAGACATTGGATCGTGAAAACGAGCCTTTGTGTATCGGCGGTTATCTGCCTGTGAGCAAGGTATACAGCTTCAATCCGCAGCCCAACAAGTTGAGCGAGGATGAGAAGAAACATATCATCGGTGTTCAGGCAAATCTTTGGACAGAGTATATCTCGAACTTCAAGCGCGTTGAGTACATGGAGCTTCCGCGCATGGCAGCTTTGTGCGAGGTGCAGTGGAGTGATGCCGACAAACGTAACTTTGAGTGCTTCTCAAAGCGTTTGCCGCAGTTGGTTGACATCTATAACAATAACGACTACAACTACGCTAAACATATCTTTAACGTGAACGGCGAATTGACTCCGAATTCAGAGACTCGCACTATTGATGCGAAATTCCATGTAATCGACGATGCTCCGATTCACTACACCCTCGACGGCACAACTCCGACAGTTTCATCACCGCTCTATACCGAGCCGGTTAAGATGGGTGAGTCATCTGTAATCAAGGCTGTTGCTATCCGTCCGACAGGCGTGACTCCGGTGTTCTGTGATTCAGTAACATTCAACAAAGCAACTTGCGCAAAGATTACATTGGCCGAGGAGCCTCAGTCAAAATATCGTGCACAGGGTGCTTCGACATTGGTGAACGGTAAATACGGTACATCGATCTATTCAGACGGCAACTGGGCTGGCTTCTTGAATTCAGATATGGATGCTACGCTCGACCTTGGCAAAGAAACTGAGATTTCGTCAGCAGATGTTCGTACATATGTATGCACCGGCGACTGGATCTTTGATATCACATCGTTGAAGATCGAAGTATCGAACGACGGCAAGGAATTCACAACCGTAGCTTCGAAAGAGTATCCTATCGACGCTAAGCACTTCGAGGGTGTTCGCAACCACGTATTGACATTCGACCCCGTAAAGGCACGTTATGTACGCGTAGTGGCAACAAGCTTGCGCAAGATGCCTGAGTGGTTCATGAAGACATCAAATCCGGCTTACATCTTCGTAGACGAGATTGTCTTGAACTAATAGTATTGATTAGATAGAAAAAACGAGTTGATTCCAAACGGAATCAACTCGTTTTCTTTTCTAACCATAGCAGTTGTTTATACAACTTTGTCTAATATTTAATAAATTTGCGAGCGAGGTTATAGAGTCGGAGGTCGATTAGAAGGTAGCCTGTGCGCCAGCGGAGACTGCGGTTTCGGTATGCCTGGTGTCGGACTTTTGGGAATTCCCGGGCAAGCTCTTGGTTGTCGTATAGCTTATAGATGAATCCGGTGAGAAATAGATTGAGTTGCTCCTGTTTCTCTACATCCAGAAAACGATCCTGTTTTGGTAGAAATTCCTTATAAGCCTGTTGGTATCGTTTTATTGACTCAAAAGCTTTGGGGGTAACATTACCGGTGATCGAGGTGTCAGACTGGACATAGTGGTAGAAGGCTTTTGGTAGATATGACACCTTGAGTGTGGGATTCTTGGTCAATATCTTGGTGACCACCAATTTGTCTTCGCAGTAGTTGATTTCGGGGTCGAATGTAATTTGGAATTTCGAGTAGATATCCGTGCGAATCAGTTTGTGACATAGGCCACCAAAGAGACGGTTGCAGTGAAGTTGATAAAGGATATCGTCCGGTTTATTTGAGACAAGCTCTTGTGTGCGCAGAATTTGTGTGCCGTCGGTTTTGTTGATGTAGAAATCGGCAATTACCATGTCAGCAGATTCTGCAATTGCATTGGCATACATCTCTTGAAGCATGTCGCATTCAATCCAATCATCGGCATCAATGTGGATAGAGTAATCGCCAGTGGCGCGGTCTATGCCCCATTGGCGAGCCGTGGCTACGCCTCCATTCTCTCTGTGAATGACGTTGATGCGCGAGTCGGCGGCCGCATAGCGGTCAAGAATGGCAGGCGTGTCGTCGGTCGACCCATCGTCGATAACGATGAGTTCCCAATCACTAAGCGACTGGCTTTGTACCGATTTTAAGGCACGTTCCATTCCTTGAGCAGCGTTATATGCCGCCATAATAATAGAAACCTTTGGCATATGATCGAGTTTAGCTGAAATAACTTTCCTGTCTGAAAAATTCAAAAAATATGATTGATGTTAGAAGCGATATCCAACTCCGATACAGAGGTTGTTTTGATTGATTGCGTGGTTGTAACCTTCGATATTGTAATCGGACAGATTAAGCAATCCTTTGGAATTAGATGCTACTATCTCCCATTGATTTATTGCCCAACATACTTGTAGATTAATGCCGATATCGAGGCGTTTCTGCCTGAATGGACTCGAACCGGAATATAAATCGTGTTTCAGCTGGTGGTCGCGATAATCTTTGGGATATGCATCGGAAACCTTACCGATAAACGGGAGATTAATCAGCGGTCCTACAGCAACACTGAAATTGGAGCTTGGGGATTGACTGATGATATATCCACAACTCATAATACCTCTGACACCAATCTCTATGGCGCGGGCATACCAGATATCGTTGTTGTTAGTATTTACTCCAGGAGCGAAGCGATTATAGAATGCGTATAATGATGGTTCAACATACCATCGGTTGGCAATGGGATGTCGGTATGCTACGCCGGCGTTGATACCAAAATCTCCTTCGTAGACGTCCTCGGGCGAGTCGCCAATACGTAGGAGGTCGATGTTGACGCGTGTTGACCATGATTTATCAGCGTTTTCGTGGGTCGATGTTTGAGCCACACTGCAGAGAGTGGTCAGAAGCAAAACTATCGCAAATAGAATTCTTTCAGACATTGTAGTTTCTAAATAAGTTTTTCGGGCTTAGTATACGCCAAGTTGTTGGTGCATATTAAGCCCGAAACGTTATTGTATCTAAGTGTGCATTACGGGACTAATAGCGTACCCGAAACGCACCAGTATGAGTTACTGCCGCCGGCAGGAGCTCCTTGAGGAATCTTGACGGTGATGGTGTGTTCGCCAGCTTCGAGATCGCCAAGAGGGATATACTCGGGATTGGTAACAGTGCCCGGACACCAGTTCGAACGGCTGAGGTCGGATGAGCTTAAGCCGTTTGAGAAGTTTCCTGAACAGGGGTTGTTGTTGCGATATGTGCCGCAATCGTCGCGCCAGGGAATGAATGTGATGACGCGCTTACCGTCCAGAAGGATGGTGTTGGGCTTGCGATTGAACTCATCGCCGCCGCCCCAACCGCCGTGACCGGTGGTGGTGTAGAGCAGAGTTGCATCCTTTACCGGCTCATCGAGTTTGAACTTGACGTTCAGTGAGTCGGTGCGCATGAAGATGGGGTATGGTTGACCGGCCTGCTCAAGATAGTTGACAGTGTTGAAGAGCGGCATAACCTTGTTGAAGGTTTCGTAGCCACCGGGATAGTATTTCAATTTGAGCGAGAGCTTGTGTCCGTTTTTATCCCAGTTGCCGATATATGCGCCAATCCAAGCCTCGTCTTTGAGCTGTCCTGCCACTTCCGAGATCTCAGTTTCGTAGAGCACAGAATCTACCCAAGTCTGTCCGGGTACTTTATTGTAGTTATATTTGCGAACACCGAAGCCGGTGAAGAATCGCATCAATTCGATGGGAACGTTATAGTCGGGTGTTGATACGAGACCGTGATAATCTGTATCGCCCGAGCGGAACGACGGCACCGATTTGAGGTCACGAATTGCATCGATGAACGACTGCTTCTTGTCGGTCGGAATCATGAAGATAGAACCCGTACGGTCGTAAGCATCGCCGTCTGAGTACTGCACAACTTCAGCAAAGACGCTGCGGTCAGAGATGTCGTGGGGCAACTTAACTTTTTTCAGAATGATAGAACCTCCAGCCACGTTATAAATCTCGCCGTCTTTGAGTTGATCGGGGATCTTTGAGCCGTCGAAATTGATTCGTTGTTGGTCGAAAATGGGAACGGTGATAACGCCGCTCTGGTTGATGGTGTATTGGAAGAGCGACGGATCCATCTCTTCGCCCCAAGATGTGGGAAGAAGGTTGGCCTGAGCTGGATTAACGGGCTTGATTGATATAGCTTCCTGAACCGAGTCTCCGTTTCGAACAACGCGAAGCACCAATCCGTTGGGGACTCCGACGCGAGGCTGCGGTGTGCCACGGAAGGGGAGTGCTGTCGTTGTCCAAATATCGATGGTGTTTGAATTGATGATGGTGCGATAGATGGTGCAAGGAAGACCGAGATAAGTGTCGGTGCCCTGCTCTTTGAGATTCTCACCAAAAGTGAATGGAGAGGCATATGAGATGACCTTGCCGTCGGGAAGGTTGGCAACGCTGTATGATTTCATATTTGCGAAATCGATGTAGTTCGTTACCATGTCGGAAGATGAAGGGCGAGCGGTCTGCTTGCCGTTTCCGGCTTTGGGATTTGATTTTATTTCAACCTCATTGCCGGTGATGTATACCACGGTCTGTCCTGGGTTCTCGTCGCCCTTATAGACGCTGCGGTAGGTTACTGCGATCTCCTTGGCCTTACTCAGTTGCTTCAATGAGCTTTTGGTGTAGGTAGGGAGTGTTGTAGCGGCATTTGAGACCATAACGGTGCAGAGTGCCGCAAGAGTTAAAAATTTCTTCATACTTCTAATTCTGTTTTGTTGTTATTCAAGAGGTAAGAGTAAATAGTAAGCAAAAGACCCCGCGAACGAAAAAGTTTACGGGGTCTGAATGCTTTTTTTGAGAGTAATGTAAAATTACTTGCCACCCGGAACCTGAGTCGGAGCAGGAGCGGGAGCGGCAACCGGAGCGGGAGCGGCAGCGTTCGGAGCGGCCGGTGCGTTCTGGATGCTTGATACGTTAACCGGAGTCTTCACAGTGAAAGAAGCGATGATGCTTACGGCGCAAATGAAGATAGCCAACGACCAAGTAGCTTTTTCGATGAAGTCGGTTGTTTTGCGGTAGCCGAGGTACTGGTTTCCGCTTGAATAGTCAGAGGCGAGACCGCCACCTTTCGATTTCTGAATGAGCACAGCTCCAATAAGAAGGAAGCAAGCGAGCACAATCAGGATGCTAAGAAAAATATACATAATGAATATTTTAGTAAATTATTAATAATCAGAGTTTAAGCTACGTTGCTAAATGAACATTGCACCGTGTTATTGTTGTTTTAGAGCAATTAGTGTCTTTAAGAAACGTATTTGGTCTGCAAAGTAAACACTTTTTTTTGGATTTTTCAAGTTTAATTCGGTAATTATTTCAATTGCTTTCTGATAATCACCATTTTTAATGTAATTTTTGGCGAGTGCCTCCGATGCGACAGGACGTTGGACGGGCGCCGGTTTTGGCTCGCGTTGAGCCGGTGCCGGCTTGCTGGCGGGAGTGTTTCCGAGGAATGAGTTGAGTAGAGCGAAGGTGTCATCGTCCGAATTGTCGTTGTATAATGCGTCGTCGGAACTCTGCTGGTCGGGTGCTATATCCTCCAGATTGTATGGCACAGCTACGGGTTGGATGATGTCATCGAGTTCGTCGGCGCTATGAACCTGATGCGGGCTGTAGTTGTCGATAAAGGTATCGATGGTGTCGGCGGTGGTTGGTGTCAGTGTCGACATATCGGGATAGAACGACGCGAATTCCGACGGGTCCATGCCCAGAACTTTGCGCAGAGCAGGAAGATTGCCAATAGCAACCGATATTTTGCGAGCTAACACTGCCTTTTCGGCACCTGATGCGGCTTTGAAAGCCTCGATTGTTGGAATAATATAATAGGGAGCGTTCATTGTATTGAAAACTTACCAATTACCGATTGTTGCGTTAAAGATGAGATTGACGAGTTCCTCACTGATCTGCTGACAAAGATCCTCTTGGACGTCGGTTAGCATAATCGAAGATGAGAACTGACGGTAGGCACTGAAGGTTTGGTCAACACTATTCGAGGGCTGTTTATTGTCGGTATATTTGACGCGAACCGTGATGGTGAGGCGCGTTTCGGTGGCATATGCATCGCCGCCTACCGCTTGAGGCGAGAGTGAATAGCCGGTGATTTCGCCCGAGATGTCGAGATCGGCCGGACCTTCAACAAGCTGGAGCTTTGTCTGTCGCGTAATATAATCCATCAATTTATTTTGGAATGTCTGCTGGAGAGGCGGATAGACCAATGCGGCGCGGATGGGGAATTCCGAGACATTGATTGTCTTGTAGATGTTGTAATTGATGGCCGAGCCGTTGAGCTTGTAGCTGATGGTACAGCCCGAAAGCATCACGAGCATCGGGAGGAAGAAAAGAAGATGTTTTATTTTTGCGAAAGAGGATAGCATGTGATTCTATATGTCGTCGTTTATGAATTTATATCAAACTCTTGTATTTTGCGATAAAGAGTTCGAAGTGAGATGTTTAATTCTTCGGCGGCTTGTTTTTTGTTTCCGTTGTTGCGTTGCAATGCCGCGAGAATGGATTCACGCTCCTCTTCATCGCGCGTGTGTGTGATTGGGCGCTCATGGGGGTTGAGTATATCCTCGATGGGAAGTTTCATGAGCGATGTGCCCCGCGATGCTGCCGCCGGTGCGGATTCTTGATGATCGGCAAGGCGTGCCTTGAGTTGTTCGATTTCGGTCTTTAAACTGAGGAGTAATTGCCATAACATTTCGCGTTCAGATTCATACCCGGGAGTTTGGGGCTTCTGAATGAGCGATGTCGATGCGGAACGATCTATGGGGAGCGCTTCGACCACCATGGTGCGAGATATCTCCGACCCGGCCTCAAAGAGGGCAAACTGTTCAACGAAATTCTTGAGCTGTCGTACGTTTCCCGGCCATCGATATAGCATCATGGCGCGCATGGCGTCGTCGGCGAACGTGATCGGTTTGGTCATATATTTCTCGGCAAAGTCCGATGCAAATTTGCGGGCCAGCAAGCGGATATCGTCGCCTCGGTCGTGAAGGTTCGGAACATCGATACGAATCGTGGAGAGACGATAATATAGATCTTCGCGAAATTTACCCTTTTCAACAGCCTTGATTAGGTCGACATTGGTTGCGGCAACGATTCGGATGTCAGTTTTCTGGACATTCGATGAGCCGACCTTGAGAAATTCGCCCGTTTCCAGGACGCGAAGGAGTCTGGCTTGGGTTGTGAGGGGGAGTTCGGCTACTTCGTCAAGGAATATTGTGCCCCCGTCGGCCTCTTCGAAATAACCCTTACGGGCAGATATGGCACCTGTAAAAGCGCCTTTTTCATGTCCGAAGAGCTCCGAATCGATTGTGCCTTCGGGTATCGCGCCGCAGTTTACGGCAATATATTTTTTATGCTTACGGGCTCCGAAAGCATGAATAATCTTTGGGAAGAACTCCTTGCCCGAACCACTTTCGCCTGTGACCAGAACCGAGAGGTCGATCGGGGCGACGCGGATGGCCCGCGACACCGCCAGACTCAGAGCCGGGGAGTTGCCGATGATCGAGAAGCGCTGTTTGGCGCGAGTAACTTCAGAAGATATGTCGTTCATTGATTGTAATCTTATATAAAACTCGATTTCTATTACAAAACTCGATTTCTATGAGCTACTTATTTGATAGAAGCGAGATTGTAGGTTTGCTGACGCAGGAAGCGACCAAGCTCCTCGGGCGTCTTATATTGTTTTTGCACATCGACCGGAATTGGCTCTCCAATTGAGATGTGAACCGAGCTGTTGCGGCGATTCAGTACCTCGGCCGGAAGTCGAGTCACGCGTAGTCGCCAATCGATGATGCCCAGGAAGTTGAAGAAGGTGGAGTTGTGTCCGTGAAAGTAGATGGGCACTACAGGCACTTTCAACTGTTGAATGAGTCGCATCATGGTTGGTTGCCATTCGCGATCCTTGATTTTGAGGTCCCATCCAAGTTTCGAAACCGCGCCGGCGGGGAAGAAGCCGAGCGGGTGGCCGTCGCGCACATGCTTCATGGCATGGCGGATTTCAGACACGGTGGCTGCTTTATGCTCGGGCGAGGAATCCTTGCTCGGATCCACAGCAAAAAAAGCAGGCTGCATGGCCGAAATGTGATTCAGGAACATATTAACAATTACCTTGAAATCAGGGGCATACTTACCTACGAGGTGGAGGAGGATAATTCCGTCCATAGCTCCGAACGGGTGATTGCTAACGGTTATAAACGGTGTGCCTGCAATGTTTTTCAGAACCTCTTCGTTGTCGACGCGCAGTTTGAACTTGAATTCTTTTTCTACAAGATTAGTGGCGAAGCGGGCACCGGTATCGTATCCGTTTCGTCGGTGAATATCGTTGACCTCATCGATGCGGAAGAAGCGAAGCAGGCGTTCTACGAGCTTCTGCTTGCCGTCGAAAAATGGCACCATAGTGCGCAAATCTTCATAATTCAGCACATCGGGGCGCACACCAGGTGCGCAACCGGTATTAGGGTCAACTATATCGCTATTATCTTTTGTAGTAAGAATCACGTCGTCCATTCTGATTAAAAAACAAAGTTCAAAGTTACAAAAAAATCAAAACATATTCAATAGCTATAACACCTAAGGGAAGAAAACGGTGTAAAAAAATACTAATGGATGATTAAAAATTTGGAGATTTGTTGAAAAATGTGTAAATTTGCTCCAAAACAACAAAAACTTAAAATATTCCATGAAGCAGAAAATTCAAGAGATTTTCGCCGAGAAATTCGGTGGTGAGGGAACGCTTTATGCGTCAGCAGGTCGTATTAACCTTATCGGTGAGCATACCGATTACAACGGGGGCTTCGTATTCCCGGGTGCAATCGACAAAGTGATTATGGCAGACATTCGTCCGAATGGTACTGAAAAAGTTCGTGTATATTCAATCGACATCAACGACTATGCCGAGTTCGGTTTGAACGAGGAGGATGCTCCCGAGGCAGGCTGGGCACGTTATATCTTCGGCGTATGCCGTGAGATCCAGAAGCGTGGTGGCGAGGTTAAGGGCTTTGATGCTGTATTTGCAGGCAATGTACCCCTTGGGGCAGGTCTCTCTTCATCTGCGGCACTTGAGTCTTGTTTCGCATTTGCTCTCAATGATTTGTTTAACGAAGGTAAGATCGACAAATTTGAGTTGGCACGTATCGGTCAGAGCACAGAGCACAACTATTGCGGTGTGAAGTGTGGTATCATGGACCAGTTCGCGTCTGTATTCGGTCGTAAGGGCAACTTGATGCGTCTCGATTGCCGTTCGATGGAGTATGAGTACTTCCCGTTCAATCCGGAGGGCTACAAGTTGGTATTGGTAGACTCACGCGTAAAGCATGAGTTGAAGGATTCTCCCTATAACAAACGTCGCGAATCGTGCGAGCGCGTAGCTGCTAAGTTGGGTGTAGAGACACTTCGCGATGCAGACGAGGCTGCATTGGAGTCGATCAAAGATGAAATCAGCGCTGAGGATTACTCACGTGCTAAGTTCGTGATCGGTGAGAAGGAGCGCGTGTTGGCAGTATGCGACGCTTTGAACCGCGGTGACTATGAGACAGTTGGTCAGAAGATGTATGAGACACACCATGGTTTGTCGGCCGATTATGAGGTAAGCTGTGTTGAGCTCGACTTCTTGAACGACGTAGCAAAAGAGATGGGTGTGACTGGTTCACGCATCATGGGTGGCGGCTTCGGCGGTTGCACCATCAACCTCGTAAAAGAGGAACTCTACACTCCGTTCGTAACAGAGGTTGTGAAGCGTTTCAACGAGAAATATGGTCATGAGCCCCAGATCTACGATGTAGTTATCTCTGACGGTGCTCGTAAGTGGGAAGAATAATTATGAAGATAACAAGCACTCAGCAACCCACACCGAAAGGTGTAGTTGACTGGTTCCGTCTTGAGAATAAAAACGGCGCGAGTGTGGTATTGTCCACACTCGGAGCCGGTATCATCAAGGTTGAGGTGCCCGACCGCGAAGGCAAGATTGAAAATATCTGCCTTGCATATCCCGTAGCGGCCGATTATATCGCCGATGGTCCGTGTGCCGGAAAGATTCCGGGACGTTACGCCAACCGTATCGGAGAGGGTCATCTCGAAATTGATGGAGAGGTTCATCAGTTGGCCATCAACAATGGTCCGAACGCACTTCATGGTGGTCCGGAAGGCTTCCAGAATCAGATTTGGACTGCAGAGGTAATCGAGGACGGTGTTAAGTTCACTTACATAGCTAAGGACGGCGAAGAGAACTACCCCGGTGAATTGACGGTAACAGCAACCTATCATTGGAGCGACGACAATGTGTTGACGCTCGATATGCATGCTGAAACCGACAAGCCGACTGTAGTAAACCTAACTAACCATGCATACTGGAACTTGCGCGGTGCCGATGCCGGCTCAATTCTGGATCATGAGATGCGTATGAAGGCTGCTCACTGGCTTCCGACATCCGATTCACTCGTTCCGACAGGTGAGATTCTGTCGGTAGATGGTACACCGATGGATTTCCGTGAATGGAAAGAGATTGGCAAGGAGATCAAGCAGGACTTCCAGGCTCTTGTATATGGCAAGGGATACGATAACTGCTGGATCTTCCCCGAGTGGAAAGAGGGCGATATGATTGAAGAATCTGTCGAGATACGATGCAAGGCCAGTGGCCGTACGCTAAAGATGTCGAGCAATCAGCCGGCATTCCAGGTATACTCAGGCAACTGGTTGGCAGGCTCGCCTAAGAACTTTGCCGGACGTTCGTATGAGGACTACGATGGTGTTGCACTTGAGATGCAGGGTTGTCCTGATGCTCCGAACAAGCCGAACTTCCCTAGCCAAATGTTGCGTCCGGGTGAAAGCTACGACCGTCAGATCCGTTTTGACTTCGGTGTTGAGGCATAATTCGACTCATCGATATCAGATACAATAAAAATATGGAGATGCAATTGCATCTCCATATTTTATTATCGCTACTAAATAACCATAAACTAAAATTGGTGTAAAGAAAAGAGTATGAGTGTGAGCAATAAGTTTTCTTGGAAGTGGTTATGGAGGACTTGTATTGCATTGCTGTTGATATTGTTGTGCCTTGTTAATTATAGTACTCAGCTTAGAGATATATTGCAACCTATAGTGATGTGTATAGGTGTTTGTATGGGTTTAATCTATAACTTTCATCCAATTTACGTAATATTCCATCCC
>QLIP01068895.1_pt1 | contig 21916 bp, 21 predicted proteins | sample 1769771 | NCBI WGS metagenome assembly QLIP01 (sample SAMN09428762, study PRJNA476227) | Gut metagenome, whole genome shotgun sequencing project. | isolation source: cecum | host: Rhizomys sinensis | place: China: Jinsha town of Minqing, Fujian Province | collected 2013-09-23
TCTCCGGCTTAAAATTAACAAGAATTTTTAAACACGCTCTAATGAAATTTCGAGCTCTCTATGCCCTGCCCGTCGCTGTGGCCGTGATGATATTCACGGCCTGTGCCAGCATAGGCCGCCCAGAGGGCGGCGCCCGCGACGAAGACCCGCCGGTATTCGTGCGCTCCACTCCGGGCATGGGCGAGAGAGGGGTCTACCGCCAGGCGCTGTCGATTTTCTTTGACGAGAACGTGCAACTCGAAGACCCGCAAAACAAAATCATAGTGTCGCCGGCTCAGATGGAGAGCCCGCGCATCATTGCCAACGGCAAGCGCATATCCGTGCAGCTGCTCGACTCGCTCAAACCCAACACTACCTACACCGTGGACTTTGGCGACGCCATCAAGGACCTCAACGAGGGCAATGTGCTCGACGGATTTGCGCTCGACTTCTCCACCGGTGCCACCCTCGACACCATGCGTGTGTCGGGCATCGTGCTCGACGCCTCCAACCTCGAGCCCGCGCAGGGCATTGTAGTTGGAGCATACTCCAATCTGGCCGACAGCTCGATACGCACCCTCGTGCCCGACCGCGTGGCACGCACCAACCAGCGCGGACAGTTTACGATACGCAACCTCGCCCCCGGCACATACCGCATCTACGCCTTCAAGGACCTCAACCGCGACTGGCATTGGGACCGCTCGGAGGATGTGGCCTTTCTCGACAGCCTCGTGGTGCCGTCGGTGAGCGAAATCACCGTGACCGACACCCTCTACAGCTCGACGCGCGCCGACTCGCTTATAGAGCGCCGCGGTGTGAAGTACCTACCCAACGACCTGCTGCTCACATGGTTTAACCAGAACTACAAGGCACAGTATCTCAAAGACTACAAGCGTCCCGAGCGTCGCCGCATCAATGTGGTGCTCGGTGCCCCGGCCGACACTGCGCCCGAACTGCGCATCGTGTCGGGCGTGGACAACAATGCCCTTATCGGTACCACTTCCAACCGCTGGGCTCTGACATCGACCCGCCCGGGCAACGACTCGCTCAACGTGTGGCTCACCGACCCCTCGGTCATCGCTGCCGACTCGCTCATGCTCTCCGTGCGCTACAAAAAGCCCGACTCGCTCGACCGCCTCGTGTGGACCACCGACACACTGCGATTCTTCTTCCGCGACCCCAAGCGCTCCAAAAAGGAAATAGAGGCCGATACCCTACCCCCCACATTCGACAATCTGCGCATCTCGTTTCCGCTCAAAACCACTGTCGAAGTGTTCGACACCCTTGCTCTCACCGTCGACCAGCCCCTGCTGAGCCTCGACACCGCCGCCATACACCTCAGCGTGATGGCCGACTCGCTGTGGGTGCCCGTCAAGCAACACCTCGCCGTGGTGCCCGACTCGCTCAACCCCCTGCTCAACCGACACATACCCTTCAAATTCGAGCCCGGAGCCAAGTATCGCCTGCAAGTGGACTCGGCCGCCTTTGTGAGCGTGTACGGACAGCACAACAAGCCGTTTAAAACCGATTTTACAGTGCGTGCACTCGAGGAGTATGCCAACCTGCGGTTTGTGATGACCAATGCCGACTCCACCGCCCGTGTGGTGCTGCTCAATAACTCCGACAAGCCCGTCCGCACCGCTCCGGTGGTCAACGGCACCGCTACATTCCACAACCTCAACCCCGGCGACTACTACGCCCGCATGTACTTTGACACCGACGGCAACGGCCGCTGGAGCACCGGCATGCTCGACTCCCTGCAACCCGAGGAAGTGGCATATTATCCCAAGAAAATCGTACTCAAACGCAACTGGGACGTCGACATGACATGGGACATTTACGAGCTACCCATCGACATGCAGAAACCATACGCCATCCTTAAAAACAAGCCCAAACTGCGTCGCGGCGAGGAACGTCCAAAGGACGAATCAGACCAAAACCCCGAGGACGAAGACTCACTCCTCGGCAGCCCCCGCAACTCCACCTCACCCCGCTCCAACATGGGCGGCACCCGAGGCCTCAAGATGGCCGACAGATTTTAACACTTAGCTGTTTAGCTTTCATTATAGTTTAGCGAGTGTTGTTGGAATCTCACGCAAAGGACACCAAGGTTGGTATGGCTATCCTTATGAAGAAATTATTGAAAAAATAAGTTATTGTATTTTCTAAAATTTTCTCTAAACACAATTTTTCCTACACCTTCATATCCAATTTGGAAGTTTTTGCGTAATTTTGCAGTATGATTGACAATAAAGGCATTACGGTGTATTGCGGTTCGTGCGAAGGGCGCGATCCGAAGTTTGCGGCTGCAGCAGCCGTTGTTGGCAGTGAAATAGCCCGACTTGGGTTGCCGCTGGTATATGGCGGCGGCAAGATGGGGCTTATGGGTATTGCCGGCAGGGCATGCCGTGCGGCCGGAGGACATACCCGCTCTATAATTCCGCAATTTATGGTGGAGCGTGGCTGGAACGATGCCGACTCGTCAGAGACCGTTGTGACCGCCGACATGCACGAGCGCAAGACCCTGATGGCGGCCTCGGCCCGCGGTGTGATTGCCATGCCGGGCGGCGTGGGCACATTTGAGGAGCTGAGCGAGATTATTACCTGGCGCCAGTTGGGGCTGTACAACGGCAATATAGTGATACTCAACGTGTCGCATTACTACGAACCGCTGTTGTCGCAAATCGACGCGGCCATCGACGCGGGTTTTCTCCCAGCCGACCATCGCCGACTCTTTGCCGTAACCGAAAATCCGGCCGTGGCCGTGGCCCTTGCCGCCGCCGAGCCTGCCGCCCTGGAACTCGACCGTAAATTCTGATGACCGACTCACTGCACATATCTGCCGACACCCTGGCCACAGTTGCCGACACCGCCGCCATCATCGAGATGCCGCGATTGCCGGAAGATATTGTGCACCCCTTCGACGCCACCCTCGACACCGCTCTGATAGCGGCATATATGCCGGCCGACACCGTGGCGGCCGACACCGTGGCCACTGTCGCCGTGCCCGACTGGCACGAAGGCCTTGAGCCCGTGCAGCGCCCCGACATGCCGGCGTCGAACAATACGTTTCTTATGGCGATGGCCGCCATATTTGTAATCATCACACTCAACTTCAAGCACTTGCTCAGACTCATAGGCGTGTATGGCCAGGAGTTGGTGAAAGTGCGCCGCGGACGCGACAATGTGTTTAGCGACCGTCCGGCCGCCGACACCCGCCTGCTCATCATGCTCATAGTGCTGGCCGTGGTGTGCGGGGCCATCGTGGCCGACGGTGCCTGGGCCCACTTCGATGCCTCGATTGAGGTGTCGCAGGGCGGTGTGGGGCGGTTGGTGGCACTGCTGGGCGGCTACTATCTGTTTCAGCTCACGGCCTATCAGACTGTGGGATATACCTTCTCCACTCCCGAAGGACGCCGTGAATGGGTGCGCGGATTCAATGCCTCGCAGGCTCTGCTCGGCATGCTGCTCGTGATACCCGCGGCACTCACTATTTTCTACCCCGTTTCGGCCCTCGTAACAGCCTATATTGGCCTCGGAGCCTTTGTCTTGGCCAAAATAATGTTTATTTTTAAGGGGTTTAGAATTTTTTATGACAAAATTTCAAGTTTGCTTTATTTTATTTTGTACCTTTGCACTCTTGAAATTATCCCTCTTGTCTGGACATACATCTGCGCTCTTTGGATACTTGCCTGATACGTGTCTGCGACAAGCCAGCCCGAGTAGATGTTACGGCTGAAAACAGTAAAAATTTAGAAGAGTGAAAGTAAAGAAAATTTTAGTATCGCAGCCAAAGCCTTCGACCGAGAAGTCGCCTTACTTTGATTTGGCCGAGAAATACGGCGTGGAGATTGTGTTTCGTCCATTTATCAAAGTCGAAGGTCTGTCAGCCAAGGAATTCCGCGCCCAAAAGGTTTCTATACCCGAACACACGGCTATTATTTTTACAGCCAAAACCGCAATCGACCATTTCTTCCGTCTGTGCGAAGAGATGCGTTACACCGTGCCCGACACCCAGAAGTACTTCTGCACCTCCGAGACAATCGGACTGTATCTGCAGAAATACATCGTCTACCGCAAGCGCAAGATCTTCAACTCTCCCACCGGCAAGCTCGCCGACCTGCTGCCCTATATGCTCAAGCATAAGGACGAAAAGTACATGCTCGCCGTATCGGACGTAAACACCGGCAACGAAAGCGAAGTGCTCGGCGACAAGATAAAGTACGACCGCGCCGTAATGTATCGCACCGTGAGCAACGACTTTGCCGCCGACGAGACTTTCGACTACGACATGCTCGTGTTCTTCTCGCCCCAGGGTATCGAATCGCTCATGAAGAACTTCCCCAACTTCGTGCAGGGCGATATAGCCATCGCCACCTTTGGTCCCGCCACCACCAAGGCAGCCAAGGAAGCCGGCCTGCGTGTCGACATCGAAGCCCCCTCGGCTCAGGCTCCCTCCATGCCTGCCGCCATCGAGCAGTATCTCAAGGAAAATAACTAATCACCTCCTTGAAAGGTCTTCGACTCTATAAGAAAGAAAAATTGTGCTCGACGATAGCAATCGAGCAACTGTTCTCGCGCAGCTTCGCATCCGAAGCTGCGCTCTCATATCCACTGCGCGCCGTGTGGCGACAGAATCCGCGACGCACGAGCGACGCTCCCGTTGCCTTCATGATTTCCGTGCCCAAGAAGCGACTGCGCCATGCCGTGGATCGTGTTACGATGCGTCGCCGCATCCGCGAGGCCTATCGACTGGCACGTCCTCTCTTTCCCATGCCTCCCGGCACACGCATCGACCTCGCATTTACCTACGTGGCCGACAAACTGCGCGACTACGCCTCCATAGAGCATGCCATGCACAAACTCCTTGCCAAAATCCAGCAATCGGCCCGGCAGGCCGCCGAGCCACAGGACACTCCCACCGAGCCATGATACAGCGCATAGCCGTGTGGCTGCTCTCACTGCCGATACTCTTCTATCGGGCCAGTATCTCGCCCATGTTGCCACAGTCGTGCCGATTTGCTCCAACGTGCAGCGCCTACGCCCTCGAGGCTCTGCGACGTCACGGCCCCGTCAAGGGCATGTACCTCACCATTCGCCGACTGTTGCGCTGCCATCCGTGGGGCGGCAGCGGATACGACCCCGTGCCATGACACATCCCCTCGACCGATACTCAGACATACACTCGCACGACAGTTCGCGCGCCCTGCGCGGCGACACTGTGGTGAACATCGACCCCGGCACTCCCATGCTGCCCGGCGGCACTTACAGCGTGGGCATACACCCCTGGAACACTGACACTCCCATCACCCTGTCTCAGCTCAAGCAATTGGTGCGCGACGCCCGCGACCCTCGAGTGGTGGCCATAGGCGAGGCAGGATTCGACCGCCTGCGCGGAGGCTCAGCCGACATTCAGTCGGCCCTCTTCGACTTCCATGCACGTCTGGCTCAGCGACTCGGCAAGCCTCTAATAATTCATTGTGTACGAGCCTATGACAGTCTTCTTGCAGCCACCCGTCGCCATCGGCCCTCGCCCGACATGTGGATAGTGCACGGCTACAACCGCAACGCGACCCTCGCCCGCCAGCTCGTCGACGCCGGCCTGCACCTCTCGTTCAACCTCGCCCGCCCCATACCCCAGGCAATCTCCGACTCCATCCCCGCAACCTACATCCACCGCGAGACTGATGATAATTTGAAGTGAGATTTATTTTTTTCTTGCACAAAATAAATATAATCACTATATTTGCGCAAACCGAGCAAATGAAAACACGTTTATGGCCAAATATCTAAATCCGTTTACCGACTACGGGTTCAAAAACCTCTTTGGAAAAGAGAATTCAAAAGATATTCTTATCGACTTCCTCAACGATTTGTATGCCGACCTTCCCGGCATGGAGACAATTATCGATTTGACTTACAGCGACAAGGAAATGACTCGCAACACTAAGGAGGATAAAACGGTTATTTATGATATCCGATGCCTTACAAAAGACCGGCGTCACATAATCGTGGAGATGCAACTCAACTCACAGGCCACCTTCTTGAGTCGCGCCATCTACTATCTTTGTAGGGCTGTCTCTGATCAAGGTCAAGCCGGTTCAGAGTGGATATACGATTTCGAGCCAGTTTATGGTGTGTATTTCACCGACTTCAAACTAAAAAATCTCCCTACCAAGGTTAAGATTCACACCAAGATTTGCGACATCGAAAACTCAACTCCGATAAGTGACAAGGTTTGTTTATCGTTCATACAATTGGAGCTTTTTGACAAGACTGCCGAGGAATGCAAAACCGGTTTTGACCAATGGATATATGTACTTAAAAACTTGAGCAATATGAATACTCTACCCTTTACCGAAGAAAAAAAGATATTCAAGAAAGTTCAGGATATCAGCGACTATCACAGACTCGAGCCTCAGGAACGAGCCGAATACGACTCGGCCCTAAAGCGATATCGCGATTATAATTGTACTATCCAAACGGCCAAGGATGAAGGTCGAGTTGAAGGTCGAGTTGAAGGCATTGCAATCGGTGCTAAAAAAAATTCTATCGAAATAGCCCGTGCTATGAAACTTGGCGGTATGGATAAAGATTTGATTATGAATCTTACTCACTTGACAGCCGACGAGTTTGATTCTTTATAACATTCACTCCCCACTTATTTTGGTAAAAATCTTTTGATTTTTAGCCCATTAATAAAAATTAATTATTCTTTGTCGCAATTTAATTAAATTATTATTAAATTTGCGCCATGGAAGCTCTAAATCTATTACCATTTCGCTCCATATCGCTTGAAGAAATGTCGGCAGTTAAGCTGATGAACCGCGTGGACACTAAATATGTGACCACCGTGGACCGCCTCATACAGCTCCTCAACCTGCTGGCCGACGAGTACTTCATACAAGACGCCGATGGTGTGCGGAAATTTCCATACTACACCGTCTACTTTGACACGCCCGACTGCCACATGTACATGATGCATCATACTGGCAAGAAAAAACGCGTCAAGATACGTATGCGCACTTACAAAAATTCCGGCCAGAATTTCCTCGAAATCAAGAAGAAAAACAACAAGGGCCGCACCCGCAAGAAGCGCATTGGCATCGACGAAATAGTTCCTACGACTGTGCCTTACACAGGGTTTATAAGCTCGCACAGCAATTTCGACTCCGAGCATCTGTGCCGACAGATTGAAAACTCATTCGACCGCATAACTCTTGTAAACCAAGGGTTTACCGAACGCCTTACAATCGACACCAACCTCCACTTCCACAACCTTGCCAACGACAATCACTACCGTCTGCCCAACCTTGCAATCATCGAACTCAAGCGCGACGGCATGTACCAATCGCCAGTTGTCAAGCACCTGCAATCTCTGCGCATCAAGCCGTGCGGTTTCAGCAAGTACTGCATGGGGATGGCTTTTACAAACCCATCTCTGCGACAAAACCGATTTAAAGAACGCGTCAGACTAATACAGAAACTCAACAACCAATCATCTCAACTCACTCCTACAAACTAACGCCACAAAATGGAAGCAACCGACATTATCGAAACCGCCACCGTGTGCAGCGGCCCGCTTGACCTCCTGCTAAGATTCTTGTTCAACACATTGGTAGTGACCTGCATAATACGCCTGCTCTACTATCCCAAGAGTCGCCGCACCGACTACTACTTTACCTTCACTCTCATAAGCGTGAGCATATTTTTTCTGATATTCCTCCTGGGCAGTGTCAAAATCAAGATAGGCTTTGCGCTGGGTCTCTTTGCCATATTCGGCATAATCAGGTACCGCACCGAGTCGATGCCGGTGCGCGAGATGACATATCTCTTCGTAATCATCGCAATATCTGTAATCAACGCCCTTGGCACCAGCGAGAACATACCCGAGCTCGTTGTGGCCAACGTGCTGTTTGTGGGCACGATATGGGTGTGCGAGAGCAACCGCTGGCTCAAGCATACGTCAGAAAAGCTGATTGTCTACGACCGCATCGACCTCATCACCCCCGACCGCCGCGACGACATGATGGCCGACCTGCGCACCCGCACCGGCCTCGACATTATCCGCTTTGACATAGGCGGTATAGACTACCTGCGCGACACCGCCATGGTAAAGATTTACTACGACATGCCCGGCAACGACCACAACACAATCGACCACCTAATCAAAATGCCCAAAGAAGACAAGAAATGAAAGCATTGCGTTATCTCCTCTCCGCCGCGGCCTGCATGGCCGCCGCCTCCACCCTGCAGGCCCAGCAACTGTGGCTCTCGGCCGGTGCGCAGGCCGGTATAACCCGCGACCTCAAAGCCACCGTTGAGCTCGAACACCGCTCCGACGACAACTTTGCCGCCACCTCCCGCTGGGACATCGACGCCGGCCTCTCCTACCGCCTCGCACCATGGCTGCGCGCAGGTGCCGACTATATCTTCATCTACGACCGCGAAGGCAACAAAACCACAAAAAAAGGCAACTACATACCCCACTACTGGGAACAGGCCCACCGCCTGCAGGCCAAGCTCACCGCCTCGCACAAGCTGGGTGCCGTAGAGCTGTCACTGCGCGAAACCTATCAGTTCACGCACAGTGTGGGCCAGACCGTGCCTAAATTTGACGACGAAGGCCGTCCCAAAAAGGATGAAGTAATACCCTCCGAAGACTCCCAGGTGCTGCGCTCGCGCCTCGAAGCCGAGTATACCATAAGCAAGAAATGCCGCTTCGAGCCCTTTGCCTCGGTGGAGGTGCACAACGACCTTGTGAGCCGCTTCAATCTGCGCCAGACACGTTACACCGCGGGGTCAAAATACAAGATCAACCGCCACAACTCCATATCGGCATTTTACCGATACATCGACCGCTCCGACGACAAAGCCGGAGGCCATATCTTCGGTTTAAACTACGAATTCAAACTCTGAGCATACACAAAACGGGGCACGGCCCCGTTTTTTTTGGCCAAATAGATTCAAAAATCAAGTATTTTGCGGTTTAGACACTGCATTTTAAAGAAAATTTGCTATATTTGCAAGCTGAAATTTAATCGAAAACTAATTAAATAATTTAAAACCATACATTACATGCAAAGCAAAGGAACTTTAGGAAGCATCGTTGCCGGTGTAATCGCCATTTTCCTCGTGCTCGTGTGTCTGTTCTATCTGTCGTTCACATTCGTGTCCAACAAGCACGAGAACGCAGCCAAGGAATACGCACTCGTGCTCTCGGGCGACAACGACGACGCTGCCTACAACCAGGCCTACAAGCATTACATGGATTCGCTCAGCGAAGAACCCGTGTACATGGGCTACACACTCAACGAAGTACGTAAATGGAGCGTAGGCCTCGGCCTCGACCTTAAGGGCGGTATGAACGTCATCCTTCAGGTAGATATGCCCGACATGCTCCGCTCCATGAAGAGCGGCGACACCGACTCCGTGTTTGAATCGGCAATCGCTGCCGCTCAGGCCAAGGTCGACTCGCACGAAACCGACGACTTTGTGGGCTCGTTTGTTACCGAATACCGCGGTCGCAAGCCCCAGGCCGACTTCTCAGTGGTGTTCTCGGGCCTCGTACCCTCCGGCTCCAACGACGCCACAGTACGCACCAAGCTCAAACAGGAAGTTAAGGACCGTGTAGACAACTCTGCCACCAACGTGCTCCGCAACCGTATCGACCAGTTTGGCGTTGTATCGCCCAACATCCAGGTGCTCCAGGGCAAGGATGGTCAGATTCTGCTCGAACTCCCCGGTGTGAAAGACCACGAACGTGTGCGCGAACTGCTGCAACGCTCGGCCAACCTTGAGTTCTACGAAACATACGCCGCCGCCGACGTGCAGGGCGCTATGATGAACCTCGTGTCGCGCCTCGCCGCCGACTCCACAGTCAACGCCGCTCCCCTCCAGGCCCTTCTGTCCAACCCCGGCTACGGCTCGATGCTCGGCTTCGCTCCCGACGCTATGGCTATGGACCAGATCAACGCCCTCCTCGCCACCCCCGCCGCCAAGGCCACTCTCCCCTCCGACCTCAAGCTCCGCTGGGCCGTTAAGCCCACCGTGCGCACCACCGACCAGGGCGTGGAACAGAACTTTGGCTATGCGCTTTACACCCTCAAGGCTCCCGGCGGCAAGCCCGCTCTCGACGGCAAGGCTGTGAGCGACGCATCAAGCAACTTCGACAACCTCCGCGGCAACGAAGTGTCGATGCGCATGAACCCCGAAGGCGCCCGCGCCTGGGCTCGTGTTACCGCTGCCAACGTGGGCAAGCAGGTGGCTATCGTGCTCGACGACCAGGTGTACTCGGCCCCCAACGTAAACCAGGCCATCGAAGGCGGCCAGTCTTCTATCACCGGCGACTTCACCCTCGAAGAAGCCAAGGACCTTTCCAACGTGCTCAAGTCGGGTAAGATGGATGCCAAGGTGCACATCATCTCCGACATGGTTATCGGTCCGAGCCTCGGTGCTCAGGCCATCCAGGCTGGTTTCATATCGTTTATCGTGGCTCTCGTACTGCTCATGATCTTCATGTGCGTTGTATACGGTGTGCTGCCCGGCGTAGTGGCCAACCTCTGCCTTGTGTGCAACCTCTTCTTCACCGTGGGTATCCTTGCCTCGTTCCAGGCCGTGCTCACCATGTCGGGTATCGCCGGTATCGTGCTCTCGCTCGGTATGGCCGTGGACGCCAACGTGCTTATATTTGAACGCACACGCGAAGAACTCCGCGCCGGCAAGAACGTGAAGACCGCCCTCGCCGACGGTTACTCCAACGCCTTCTCCGCGATCTTCGACTCCAACCTTACCTCGATTATCACCGGTGTGATCCTCCTGCTCTTCGGTACCGGCCCCATCAAGGGCTTTGCCACCACTCTGATCATCGGTCTCATCTGCTCGTTCTTCACTGCAGTATACCTGAGCCGTCTGTTCTTCATGTGGTTCTCCAAGAACAAGGGCTTTGAGAAGGAATCCTTCTCCACCTCGATTTCGCGCAACATGTTCCTCAACGCCAACTACAACTTCCTCGGCACCCGCAAGGTATCGTTTGCCGTGTGCGGCGCATTCATCGCCATCGTTGTAGTATCGCTCTTTGCCCGCGGTCTCAACCAGGGTATCGACTTCTCTGGCGGCCGCAACTATGTTGTGAAGTTTGACAAGCCCGTAAGCACCACCGAACTCGAACAGGCTCTCAAGCCCAGCTTCGAAGGTGCCGCTCTGTCGATCATCACCATCGAAAGCTCCAACCAGGTGCGTATCTCCACCAACTACAAGATCAACGAAGAAAATGCCGACACCGAAAAGGAAATCACCGGCAAGCTCTTCGACGGTCTCAAGCCCTACCTCCGTCAGGGCATGACCCCCGAAGAATTCTCGACCACCGACGCCTCGCAGGGTATCGTATCGTCGCAGAAGGTGGGTCCCTCGGTGGCCGATGACATGCGCACCGACGCATACATCGCCGTGACCATCGCCCTCATCGCGATGTTCCTCTACATCCTGCTCCGCTTCCGCAACGTGGCCTTCTCTGTGGGCGCACTTGCAGCCGTAGCCTTCACAGCCTTCACCATCATCGGCTTCTACTCGCTGTTCTATGGTGTGCTGCCCTTCGCTATGGAAATCGACCAGACCTTCATCGCCGCAATCCTCACAGTGATCGGTTATCAGATCAACGACACCGTGGTGGTATTCGACCGCGTGCGCGAAAACATCGGTCTCTATCCCAAGCAGGACCTCTACACCACCATCAACAAGTCGATCAACTCAACCCTCGGCCGTACGATCATGACCTCGGGCTCGACCCTCCTCGTGCTCCTGTGCATCTTCATCCTCGGCGGCGACGCTATCCGCTCGTTCACCTTCGCGATGCTCTTCGGCGTAATTACCGGTACCCTTGCTACCATCTACGTAGCTTCGCCCGTTGCTTACCTCACCGACAGCCGTCGCAACAAGGCCAAGGAATCCAAGTAAGAAACCATAACGCTTGCTATATGGGCGTGTCGACAAATTGTCGGCACGCTCTTTTTTTTCTGCCATTTTGGCACAGTATTGGCAGTTTAGAGCTTAGGATTAAGCACTGTGTTCATGCTAAACTCTAAACTCCAAACGTAATATCATACTTTTGGCACGGAAATTGTTATATGGATAGATAAACTATAACAATTACAATATTATGGAAAAGATTGAACCCGGAAAATACGTAGAAATCATCTACGATCTCTATAAAGTCAACCCCGACGGCACCGAAGAACTTGTGCACCAGTCGGACGAAAAAGAACCCGAAAGCTTCATCTACGGCCTCGTGCGCGGCCTCGTAGCTCCCCTCGAAGCCGATATTCTCGGCAAGGAAGAAGGCGCCGAATTTGACGTTAAGGCCACTGCCGAAGAAGCCTTTGGCGAACGCTCCGACGAATACGTTGCCGAACTCGAAAAGGAAGTATTCAGCGTAGACGGCAAGTTTGACGACGAAATGGTCAAGGTGGGCAACGCCCTTCCCATGATGACTGCCGACGGCATGCGCATCATCGGCACCGTGCTCGAAATCACCGACAAGCACGTGAAGATGGACTTCAACCACCCCCTCGCCGGCTCAGACGTGCGCTTCAAGGGCAAAGTACTCAAGGTGCGCGACGCCTCGCCCGAAGAAATCAAGATGGTGCAGGGCGGTTGTGGCTGCGGCTGCGACCACGAAGACTGTGCCAGCGACAACGACGCCTGCGGTTGCGGCGGCGGTTGCTGCCACTAATCCTTAGAGGTTAAGAACTCTGCGGGGATGCTCAAATATCGAGCGTCCCCGCTTTTTTTGTGCAACTATTCCAAATATTTTGAAATTCAACAAAAAAGCAGTAACTTTGAGGCTGATTTTTACCGCATTAACCAATCATTCTATATCCATGAAGAGAACTCTACTCTCTGCCCTTATCATGGCCGCAGCCATGAGCGGCTCTGCTCAGGTCGATGTCTCCGAATATTTTCTGACAAACAACGGTTTTGACGTAAGGTTCAATTACGACGCCACCGTGTCGGGCAACATACTCGGCGACATAATCAACGATGTTTACGGCTGGACCAACGCAACCACCGCCACCTATACCGTGGCCGGAACATTTGCCTACAACCCCAATGTATCGTTCAACCACTCTGCCCCACTGCCTGCTCAGGGCTTCAACGGCTCGGAAGGCGGCTGTCTTGGCATGAGCACCGGCTGGGGCAATCAGCACCTCTACAATCAGCGCGTCACCCTGCCCAAGGGTACTTACAAACTGCGCGCAGCCTACTACAATGTGGGTACGTCGCCCGACGGCCGCAGCCTCCTTGCGTGGGCTCCCGACAAGCTCGCCAAGCGTGCATCGACCGTTAAGAGCTATCCTGTGGGACAGTGGATTGAGGACGAAATTACTTTTACCGTCAACGCCGTGAAAACCGGTACAATCCAGATTGGTTTCCTTACCAACTCAGGCGCGGGCTCCAACGACCACGCCAAGGTGCTCGTGGACTATGTAAAGCTCTACTGCGAGAGCATCGACAAAGGCGACCTCAACACCGCTCTCACCGAAGCTCGCGATGCCTATGGCGACGGTTCGGGCGTAGGTGCCGTAGCCTTTAAGGCCGTAATCGACGCTGCCCAGGCTGTGTATGACAATGCCGAGGCCTCGATTACCGACATACTCGACGCCACCCGCAACCTAACCGACGCCACTCGCAACTATATATTTGGCAACGCATCGGTGGAACATCCACTCGACATGACCGACCGCATCGTCAACCCCGACTTCGAGGATGGTACAAACGGCTGGCAAAACTCCGGCTTTGCCTCCCAAAGCAACTCCTCGTTCACAGGTAAGTCGGGCGGCTACTACATGGAGCGCTGGACAAGCATCGGCTCCAAACTGCCCGATGTGAGCCTGTCGCAGACCCTCACCGACCTCCCCGAGGGTCGCTACATACTGCGTGCCGCCACAGGACACATTACCCAGAAGACCTCGGGCTCCAACGTAAACAACGGCACCGCCCAGACCGGTGCACTACTCTATGCCGCCTACAGCAGCACCGAGGCCGCCGACCACACCAAGAGCCAGGACCTCGCATTCAACGTGGCCGGCAACACAGCCACCATCGGCTTCAAGACTGTCAATGCCACAGGCAACTGGGTGTGCTTCGACAACTGTCGCCTGCTCTACGTGGGCCAGCTCACCGATGCCGACTATTGCGCATATCTCACATCCTATATCGCCGACGTGCGCGCCAATGTGTGCACCCTGCGCGGCCAGGGCAGTGCCCGCCAGGTGCTGGTAAGTGCGCTCAATGCCGCCGAGGAGCTCGTGGCAAGCGGCTCGGCAACGCGCCAGGCTCTCGCGGCCGCCAAGGACGACATCGACGCCGCACGCTCCACCTATCTGGCCTCGGCCGCGCTCTATCAGAAGCTCGCCGACGCGCTGGTTTATGCCCGCAAAGTGCGCTCCTGGTGGATTGACGACACCACCCGCGTGGCTCCGCTCGTCGAGGCCATCGCTACCGCCGAAGCCACACTCGAAAACGACGCCCTCGCCGCCTCCGACATCACCGAAGCCGTGGCCACTCTCGACGCTGTCGTGAAGACGGTGGACAAGAAGATATATACCGCCCAATGGTCGATGGGCAATATCAACGACAAGAACAACGCTTGGTACATGGGCCGCACACGCCAGTCTAAGAACTGGATTCTCTTCTGGGAAAAAGGCTATGGCGAAGCGCCATCCACATTCAGCTGCGGCAACTATACCGTCGATGTGGACCAAGTGCTCGAACGTGCCGAGACCGCTTTCAAATTCTATACCGATTCGCTCAAATACGTCATCCCCGGCCAGTCCAAGACCGACACTTACAAGATGGTGATTCGCCTGCGCTACGAGCCCACCGAGTGGGAAGCCTCCGGCTCGGGTGTCGACGACCTCATAGGTCTGCTCACCCTCACCCCCTGGGCCACCCCCTCACGCAACTGGCAGACACTCTACCATGAGGTGGGCCACTGCTTCCAGTACCAGGTGCACTGCGACAACAACGACCGTAACGGCTGGATGTACGAACCCGCCGGTGGCAAGGGATGCGCATTCTGGGAACAGTGCGCCCAGTGGCAGGCATACAAGATTATGCCCGACGCTCAGTTCAACAACGAGTGGTTTGACGGATACATGAAGAATGTGCACAAGCACATACTCCACGAATCGCCACGCTACAACAACTTCTTCGTGCAGGACTATTGGTGCTGGCGCCACGGCATGGACTTTATGGGCCGCCTGTGGAATCAGAGCCGTAACCCCGAGGACGCTGTCGACGCATATATGCGCATCAACGGCCTCACCGTGTCGGAATTCTACGACGAGATGTACGACTGCGCCGCCCGCTTTGCAACCTGGGACATACCTCACCTGGAGCAGTACGGCAAGAGCAAAATCACCGCACGCCCCCAGCCCACCATGAAGCGCAACACCAACGGCGGCTGGCAGATTGACGCCTCCGTGGCTCCAGAAAACACCGGTCACAATATAATACGCCTCAACACTCCCCGTGCCGCCAAGACCGTAGCCGTGCAACTCACCGGCATGAGCGGTGCCGACGGCTATCGCTCCAAAAATCCTACAGCTGCAGAATGGCGCTACGGATTTGTGGCCTATCTCAAAGACGGTAGCCGCGTGTACAGCCCCATGGGCAAGGCTACATACGAAGAGCCCGTGAGCCAGCTGAGCTTTGACTGTCCCGACAATGTCGACCGCCTCTTCCTGGTGGTGAGCGGCGGCAGCTCGTTCTACTGGACACAGAAGTGGGACGACAACGACGCCAACGACGAGCAGTGGCCCTACGAAGTGCTCTTTGGCAGCACCAACAAGTATGGCACCGCCGACATGCCCGCTCTCGCAGCGGTTGAATCAGTGCAGACCGATGCCAACGCCCCCTCCATGTGGGCCGACGGCGGAGTGTTGCACATAGGTCCGGGCGCCGACGGCCTCACCGTGACACTCACCACCGTGTCGGGCACCGCAGTGGGTCTGTATGCTCCCGGCACCGACGTGGCGCTTGCTCCCGGCTTCTATATTGCCACCGTGGCCACCGCCGACGGACGCAACGTAGCCACCCGCAAGATTGTGGTGAAGTAATTCTTAAAACAGCATTACATAGTGACGTGCCTGTAAAAAGGGTGCGTCACTTTTTTTATTCCCGCTCTCAACCCTTACTGTGTGTCGGTTGTTTGTATTGCATCGAATTATACCACGTAAAAACAAACTCACCTCACAACACTATGAAAAGCTTGAAACTAAGCACTGTGCTCCTTGCGCTCATGCTGGCATTGCCTCTTGCCGGCCTGGCTCAGGCCAAGCGCTCTCAACAACTCAAGGACAATTACAAACTGAAGGAGGTCGTTGTACTGAGTCGCCACAACATACGCTCGCCGCTGTCGGGCAACGGCTCTGCATTGGGCAACATGACACCTCACCAATGGATTGAATGGACATCGGCTCCCTCCGAACTCACCTCGCGTGGCGGTGCCCTCGAAACCATCATGGGCCAGTACTTCCGCAAATGGCTCGCCGACGAGGGTTTAATCCCAGAAGGCTACACTCCCACCACCGACGACATAAACCTATATGCCAACTCGATGCAGCGCACCATAGCCACTGCCAACTACTTTGCCAGCGGTCTGATGCCCACAGCCAACCTTACCGTGAATCATCGCTACAGCCCCTCGAAGATGGACCCCGTGTTCAATCCCCAGCTCACCAAGGTAACTCCCGAGTTCAAAGCCGAGGCCATGAAGCAGATAGCCGCCATGGGTGGCAAGAAGGGCATACGCGGCATCAACGAAGACCTTGCTCCGAGCTATGCCGTAACCGCCGAGGTGCTCGACCTTGACCAATCGCCCGCCGTAAAGCAGGGCAAGATGACCGGATTTGACAACTACGACACCCAGATATTCCTCGAGCTCTACAAAGAGCCCTATATGAAAGGCAGCCTCAAGGATGCCAACTCGGCATCCGACGCCTTCATACTGCAATATTACGAAGAGCCCGACACCCTGGCCGCAGCCTTCGGTCACAAAATAACCCGCGACGACTGGACCAAGATAGCCAAGGTCAAGGACGTGTATGGCGACGTGCTCTTTACCGCTCCCATCGTGGCCGCCAATGTGGCCCACCCGCTGTTGCAGTACATGCACGACGAACTCATGTCGCCGGTGCGCAAATTCACCTTCCTCTGCGGCCACGATTCCAACATAGCATCGGTCACAGCCGCGCTCGGCGTGGAGCCTTACGAGGTGCCTCAGAGCATTGAGAAGAAGACTCCCATCGGCTCCAAACTGGTCATCGAAAAGTTTGTGGGCAAGGACGGTAAGGAATATGCCGACATCAATCTCGTGTACCAGACCACCGACCAGTTGCGCAACCTCGACCTGTTGAGCCTCGACAATCCTCCCATGGTGTTTCCGCTGCGTCTCAAAGGCCTTACGCCCAACGCCGACGGCCTCTACCTGATGGATGATGTCATGGCCCGCTTCGACCAGGCACTGGCCAATTATTAGCCTTGCCGAGTAGGGTTTAGCGAAAAAAAGCCCGGCAGAACGATATGAAGACATATCGCCCTACCGGGCTATAACTTAACGTTAAGCAGCTAATCTATTTAAATCTGTAGGTTATATAAGCCGTTGCTTCGTCGGGGGCATCGGCGCGGTTGGGACGGCTGAAACGGCGAGAGCGTATTTCGCGCTCGATGGCTGCGCGGAGGCGCGAGTTGGTGGCTGCGGGGGCGTCGCCGCCTATGAAGCTCACGGAGGTTACGCGGCCATCGCGGTCGATTTTGGCGCGAACCTTTATTGAGCCAGTAACGGTGGACGATACCGGGGCAAACGACGGCATGCTCCAGCCACCGCCCACAGTGCCAGTACCAGTGCCGTTGACACTCTGCGAGGTGCCCTCGGGCGAGCCGCTGTCGCCTTCGTTGCGACCGCTGTTGTTGAGGGTATTGTTCTTGCCGTTGGAGCGCTGGAATGCCGACGACATGGCCGAATTGGCCTTGCGGCGAGCCTCCTCGCGGCGCTGCTCGTCGATTTCGTCCTGCGAGGGGCCCACCGGGGCTGTCTGTTCCTTCACCTGGCGCTTTACGGTGGAAGGTGTTTTGGAAGTGACCGTTGTGGGTGCCTCGCCTGCGGGGCCGTTGTTGCGTGTCGAGGCGCCGCTTTCGGGCTTGGGAGTGGATTTATTAAACTCCTTTACCTTGTTTTTGACCGGTGCGGCCTCCTTGTTTGAGCGACGCACCACGGGGCGCTCGGGCATCACTTCGAAGTATTGTTCCTCGGGCACCTCGGTCAGGGCCACGTCGTTGTCGTGGCGCGGCGGCCATTCGCGCAGGCTGAGGTCGACCGTGAGGGTGAGCAGGTGCATCAGCCACACGCCCAGCACTGCGGCCAGCACGGTGACTGCAAATGCGACTATTCTCGGTATGTTGTCTGTGTTATTGAACATTGTCGATAGCGGGAGTTTGGACGGGAGGGGTTGTGCTGCCGGGGCGTGTGGCCAGCACCATTTTGAGCTGGTTGGCGGCTCCGAGATTGAGCACCTCCACTACCTTGCCGTAGGCTACGGCCGAGTCGGCATACACGGCTATGCCACCGGTGGAGTCGGGGTTCTGCACCTGCATGAGCACGATGGCGAGCGAGTCCTTGGGCACAGCTATGGGGTCGGCCTCGTCGATCGACACGAAGTACTGGCCTTCGGTGTCGACATATACGCGTGTGCCGGGCTTTTCGGGGCTTTGTTCCACACCCTCGGGGAGGTTTACCTCAATGGCCGTGGGGAATATGTAGGTCGAGGTGACCATGAAGAACACAAGCAGCAGGAATATGACGTCGGTCATCGACGCCATTGAAAATGCGGCCTGTATCTCGTGATTTCGTTTGAGGGCCATGGCTTATGCGGGTTCGTTGAGCAGGTCCATAAAGTCCATGGTGCGAGCTTCCATGAGCTGCATCACTTTGTTGACGCGGGCCACGAGAATGTTGTAGAAGAACAGAGCCACGATGCCCACGATGAGGCCGGCCACGGTGGTAACGAGAGCGGTGTAGATACCGCCGGCAAATGTGCCGATCTGAGCTGCATTGCCGCTGTTGGCAATGGAGTAGAAAGCCTCGACCATGCCGGTTACGGTGCCGAGGAAGCCCAGCATGGGAGCGGCGCCGGCGCAGGTTGCGAGCCACGAGAGGCCCTTGGAGAGGTTGGCCACTTCGATGTTGCCGGTGTTTTCGATAGCCACGAGTACGTCGTTCATGGGGCGGCCTATGCGGCTTATGCCCTTGGCGATGAGTCGGCTCATGGGGGTGTCGGTGAGGGCGCAGAGGTTCATGGCCGATTCTACTTCACCGTCGTGTATATAGTCGCGGATACGCTTCATGAAGGTATCGTCGTTCTTGGCGGCGCCGTTTATAATCATCATGCGTTCTACAAATATGTAGATGCTCACCAGGCCCAGCAGGGCTATGGGTATCATGATCCAGCCGCCTTCGAGGCACATTTTCCAGATAGAGAGTTCGGGTGTGGGTTCCATTGCAGATATGTGTATTCTTAGATTTTTATAATTGGTTTACAGATAAAAGTTCAGTCTACGACAAGGCAGGCTTTGTACTGTCTGATTGTCTCTTCGAGTCCGAGATACAGGGCGTCGCACACCAGTGCGTGACCTATCGACACCTCGTGGAGCCAGGGTAGCGAGCGACGGAAGTAGGCAAGGTTTTCGAGGCTCAGGTCGTGGCCGGCGTTGATGCCCAGCCCGAGGTTGTGGGCTGTGACGGCGGCTTCGACAAAGGGAGCCACAGCCTGTTCGGGGCACTTGGGGTAGAGGTCGGCATAGGGCTTGGTATACAGCTCGATGCGGTCGGTACCGGTATCGGCGGCGGCGCGGATATTGTCGCGGTCGGTGCCCACAAATATCGACGAGCGTATGCCGGCTCCGTTGAGGCGCTCTACGACCGAGGCAAGAAACTCGCTGTTGGCGGCCACGTCCCATCCGGCCGACGATGTAAGCACACCGGGGGCGTCGGGCACGAGAGTCACCTGCTCGGGACGTACTTTGAGCACGAGGTCCATGAATTCGGGCGACGGATAGCCCTCGATGTTAAACTCCATGTGCACCACGGGGCGCAGTGCAAATACGTCGCTGCGGCGTATGTGGCGCTCGTCGGGGCGAGGGTGCACGGTGATGCCTTCGGCGCCAAAGCGCTGGCAGTCCACAGCCACCTGCTCTACCGACGGACGATTCTCGCCGCGGGCATTGCGCAGTGTCGCTATTTTGTTGATGTTCACGCTCAGGCGTGTATGTGGTTTTTTAGTGCTCACAGTTTTTCCTTTATCGAAAAAAAAATCGTAATTTTGTAATTGACTACAAATTTAGTCAGTTTTTGTGAATTTTCAAACAATCAATTTAATTAATTTATTAATGAAATTGGCTATATATGGTTCGCGTCGTCAGGATGCCTACCTCGACCAGATAGAAACATTCCTCATGGGGCTTGAGCGCCGCGGCGATACGGCCGTGATGCACACCAAGCTCTACGATTACCTGCTGCATATCATGCCCCGCGCGCTGAAGTGTGTGTGCCGCGTGACCGATACGCCCGACTTTGAAGCCGACTATGCCGTGAGCCTGGGCGGCGACGGCTCGTTTCTGCGCACAGCTGCCTGGGTGGCCGACAAGGGCATCCCGGTATTGGGCGTCAACACGGGTCACCTTGGATTTCTCACATCGATGAGTATCGACGAGTTGCACGGCCTGCCTGCGGTGCTCGAATCGGGCATCTTCAGCATTGTCGAGCACAGTCTGCTGCATGTGGTGAGCCCCAAAGTGGATGGCTGGCCTTATGCCCTCAACGAAGTGGCCATAACCAAGAGCGAATCTTCATCCATCATAACCGTCGATGCCGACCTCGACGGCAACCAGCTGGCCAATTACCGTGCCGACGGCCTGATAATAGCCACTCCCACAGGCTCCACGGCCTATAACCTCTCGGTGGGCGGTCCTATCGTGCAGCCCACGGCGCCCGTCTTCATACTCTCGCCCATTGCGGCCCACTCGCTGTCGATGCGCCCCCTGGTGGTGGCCGATTCGTCGCAAATCGACCTGCGATGCGACAGCCGCACGCCACGCTTCCGCCTCAGCATCGATGGCCGGTGCACCGTGCTGCCTCTCGACGTGCGCATCGAGCTGCGCCGCGCTCCGTTTACCATCAAAGCCATACGCCTCCCGGGGCATAACTTTGCCGAGACACTCCGCGACAAACTCGCCTGGCAATAGACCTACAAATCATTAAATAAAGTTAATTCACTTGCATTTTGCAATCATTTCAAAATAAATGGTTAACTTTACCTAACCAATTATATATAGTCTAAATCAAAACAATAAACACACGCCTAAATCATAATCCAATGGAAAAGATAGACAATCTCGACCGCAAGATTCTGCATATCATAATGCGCAACGCCCGAATACCCAGCAAAGACGTAGCCGTGGAGTGCGGAGTGTCGCGCGCAGCCATTCATCAGCGCATACAGCGTCTCTGCGAGCTCGACGTGATAACAGGCTCGGGATATACCGTCAACCCCAAAGTGCTGGGCTACTCCACCTGCACATACATAGGCGTGACTCTGGAACGCGGTGCCATGTACCGCGACGTGGTGCCCGAGTTTGAAAAGATACCCGAAGTGGTTGAGTGTCACTTCACCACGGGTCCCTACACCATGCTCATACGCCTCTTTGCCCGCGACAACGAGCATCTCATGGACCTCCTCAACAACCGTATCCAGATGATTCCAGGCGTGGTGGGTACAGAGACTCTCATATCGCTCGACAAATCAATCGACCGCCAAATCCCCACTAATTATAAGGAGGATTAAGAGCGTGTTTAAAAATTATTGTTAATTTTAAGTGGACA
>QLIP01045985.1_pt1 | contig 21904 bp, 16 predicted proteins | sample 1769771 | NCBI WGS metagenome assembly QLIP01 (sample SAMN09428762, study PRJNA476227) | Gut metagenome, whole genome shotgun sequencing project. | isolation source: cecum | host: Rhizomys sinensis | place: China: Jinsha town of Minqing, Fujian Province | collected 2013-09-23
ATCCTTTTCTAAAATACTATTCAGCAAAATAGGTTCAATTTTAAGGGGTTAGATGAGCGCAAGTTCATCTGCTATCAACTCGAACAATAGTTTCGAGAAAAATATTGCCAGGAGATTGTTGGGCAAGAACCTTTTTTTTGTTAAATTTGCAGTGTGAATGAGTAAAAACGAAGCGTGAGATTGATTTTTAGAACAAAAATCAATCACATTTTTCATGCATTTACGAATTAACGCTATTATAGCTTTGTTTTATTTGCTGTTGCCGGTTTCGGTTTCAGCTCGCGAGCGTATTGAGTGGATGCCTACACGTCAGGAAGTGGCAAACCAATTTCAGGCATACCCAGTCAACGATGTCAATGCACCTGCTCTTACACGGGCTCCCAAAGGTTACGAACCTTTTCATATAGAGCATTACGGCCGTCATGGTTCCCGCTGGCTTGGCACAGACAAGATGTATGCTTTTCCCGTTACGATGCTTGAGAAAGCACAACGTGCCGGTAAACTTACGTCAAAAGGGGAGGAACTCCTCAGCAAACTCCAGAATATCAAAAAAGCGTCCAATAAAAGAGTAGGAGAGCTAACTCCTGCCGGGCATCGACAGCATCAGGGGATAGCACGGCGCATGGTTCGCAACTTCCCGGAAATTTACAGTGCCGGCAATTATGTCAATGCTCGTTCCACCACGGTGATTCGCTGTATCCTATCCATGGCTGCCGAAGTTAGTGAAATAGAGCGGCTAGTACCGGGTATAAACTGTGTTTTCGATGCCTCAATGGTGACGCAGAAAACCCTGAATAATACGCATGTCGATACTGTAGCTGAGAATCTTACAGTGGAAACCAACAAGCGGATAGCCGAGGAGTATGATCGCCATCCCTACGACTTGACTCCATTTACCTCGCTTATATTCAATGATGCCCAATGGTGCAGAGATTCAATTTCGTCGCGTCAACTATTTAAACTGCTTTACGATATAGGGTGCAACCGCTATAGTCACGACAATCTTTACAACATCGATGAGTATCTTCCCCTCCCCACGCTTCTTGAGGAGTGGAAGGAGAAGAATGTCGAAGCGTATGTCAACAACGGCATGACACCGGTAACCAATTGCCGCCCTCCCTATGCACAACGCCTACTGCTAAATTCCATTATTGAGGCTTGCGACACGGCATTGGTATCACAAAAAGTAGGTGCCAATCTGCGATTCGGGCATGAAACGGTGGTACTCCCTCTTGCTGTTCTCATGGAGGTAGGTGGTACCAACTTTGAAACCGGTGATTTAGCCTCGCTGCATTATTACTGGCGTGCATATCAATATTATCCCATGGCATGCAACCTACAGTTTATATATTATCGCCCCAAGGACAAGAAAAAGCAGACACCCGAGAATGTGCTTGTCAAAGTTCTGCTGAATGAAAAGGAAACCACTCTTCCAGGTGTCCCGGTTTCTTTCCCGTATTATAGATGGAGCGAACTGCGTGACTATTACCAGAATAAGCTGAACTTATTCAAAATAAAATTCAACGAACAATAATTATTATCATGAACGATTCAATTGCATTAAGTACTCCGTTAACTGGTAAGCGTACCAATTATCGCTGGGTGATTTGCGCCATGCTTTTTGTGGCATTAGTAATTAACTATCTCGACCGGCAGGTGCTCTCGTTGACCTGGAAAAACTTTATAGCACCAGAGTTTAACTGGACCGACGCAGACTATGGCTTGCTGACCGGTGTCTTCTCGCTGGTGTATGCCGTATCGATGCTTTTTGCCGGCAAACTTGTGGATTTTCTGGGTACAAAGAAGGGGTATGTGTTTGCTATAGCCCTGTGGAGTACCGGTGCCTGTCTGCACACCTTCTGTGGGATTCTCACAAACGGTATTGTCACTGGTGATTGGATAATGTCGTTTGCCGGTGCACGTGAAAATATTGCAGGCGTTATGGCGTCGGCTCCGGCAATGGGGATGTCGATAACAACAGTAAGTGTATGGCTTTTCCTTGGTGCCCGCATGGTGCTTTCGGTGGGAGAAGCTGGTAATTTCCCTTGCTCAATCAAGGCGGTAGCTGACTATTTCCCCAAGAAAGACCGTGGTTTCGCTACTGGTGTGTTTAATTCCGGTTCACAGATTGGAGCTCTTGCCGCTCCGTTCACAATTCCTGTGATTGCACTTAATTATGGATGGGAGATGGCATTCTTCATTATAGGTGCTTTGGGGTATATCTGGATGTTTATCTGGCTGTTCGTTTATTATCCCCCCCGCTGCAACCCTTATGTAAATGCCGATGAGCTTGCCTATATCGAACAGGATAATACAGTAGATGCCAAAGAGGAGGAAGAATCTCTCGCCAAGGAAGAGGAAGAGCAGAGCAATACAAAAATCGGTATCTTCCAGGCTTTTGGTTTCCGCCAGACGTGGGCAGTGATTTTCGGACGCTTTCTTCCCGACTCGGTGTGGTGGTTTTTGCTTTTCTGGGCTCCCGCGTTTGTGAGTGAAGTTTATGGCTATTCCACATCCACCACTCAAGGGATGCTGGCTATATTTACCATCTATTTTATATCAATGATTTCGTTGGCAGGAAGTTATCTGCCCACCTACTTCATAAACCGCAGCAGCCTCAATCCTTATTCGGGTCGCATGAAAGCGATGCTGATATTTGCATTGTTCCCGTTGTTAGGTTTCGGAGTAATGCCGCTCGGACAGATTTCGATGTGGTATCCGGTGGTTATTATCGGTATCATGGCTGCTGCTCACCAGAGTTGGAGTGCTAATGTCTATAATGTAGTGAGCGATATGTTCCCAAAGTCGGTAGTTGCTACCGTCACCGGTGCTGCCGGACTTGCCAGTGGTCTCGGTAGCTTCACCTCCAATTATGGTGCTGGACGTCTATTTACCTGGGCTGCCGAAAATAATCTTCAATTTCTCGGTTTCGAAGGGAAGCAGGCAGGATATATGATTGTGTTTATATGTGCGTCGCTTGCCTATCTTTTTAGTTGGACCATGATGAAGATACTTGTTCCGAAATATAAACTCGTAAAACTTAACTGATGAAACCATTCATTAATCCTGATTTTCTATTGCAGAGCGAGTGGGCGCGCAAGTTATATCATGAGCATGCCGCCAAGCTCCCTATTATCGATTATCACTGCCACCTGTCGCCGCAGATGATAGCCGACGACCATCGGTTTGCCAACATCACAGAATTGTGGCTTGCCGGCGACCATTATAAATGGCGTGCAATGCGTGCCAATGGAGTTGATGAGATGTATGTTACCGGTGAAGCCCCGGACCGCGAAAAATTCCGTAAATGGGCTGAAACCGTTCCCTATACGATGCGTTCTCCGCTTTATCACTGGACTGCACTTGAGCTTAAAACCGCTTTTGGTGTTGATAAAATGCTATCGGCCGATACTGCCGACGAGATATATGACCACTGCAATGAGGTTCTCGCGCGTCCCGAAATGTCGGCTCGAGGGTTGATGCGTCATTATAATGTAGAATCCGTGTGCACTACGGACGATCCCGTTGATTCTCTTGAGCATCATAGACGCATTGCAGAGTCCGGTTTTGAAGTCAAGGTGTTCCCCGCTTGGCGTCCTGATAAGGCGATGGCAGGTGCGGCTCCCGATGTATATAATGCCTATATAGAGAAACTTGCAGCCACAGCGGGTGTGGAGATATATGATTATGACACCCTCATCAAGGCTCTTCGTATTCGCCACGACTTCTTTGCAGAAAACGGATGTTCGATTGCTGACCATGGCTTATCGAAAGTTCCATGGAATCCGGTGCCTGCTAAGGAGTGCGATTGGATATTCCGCAAGTTGCGTGCTGGAGAAACATTGACACTCAAGGAGATTGATGGATTCAATACCAATCTTCTGCTTGATCTGTGCCGCATGAATGCCGAAAAAGGGTGGGTGCAGCAATTCCACTTCGGACCGATGCGCAACGTTAACTCACGAGCTTTCGCCAAACTTGGTCCAGATGCCGGATTCGACACTATCAGCGACTGGAGTGCTGCCGAGGCAATAGCCCGAATTCTTGATACACTCGAATCGGAGGGAAAGCTGACAAAGAGTATCCTTTACAATATAAACCCTTCCGACAATACCTGGCTGGCCGCCATGATAGGCAATTTCCAGGATGGTCGGACTCCTGGAAAGATTCAGATGGGGTCGGGCTGGTGGTTTAACGATCAGTTGCAAGGTATGCGTGCGCAGATGGATGCCCTTTCAGTACAGGGGTTGTTGAGCCGCTTTGTGGGAATGCTCACCGACTCGCGTTCGTTTGTAAGCTATCCACGTCATGAATATTTTCGCCGTCTCCTTTGCGATATGCTCGGAGATGATATTGAGAATGGTTTGATACCCGAAAGTGAGTTTCCGCGTGTGGCTGCCATGGTAGAGGATATATGTCATCACAATGCAGCCAACTATTTCAAATTATAAACACAGTTATATTGACCGGGCCGTAAGGAAGAATTGCACAATTACTGAAGGCCCGGTCATTAAAAATTCTGGTAAATATGAAGATAATAACAATGGGGGAGATTATGCTCCGCCTTTCCACCCCGGGATTCTCCCGCTTTGTACAAACCGACAGTTTCGATGCCTGCTATGGCGGTGGCGAAGCTAATGTTGCCGTGTCGCTCGCCAACTATGGGCACGATGCTTATTTCGTAAGTAAACTTCCCAAGCATGAGATAGGTCAGGCTGCAGTAAATGCATTGCGCCGCTATGGGGTGCACACTGATTATGTGAGCCGTGGTGGGGATCGCGTAGGTATATATTACCTTGAAACGGGAGCCTCGATGCGTCCCTCAAAGGTGATTTACGACCGCGCCGGTTCGGCAATAGCAGAGGCTTCGGTTTCCGATTTTGATTTTGATGCAATCATGGAGGGTGCCGACTGGTTCCACTGGAGCGGAATTACTCCTGCCATCTCCGATGCTGCGGCCGAACTCACTCGCCTTGCGTGTGAGGCTGCCAAGCGCCATGGTGTTACCGTATCGGTCGACCTTAACTTCCGTAAGAAATTATGGACCAAGGAGAAGGCTCAGAGCATAATGCGCCCGTTAATGCAGTATGTGGACGTTTGTATCGGCAACGAAGAGGATGCCGAGCTCTGCCTTGGCTTCAAACCCGATGCCGATGTGGAGGGTGGAAGCACTGATGCCGAAGGGTACAAGGGTATCTTTGCAGCGATGATGAAGGAGTTTGGATTCAAGTATGTTGTCTCCACCTTGCGTGAATCTTATTCGGCCACTCACAATGGTTGGAAAGGTATGATTTATAATGGTGATGAGTTCTATCTCTCGAAACGTTACGACATCAATCCTATCATTGACCGTGTAGGAGGTGGCGACAGCTTTTCCGGAGGCTTGATTCATGGCTTGCTCACACTCCCCACCCAGGGTGAGGCACTCGAGTTTGCAGTGGCTGCATCTGCTCTCAAGCACACTATTCCCGGGGATTTCAACATGGTATCAGTAGAAGAGGTTAATGCGCTTGCCGGCGGCAATGCCAATGGTCGCGTGCAACGATAATGGTTATGGCAAAGTTCGATAAGTTGGCGGTACTCGCCAAAATGAAGGAGACGGGTATGGTCCCCGTATTCTATCACAAGGATATAGAGGTAGCTAAAGCGGTGATGAAGGCTTGCTATGAAGGTGGGGTGCGGGCCTTTGAGTTCACTAATCGAGGTGACTTCGCTCATGAAATTTTTGGTGAGTTGGTGAAGTATGGATTGCAGGAATGTCCGGAAATGGCAGTAGGTGTAGGGTCTATTGTAGATCCCGCGACTGCAGCACTTTTCCTTCAGTTGGGCGCCTGCTTTGTAGTTGGTCCAATGTTCAACCCGGAGGTTGCTAAGATATGCAATCGTCGTTCAGTACCGTATACCCCTGGTTGCGGCTCTGTAACAGAGGTAAGCACAGCGCAGGAAGCGGGAGTGGATCTTTGCAAGGTGTTCCCCGGCGATGTTCTCGGTCCTAAATTCGTGAAAGGGTTACTTGCACCCATGCCGTGGTCTAAGCTGATGGTCACCGGTGGTGTCGAACCCACGGAAGAGAATCTTCGCGGTTGGTTTGCTGCAGGAGTATTCTGTGTAGGGATGGGTTCCAAACTCTTCCCTGCAGACCGTATTGCCGCTGCCGACTGGGCATACATCTCCGACAAATGCGCCTCGACGATAGCGCTGATTAAGGATATGCGATAATATATTCTGAACTTTAAGAGAGAGAAGGGTGTGTCAGTTCAAAACCGGCACACCCTTTTCGTAGATTGCTGGCATCATAATAGCAGAGGATACAGACACTGTTACAATGATGCTCCGTATGAAAGAACAATGAAAATGTAATATTTACAGCATACTGGCATTACACCGAGAATACGTTGAAGCCGCCGTCTACAACGGCTACTGTGCCTGTTACGAAGCTTGCGGCATCGCTAAGCAAGTACTGGATTGTGCCACAAAGTTCTTCGGGCGAGCCGAAGCGCTTGAATGGAGTTTGGCGTATCACATCCTCTCCGCGTTCGGTGAGTGTGCCGTCTTCATTGGTGAGGAGTGCACGGTTCTGGTGAGTGAGGAAGAAGCCTGGAGCGATAGCGTTAACGCGAATCCTGGGGGAGAACTTAGTCGCTGCTTCGTTGGCAAGGAAAGCTGTGATGTTGGAAACACCGGCCTTGGCAGCGCCGTATCCCATAACGCGAGTCAATGGTCGGAAGGCGGACATAGATGAGAAGTTCACGATACTTCCCTCACCCTGTTCGGCCATAGCCTTAAGAAAAACCTGGGTGGGGAGCACGGTGCCGATGAGGTTGAGGTTAAGAACCTTCTGGAAGTCATCGCAGTTCATGTCGAAGAAAGTGCTTCCCGGTGGGATTGTGGCACCCGGCATGTTTCCGCCAGCGGCATTGAGGAGGGCATCTACTCTGCCGAAGCGGGCAAGGATATCATCGCAGTTTTTCTCAAGAGTTTCTTTGCTGAGAACGTCGGTGACAAGAGCCATTGCTACACCCCCTTCTGCTTCGATTTCTGCCACAAGGCGGTCGCCATCTTCCTGGCGACGATCGAGGATTGCTATTTTGGCTCCCTGGCGAGCAAGGTATTTAGAAATGCAGGTGCCGAGCACGCCAGCTGCACCGGTGATTACCACCACTTTGTCTTTTACTGAGAATAGTTCGTTCATATAGTAAAATTTAGGTCAATATGTCAAATTATAAATATTCTCGGTGAGGAGAAAAACTTAAACTCCGGAGGAGGACACTCTTGTCTCAACCTCCGGAATGAGATTGCCTGCATCACTGCGACGGCAAGCTCAGTCTCAGTCTTTCAGATTGTGTGTGAATGAGTATCTGTGAAGCGCGAGATTGTTTAAGTTTCTGTATTGCTTATTTTGATTCTTCGCGGAATCGAGCCACTGTGGCCATAATCCCCTCCACCTGGCCGAGGGCGAGCATACGACCATGGAATGAATAGCCGGCATTGTAACCCATTTTCTCATCGCCAAGCATAAGTGCAGCATGGTCTACGCGCATCGGTAGATTGGGGTTTGTGCCATCGAAAATTTTTACAAGTTCGATGATGTTGGCTCGACCACCGAGATGCGAGGCTTCGCAGAAGTCGCCATTGTCAAAAACGTGAGTGCTGCGGAGGTGCACAAAGTGAGTGCGGTCGGCATATTTGCGTGCAAGTGCAGGCACATCGTTATGGGCACCTGCCGACAGGGAACCGGCACAGAATGTAAGGCCGTTGGCTTTACTTGGCACGGCATTAAGGAACCACTCGATATCCTCGTCATTGGTGACAATGCGCGGAAGGCCAAGGATTGGTTTGGGTGGGTCGTCGGGGTGTACGCACATATTCACTCCAGCCTCTTCGCATACGGGTATCACCTGCTCGAGGAAGTATTTCATATTCTCGCGGAGCTGCTCCTTGCTTATACCTTTGTAGAGATCCAGAAGTTCACGAAATTTCTCAACTGGGTTAAGGTCGTTTTCCGAGATATTACCATTTACAAATCCTTGAGTGCGAACGATAATATTCTCTACGAGTCGCTGTTCCTTTTCGGGAGTCATGTCAGCTTTAAGAGCTTCGGCGCGGGCAAGAGTCTCATCGTCGTAGTCGGCTGCAGCATTTTCACGTTTCAGGATATATATGTCGAAGTATGCAAATTCACCCTGGTTGAAGTATAGATTGCTTGTGCCGTCGGGGTTGGGATATTCAAGGTCGGTACGCGCCCAGTCGAGCACTGGCATGAAGTTATAGCACACGGTGCGAACGCCGGCTTTGCCAAGGTTGCGCAGGGATTCTTTATAACGTTCAATAAGTTCGTCGCGGTCGGCACCTCCATATTTGATGCTCTCGCTCACGGGGAGTGATTCTACCACATCCCAGCGGAGTCCGTAACTTTCCACATACTCTTTCATTTTCAGGATCTCCTCGAGAGTCCATACTTCGCCGTTGGCGATATGGTGAAGGGAGCTAACTACACCTTCTACACCGATCTGCCTCAATATGGGCAGAGTGATTTTGTCGGCTGGTCCGAACCAGCGCCATGTCTTTATCATATCAATTAGTCGTTAGTCATTCGGCCGGAGTCCGGCTGACACTTTTATTTGTTGGTCGTTGTCATTAGAACTGGGTTGGGAGTTTTTAGTATCGAGTTCTTAGACTGGATTTTAAGTTTTAATCGTGCAGTTTTTTGCTGCGGAGGTAGTCAAGGCACATTTGGGCGCGGTCGGTCTGTATTACGTTGCAGTTCACATTCTTTACGAGCCATCCCCATGAGCCTTCTTTGTCGCTGAGTGCCAAGTCATCATCATGACCACCACACTGAGTGTCCCACAGTGTGTTATGCCAGATGCGTGCATTGCGACTTATTTTCTTGTTCCCCTCTTTCACGGTGGGGAGAATCTCATCAGTGTAGTAGTTTACCTCAAAAATTGGAGACTTAAGTTTTGTGGCAAAGTCGTTGATTTTGTCCATCGGTTTTTCATCTTTGTTGTAATGCACCTTGGGCATGTAGATAACTTCCTTGAGCCCCTCACCAAATGAGTCGATAACATCCTGAGCCTCACGGTCGCTTTTCATAATTACCTGTCCGGCAGTTCCGGTTTTGCGAAGCACCGGGAGGAGGAGGTTGAAGTAGGTATCGGCCTTGTCGAGATTAACAAGAATCTGGTCTTTGGCAACGAGCATAGCCTCTTCAAGGGTTGGAACCTTATCTTTTGTTTTAATGCCGCACCCGTTTTTAAGTTGCAGTTTCTGAATCTCGGCGTAGGTATGATCCGACACGTTCCCTTTGCCGGTGGTGGTGCGGTCGAGCTTGGAATCGTGCATCACAATGAGAACACTGTCCTTGGTGAGCTGCAGGTCGAGTTCCACAATGTCGGCTCCCATATCAATGCAGTGTTTGATGGCTGCAATGGAATTTTCTGGAGCATAGCGCCAGTCGCCGCGATGCACTGCAACCATCACCTTGCCGTCGCGGGGGGTGAACAGCTGCTTTCTGAGTTTTTCGGCGCGGATAGCACCAAAGGCTGGCACAATGACTACTGCCAGCAGAATTGATAATAAAATACGTTTCATATTAATAGGTTTGCTTTATTTTCAACTTATCAGGGTTTTATATACCCAAGTTTTCCATCCTTCCAGCAAAAGAGATCCCCCCAGAATGGGAGAATGCTGTTTGCGCAGTCAAGAGTTGCGGCGCGTTTTTGTCCATATTCAATCGGCCAACGGGAGGACCCAACATCTGCATGCCCTAATTCTAAGATATGGGAGAGCATCACATATTGCGGAGAGAAAATTTTGCCGATTATATTATTTTCGGCTTGAGGATCCTGAGCATAGCGAGGTATGTAAAGGTCAACCTTATCGCCTCGAACACTTTCGAACTGCTCGGGGCGGAAGTTTGAGTCTCCTGAATGCACAAGAACGAAGTCACCGCATTCAGGTCCGAAGTCGATTTTGAAGACGGTTATATCTACATTTGTGGAGCTGTTGTTATGGTTGGTGATAAATGTATGAATCTTGTGACCTTTAATCACATAATCCATAGTTTTATCCGTTATATATGCGCCGTTACACCCAGCAATATCAAAGTTGGCAAGCACTGGGACACCGGCTTTGCCGAGTTTCTCGGCAAGAGGAATCCACTTGTGGTCGGTGTGCTTGTGGGTAATGGCGTAGAAGTCAAGGTAGGGAGCCAATTCTTCGGCTCTGCGATGGTATATATCAATGGCAAAAGTACCTAAACAGGATTTTATCACATACCCCATATTGTAGAGGTGCCAGATATATACTTCCCCTTTGGCAGGGTTGATGTTCTTAACACCGTTAAGAACCTTGGTAAATGCATAATCACACCCTCCAAGTATTGGGTATGTGAGTTGAAGGGAGTTGGCGAGATTACTGTCAGTAGAAGTATATTTTTTGAAAACTACATCCGAACAGTTGTCGGCCTCGGACTGTATCTGACGGTAAATATTGTTTCTGGGATAAAGACCGTTAGACGGCAATGGGGATGTTTCCCACATATTATCCCAAACCACTTTCTCTTTCCACGAATTGGACGTGTTGTCAGGTTCGCCAGCTTTGGTGCATGCTGAGAAAGATAGTAAGAGGAGAACAAAAATAAGAAGAGATGCCGCCCCGGACCTTAGGCCCGGGGTCGGAATCTTTTGAACACTAACACCTGTAGAATAAACCATTCTTTTTTCAGTGAAGATTGTTTGGCTTAAAGCCGCACTTCGTTTTATTGTATTTAATTAACCTCGTTGTTTAGCGTAGAGAGTTTGTGGCCTGATGGTTTCCACCTCGGCATGGCCAGATGGTGTTGGCGAGTGCTACTTCGGCGTTGAAGCACCCTATTGAGCCGTTCTTGCCGAAATAGATGCGTTTATCGGGACCGATGGTAAGAGGCGACATAGTTTGTGCGCCGATAGTGGTTACAACTTCTGCTACCCCTGTTGCGTTGATTGCAATCAGATTAAACGGAGTGGCATACTGCGAAATGTAAGCCTTGCCGTCTGCCCCGAGAGCAAAACCGCTGAAAGTGTAGTTGAGCACCTCTGTGTATTTCCACTTCAAAGAACCGTCTTTATTGACAGCATAAAGACCTCCGGCCTTTTCGTTGAAGTAAACAGTGCCATCGTTGTCAACAACGGGGTTGTAGCAGTCCCCGTATGTTGTGGCGAATTTCCATGCTACTGTACCATCTGCCTTGTTGATGGCAGCCACACCGGCTTTGGCAAGCATAGTAACATAAACGTAGTCCTTGCCGATTACCACGTTGCCACCGCGGGCAGTTGTTTTGAGAACTTCCGATGATTTCCACTTCATGGTACCCGATGCAGAGTAAGCCCATACACCGTCGCTGGTACCCATGTAGATGGTGCCGTCGGCATCTACAGCCAAACCACCCGAGTTACCGCTCTGCTGAGCAGTCCATTTCTCGGCACCGGTTTCGAGGTCGTAGGCACCGAGCTTGCCGCCATCGCAGAGAGCATATACCACACCGTCCGAAGTAACGGCAGGAGCAGCCTTGATGGTGCTACCCATCTTCACGTTCCAACGCTGAGTGCCGTTGGGTGAAATAGCATAGAGGTCACCGTCGGCCGACTCAGTACCGAAGATGATAGATCCGTTCTTAGCAACAGCCGGACCGGCACCGTAGGTGGCACCAGCAGCCACAAATTCCCAGTCAATCTTGCCGGTGATGGCATTCACCGAGTAAAGAGTCTTGGTACCCTGGCCAACGGTGTAGAGATGCTGAGCATCGTGAGAGAATACCATTGTGCTCGACTTCTGGTAACCAGTACCGTCAAGGTCAGTCCAGGCAAAGGGAAGAACCTCAACGGAGAGGGAAGCAGTTTCCGATTTACCATTGCTGTAGTTTACTTTTATTTCGACCTTGTTCACGCCCACTTTGGGGAATTTGTAGCTGGCTGCGCTTGTTGTTTGTTTGCTACCATCTTCAAAAATCCATTCTACAGATGCAATCTCTCCCATAACAAAATATGCGGGATTGTACTCAATTTTGGTCAATTCATACACGCGAGGCTGAGTCGGGAGCATCGACATCGGGCTGATTTCACCAGGAGTTGCTGTTGCTTCCATTGTATCGGAATTGCCATGCGCATAAACGCAGGTAAGAGCAAAAGTGTACTCAGTGCCATTGGCAAGACCCTCCACAAGGATAGAATTTGCACCCTTTTCGGGGGATACTGTCTTAACAACACTACCGTTGGCTTTGATATCGAGTTTGTAGCTGTAGGCAAGGTTTGTGGTGGGAACAGTCCAAGCAAGAAATGCACGTTTGTCACCAGCCATAGCTTTAAAATCCTTTACAGCGATACGGGTGCTCATCGGCTTGCACTGCACAGTAACTTTGTTTGCGAGTCCTTCGGGGTAGCGGGCCTGAACACCGAATGTGTAGTTTATATTGTTTTTCAAGCCCGAGATAACAGTAACCTTTTTCTCGGCTGGGAGCACCAGACGCCCACCTGGCGCATCGGGTGATGGAGACGTCCAGGTAATCAGGTATTCAATGGGGTCGGGCTTGCCGGCTTGTGGAGCCCAGCTGAGGCTAACGGATTCGTCTCCGGTCTCAATTTGAAGGCCATCAATCTCATAGCGATTGAAGTCTGCGCGCGGAAGGTCTTCGCTGCAGGCAGCCATCAATACAATGGCGAAAAGAGCGAAAGCCGTTTTTATAATCTTGTTCATCTTAAAATTTGTCTAAGTAGATTTTTAATATCCGGGATTCTGCCACACCAGTGATGTGTTATTGATTCTCTGAAGCTCATTTGAGGGGTATGGGAAGAGCTTTTGGTATTCTTCGATTTTAACTCCCTCATTAGCGGCGGCTTCTTCTACACCGCCAAGGCGAATCACATCGAACCAGCGATGCCCTTCATATGGGAACTCCTTTTGGCGCTCAACCATCACAGCCTTGCGGAAAGCGGCCTGGTTCTTGATATCTGAAATATCCAGTGCTGTAAGACCTGCACGTTCACGCACTTCATTAAGCGCTTTAAGAGCGGGCGAAGATTGAGTATTGGCGAATGCCACTTCATTTAGAGCTTCTGCATACATAAGCAGCACGTCGGCATAGCGGAGCACGATGAAGTTGTTGCCGTACTTAGTGGTAGAGGGGTCTGGAGAATCGAAAAATTTGCGCATCAGTACCACCTTTACACCTGGAACCTGAACGAATTCGATTGCCTTGGCGCGAGTATCTTCTTCGGTGTAGAGATTCTTGAGAGCCACACCGCGGTTGGTGTTGCCGGTGAGGTTGGTCATGGAATACCAGGTGCCATGACCTTCACTCGGAACTGTCTTATTGAAATTGATTGACCAGATAATCTCGCTGTTCTGAGGTTTTGTAACGTCAAAAACATCTACAATATTCTTCTGCAAAGAGTATTTGCCAATCAAGGATTCAAGTACGGGTACAGCTTTTGCTGGTTGCTTGAATGTAAGGTAAACTTTAGCAAGAAGAGCTTTGGCAGCACCTAAAGTGATGCGACCCGCATCAGCTCCGGTGTACGATTCGGGTAGCATCTTGTTGTTGATAATCGATTCGAGATCTCCAACGATAGCATCTTGCATTTCCTGGTCTGTGGCACGTCCCATTTTGAGACTCTCAGCCACAGAAACTACATTTTTCGCAAGTACCACCGGTCCCCATGCCCGGTACATGTTGAACCATGTGTAGGCCCGGATAAACAGGGCTTCAGCCTTGTACTGTGCTTTCTTAGCCTGATTGAAATCTACACCGTCGATGCGGTCGAGAAGCATGTTGCAACGGTAAATGCCATTGTTGAAGTTGGCAAAGGCATTGTCTACAATACCGTTGGCAGGTGTCTCACGGAATTTATCGAGGTCATAGCGGTCCTGTGTGCCTGCTGTGGGTGCTTCGAGCGAGAGATTGTCACTGCGCCATTCGCACATCTCTGTGTAAAAATCCATCTGTGTCTGCAGCTTGGCATAGCATCCGTTAAGTGCAATTTTGAAATCGTTTTCTGTCTTATAAATAGTTTCAGTGGTGACAGCATCATCGGGGTTCAACTCGAAGAAGCTATCGCTACAGGAAGGAAGCACGCTTACTGCAAACACTGCTGATAGATATATTATCTTTTTCATTGAAATTCACTGATTAGAAGGTTGTGATATTTACACCGAACATTAAAGTGCGAGCCAACGGGTATGTACCATAGTCAATACCGGGTGTAAGGGCGTTAGAGCTGTTCGAGCACTCGGGGTTATAGCCTGAGTATTTGGTCCAGGTGTAGAGGTTGTTGGCCGACACATAGAAGCGACACTTGTCGATGAATACCTTGCGGGTCAACTTGGAGGGGAGAGTGTAGCCGATGGCAAGATTCTGAAGACGGAAGTAAGAACCATCTTCAATAACCCATGTTGATGTGCGGGCATTGTACCCACTCTGCTTACGGTTAGCGCGGTTAACTTCACCGCTTCCGGGGTTTTCAGCGCTCTGCCAGCGGTCGAGCTGCAATTTGGTTCCGTTCTGGTTACCCTGCATATTGTCGAGGTAGCGGCGAGTGAGGTTGAGGATTTCGCTGCCATATACACCCTGGAAGGCGAAAGCTACGTCAATCCCTTTATATCCGATAGAACCATTGATTCCGTAAGTGAAGTCGGGCATGTAGTTGCCGACTACGGTGCGGTCCTTCTCAATGTCGAGCACGCCATCACCGTCAACATCTACAAAGCGGAAATCACCGGGTTTGGTATCGGCAAAATGAGGATAGCTGCGGAGCTCGTCTTCATTTTTAAAGATACCATCCTTAACGAGCAGATAGTATGAGCCGATAGCCCCGCCTACCTGAGTGATGTAGTAAGCATGGTCCACTCCGGTAACGGTTGTAATAATGGGGGTGTCGTTGGCACCGAGTTTCTTCACTTCATTTGTGTTCTTGGCCCAGTTGGCAGAGAAACTGTAGTTGAACCCATTGCTGTAGGAGTGTGTCGAGCTGAGCGATACTTCCCAACCGCGGTTGTTGACCTGGCCGATATTGAGTAGTGTGTTCTGGTAGCCGGTGGGACGGGGCACCGGAACGTTGAGAAGCATGTCGTTAGTGTCGGCGGTATAATATTCAACGCTACCGCGGATATAACCATTGAATGCAGCAAGGTCGATACCGAAGTTCACCATTGATGTCTTTTCCCAGGTGAGGTCGTCGTTGGCAATGCCGTCGGGTTTGTATCCGGCATTGAGTGTGCCGCTGCCGCTGCCGAGAATGTAGTCGTCGGAGCTCATGGTAGAGAGGTGCTGGTAGTTGCCGATATTGAAGTTACCTGTCTTACCATAAGAGGCGCGTAGCTTACCGTCGTTAAACCATGTCCAACCAAGATTTTCCATGAAGTTCTCACCGGAGAAACGCCATGCGGCTGATGCCGAGGGGAAGTAACCCCAACGGTTGTTCTTACCGAAGCGAGAAGAACCATCGGCACGGAGGGCTGCGCTGAGCATATATTTGCCTGAATAGTTATACTGGGCACGTGCAATGTAAGAAGCAAGAGACCACTGTTCTGTAGCGTCCGTTCCACTGGATACGGTTCCGCCTGAAATAGTCTGGATGTAATCGTTAGGGAAGTCGGTGGCTGTTACCCACAGTTTTGTTGCAGTCTCTTTCTGAACGGATTGTACAAGTACACCATTGAGCGAGTGTTCACCAAATGTTCGGTTGTAGGTGAGCTGGTTTTCCCAAAGCCAGTTGTAGAATGTTCTGTTAGACGATTCTGCAATAGGATTGGATGGGGAAAGATAATACGATTTACCGAGCTTGGGGAGTTCGGAGGGGCGGTATTTTCTTTCATTTGCGCCATAGAAATTACCACCGAGCGATGTCTGAATCTGGAATCCTTTCCCTAAGTCAAGACCCATATATGCACGTCCTACAAAAGTAAATTTACTTACCTTGTCTTTGTTGAGAGTGGCAAGTGCCACAGGGTTGAGGATTTCGTTATGCTGATAGTCAAAAGTCCCAACTCGGAAATAACCGTTGCCCTGGAAGTTGAAAGTGCCATCGGCATTGTACACTGGGAACATCGGGTGCATGGCAAGTGCTGACTGAACCACACCGCCGTCGGAATAGGGGCCATCGGCATTTACCTTATTGGAGTACTGATATGAAGGAGCCATGTTTACCCCGAATTTTAAGCGGTCCACATGTCCGTCGAGATTTACACGGAAGTTATATTTTTCAGTGTCCGAGTTGATAATGATACCATCCTTGTGAAGGAAACTACCCGAAATGAAGTAGTTGGTTGTAGCTGTCTTGCCTGATACCGCCAGATTATGGTTCATCCCTTGGCCTGTGCGGAAGATGGCATCCTGCCAGTCGGTGTCAGTGAGACCCTGGACTCCGGCCAGATAAGGATCGATTTCTACGGGCCAGTTGCTATAGCTTTCCGGGCGTTTGCCGTTGGGGTCAGTGCCCCCCGGATGGAGGTCATAGTAGGCGCCATCGTGAGCTTCCTTGATAATAAGAGCATTCTCGTAGGCATTCATGAGAGCAATTTTCTTCGAAACCTTGTCCCATGCAAAATAGCCATCGTACGAGACTTTTGCTCTTTCGGTCTTACCTTTGCGGGTGGTAATGATTATCACACCGTTTGAGCCTCGAGAACCGTAAATGGCAGCTGCCGACGCATCCTTTAGAACCTCAAGCGATTCAATATCGTTAGGGTTGAGGTTGGAGATGCCGTTTTCCATTGGCACACCGTCCACGATGTAGAGAGGTTCGTTGCCGGCGGTGATGGAGCCTACACCGCGCACACGCACCATAAGGTTGTCTCCTTCGGGGTTACCGCTGGTCTGCATTACGCTCACACCGGGCATCTTACCGGCCATGCTCTGACGGAAGTCGGCGTTGGGGCGGTTGGCGAGTTCGTCACCCTTAATCTGCGAGATGGCAGTGGATACGTCGCGCTTTTTGGCAACACCGTAACCGATTACCACGAGTTCGTCGAGTTTCTGGTTTTCTTCTTCCAGTTTGCAGATATATTCGGTGTCATTACCCACCTTGAAAATATATGGCTTGCAGCCTACGTATGTCACCTTTACAACAGCACCGTTCTTGATACCGGCTAGCGAGAATTTACCGTCAAGATCGGTCGAGGCACCAAGTTTTGTTCCCTGCACAAAAACAGTGGCACCGATACATGGTTCACCGGCCTGGTCGAGCACCACGCCGGTTACACTCTTTTTTCCCGAAACCGCTTCTGCTTTAGTCTCAACCTTAGCTTCGGACTGAGCCTTGCCTGGGACGATGAGGATTGACTTGTCGGAAACCTGTTTGAATGATAGGTTTTTGGAGTTCAAAACAGTTGAAAGTACCTTGGATGCGGGTGCCTGCATCTTTATAGATACCGTGCCTCCCTGATTCAGGATGTCGTCGCTGTAGGAGAACACGCACCCTGTCTGCTTCTGAAGAGTCTGAAAGAGTGTCTTCAGATCGCTGTTTTCCAGATTGACAGATACTGTCTTGCTAATCTGAGCCTGAAGGCCGATGCCGGTGGCGAGCATGAATGCCGCTAACGTACAGAGCCTTTTTGATCTACTTTGCATGTGAGTTATTAATAGTTAGGTTAGTTAAAATACTTTTTCGTGGGGGGATACCGTGGTCAACATCGGCTGTAGGCATGATGCCAAGGGGCTGATTTTGCAGTGTCCGCATATATTAATTCGCAGATTTTTTAATTTTTCCCGAAATAAAAATATGTTTTATAACATAAATTTACTTTTCTGATTATCTCTTTGCAATTAGAAATTTAAAGTATAAATTTGCACTGCCTTGAAAGGAAACACACAGCGATAATGTCAGACTCCACATCAAATATCAAGGAATACGAACTCATGGACAGGCTCCGCAGGGGTGATGTCCAGGCGTTTGATACCATATTTCACCTCTATGCCAAGCGGGTGTTCGCCTATCTTGCCAAGTCCTCTCTGTCTAAGGAGGATGCCGAGGAGATAACTCACGATGTGTTTATGTCTCTGTGGAAGATACACACAACTGTCGACCCGTCTCAGTCGCTGTCATGGTTACTGTTTGCCATTGCCTATCGTAAGCGTGTTGATGCATTCAGGAGGTCGTTGAACTCCCCCGTGTATGAAAATTTCATAAATCTGCAAAATGAGTTGGTGGCTGAACAGGACTGCAAACTTGAGTCGCGCGATTTCTACCGTGTGCTGAAATCGGCACTCGATTCTTTCCCCGAAAGGCAAAGAACCATTATTATCCTCTCTCAATTCAAGGGATTTACACCGGCAGAGATTGCCGCTAAACTTGATATATCTGAAAAGACAGTTAGAAATTATCTCGCCACAGCGATTGCAAACCTAAAAGAAACAATAACCCGAAATCTTAAAAAATAACCGTGGCTATTTATGGACGACCGATTTGATAAATATAAAAACGGAGAATTGTCGGACTCTGAATTTCGTGAATTCCGGGACGACGTAAACAGGATGAGCGATGAGGACCTCTCAGCTTATCTTGACACCATGCATGCCGATTTTGATTTTACCGACGATGATACTGCCCGATTGGCTGCCCAACTTAATGAAGATGTAGTCCGCGAGAAGCGGCGACTGCGCCGCATGAAGTGGCTGGCGTGGACGTCGGCGGCGGCTGCGTGTGCCATTGTGGTGGCTGGTGGACTTTGGATTTCTGATATAAAGCGCAACAGTGTTCCACGTGAATTAATTTCCAAGATGACAGCCATCAGCACGCGCAACGGAGAGAAAGCCACGGTGATACTCCCCGACGGGTCGACGGTAAAACTTGGTCCTGCCTCGCAATTACAGTACGAAATTGGTGATTTTGCCGAAAACAACCGGCAGATTCAGTATATGGGGTGCGGCGACTTCAAGATTAGTGCCGACAAGGCTCACCCCTTTACAATAAATTCAAACGATTTGAAGGTTACGGTTACCGGTACCGAATTTACCGTAATCAACCGCCCCGGCTCCGACCTGTGCGAAGTGCAGCTCACCCGGGGGGAGGTGGCGGTAAAGTATGGGGATGACGGTCGCTCAGTAACCATAAATCCCAATGAGACGGTGGTGATAAACAAGAGTAACGGACGGATAGAAGTTGTGGAAAGCAGCGAGCATAACCTGCGGGAGAGTGAAGCCGGACTTATCTACACCTCAGCACCCCTTAGCCGCATAGCTGCCGACCTGCGCACATATTATAACGTCGAGGTATCCATCGCCCCGGAATATCGCTCGGTGACATTTACCGGCCTTGTACCCGTCAACGACCTTGACCTCGCACTCTACACCCTCAACCAGACCGTCGGCGCAGGCGCCGTGATGCTGCGCCGGTGAATTTATCAGTTTCAGAAAGTCGAGTATATCCGCATAGCTCTGCAGGGTTGGAATATAATTTATGCACGAAAAATAACTTTAAGTGGGTATAAAACCATAGATAAAGTTATTTTTCGTGCATAAAATCATTGGTATCAGCCATTGTTAACGACTACCGACTAATGACTTAGACATAATAATATATGCTATCTCATGTCGGTGGTGAGTGCTTTGGGGCGTACCATTGTTTCGGTCGATACGCGTCCGTAGGGGTCGGTCACCTTGATTTCGAGGGTTGAGGTGGGGGAGGAGGCGGTGACGCGGAAGAAGTGTGACGAAGCCGTCGGGGTGAAGGTAGTGGTGATGCTACCCTTGTTTTTGAGACGGTAACACATTAGCGAGACTATGTGCAGCGGGTCGAAAGCATTTTCGCGCTTCACCTGGAGCTGTTTTCCAGCCTCGGTTACCTCCACCTTCCAGCGCGGGTCGTAGGCAAACACATTGATAAGCACTTCGTTGCGGTCGTTGGCTTCATACCAGTTGCTTTTCCCGATTCCGGCGGCAGTCTCCGCAGCGATTACCTTGTCAATTTCGGTCTTGATGGCAGTGTTGGTGGTGTTGGGAGCATACTTGGCAGCGGTAATCTGGCTCTGGTTCAGGTCGTAGGTGCGGAACTGGTAGTTGCAGTCATACCCGATGCTCTTGTAGTAGGTGCTTAGCTTGTCGCCGCTCACTTCGAGCACGCGATATCCACCCACCGAACCGTCGCGGCATACATGGTTGCCCGGATACTCATTCTTGCCGCTCCACCACCATGTAGCACATACCGACCCCACGTTATACTCGCGAATGTTGGAGTATGACGGGTTCTCGCAACTCCAGTTGATGTGTGAGTGGCCGGTGAATACGTTAACCTCCTTGAAATCCTTGAGGAGAGTCGCCACTTCCTGAGCGTTTTTCCAGTTGGTCGATATAGTAACATTGCCGCTGGCATCTACCTTCGGCTTCTTGTGCATGGCGCAGTGTGCCATCACATAAACCGGGGTGTCCTTGTCCTTGATGTTGGCAAGGTCGGCACGCAGCCAATTGAGCTGGGTGTCGGTGATGTAATACTCATAGCAGTCATCGTTAACCGAACCGGGGGTGGGGTTGGTGTATACGATATTGTCGAGCACTACATAGTGAATCTTGCCCAGATTAAACGAATAGTAGGTAGGACCGCATAGGCGACGCCAGGCAGCCTCGGCGATAAAGTCGGACGCTTCCTTGGGGTCGTTGTCGTGGTTACCCATAGTGTTGAAGGTTGTAGCACCCAGCATGTCGATATACCCCATGGTGTTCTGCAGGGTGAAAGGGGCGGGGATGTCGGTGGCAAACCAGAAGGTGTTCCAGCTCTGGTCCCCTAAAGTGACGCAATACACATCCTTACCCTGGTTCTTGTAACCGTCAATAACGGTCTTGATATCCTTAAGAAACCAGTTCTGATAGTGCTCGCAGTCCTGATTGCGTCCCGCCAGATGTATGTCGGCAAGCGTCATCACCACATAGTCCTTGTCGGCAGTTTTGGTGAGCTTGAAGTCGAAGCGTTCGGACACCGACTTGTCACCCTTGGTATATTCAAAAAACTTAGGATATATCTTGTTGTTAGCCACCGCATAACCCGATGGTATGGAGATGAAGACATAACCATTCTGTTTGGTCGAGTAGAGGTAGTACTTGCCGTTGGCATCGGTTTTGGTGACAGAGACACCGTCAGACACCGTTACCCCGGCCACCGGAGTTTTGTCGTCTACATATACCACACCGCGGATGTTCTTGCCGCTCTTTTCGGGTACATCAAGAATATCGGTGGTGGTTTTGTCCGACGGGCTGTCAGGATTATTTTTATCTTTGTTGCAGGCGGTAATCAGCAGTGTGCAACATAGAGGAAGCATGAGTTTTTTCAGGTTCATAGCTCTGGATGTTTATCAAGGATTAATAGCTTATAGTAGTTTAGAACGAGGTCTAAGAACGAGGTCTTAAACAACCTCGATAGCTGTAAGGTGCTAAGGTAGCAATATTATGACGAGCTTAAATCAAATTAATAGTTAATTTTTGTGAATTTATGTCGGTTTGTCATTTTTGTCAGTTTCATGAGGCTCGCTTCCGGGTAAAGGGGGAAACTTACTTGCGGGCGCGCAGAATTTCCCGTTTTCCCCGGGGAGGACCCGGGATACGTTCGGGTGTGAACCCCACCGCAGCCAGCCGACGGCGTATTACCCCCTTGGCGCAGTAGGTCATGAAGATGCCGCCGGGGCGCATGGCGTCATATATTTTTCGTAGCAGCGGCTCCTCCCACATTTCGGGTTGCTTTTCGGGGGCAAACGCATCAAAATATACCACATCTATCTCTTGCGGCAGGTTGCAGCTGGTGAAGTCGGCAAGAATCTTCTCAATCGTAAAATTATGAGAAAGTTCAATACCCTCCCCCCAGGGAGCGATGTTGACGCTTTTCAGCAACTCGGGGTCAACGCCATAATTTAGCGATGAGGTGACATCGGCGGGGGGGGGGGG
>QLIP01032830.1_pt1 | contig 21885 bp, 18 predicted proteins | sample 1769771 | NCBI WGS metagenome assembly QLIP01 (sample SAMN09428762, study PRJNA476227) | Gut metagenome, whole genome shotgun sequencing project. | isolation source: cecum | host: Rhizomys sinensis | place: China: Jinsha town of Minqing, Fujian Province | collected 2013-09-23
ACAATCTTACTGCTCCCTCCTAGGCAGGATTATCTGGCTCTTTGCACGGACTTATGGCTGCCTTAAAGGAGTCTGCCATCCATGCGCAGGCCTTGTAAGACCGCCGGTACTTAGCGAGGTCTTTTCGAGCTTAGTACCGCTGCGGTCTTACTAGAGCGAGAGCGTGCCTGCAATGGATGGCAGACTCCTTTAAGGCAAAACCAATACCCCCTCCCCCAAATCCTTACCTCTCCTGCCGTATCTTCCCGCTTTCTACGCGGTACACCATATCGCACTTTTCAATCGTCTGCAGCCTGTGCGCAATAATAACGAGCGTTTTTTTACCATGCAGCCTATTGATAGAATCCATAATCGCCGCTTCCGTATCATTATCAAGCGCGGAAGTCGCCTCGTCAAGAATCAAAACTTCCGGGTCATGATAAAGCGCCCTTGCAATGCCGATACGCTGCCGCTGCCCGCCTGAGAGCCTAATCCCCCGCTCTCCGATGCCCGTATGCACCCCTTCTGGCAGCGACCTTACAAATACATCTAACTGCGCTTCCTCTAGCGCGTACCAAAGCCTGGCATCGTCAATTTCTTCTTCCGGTATGCCAAACGCCACATTTTTGCGAATATCATCGTCTAAAAGATAAATCATTTGCGGAATATAGCCGACATTTTTTAGCCATGCACGATAATGCGCCATCACATCCACGCCATCCGCTAATACCCTGCCGCCCTGCACTTCCAAAAGGCCAAGCAGAATATCTACGATTGTCGTCTTGCCCGCGCCAGAACCGCCGACAATGCCGACTGCGGTTCCTACCGGAATGCGCATATACGCGTCGTCGAATATTTTTTTATCCGCATTATTAGGATAAGCATACGTAATATGCTCAAGCACGATCTCTTTTTCTACCGGCAGCTTCTTTTGTGCCACAGCCGCAAAAGACATATCTACATTGCCATCGCTGATCTCCTCCACCAGATTGTCGCTGACATTCATAAAAAACGGCTCATAATACGCCATCTGCGTCAGCTGATTGTTGATGCGGCTTGCCGAGGGCATCAGCCTGACCGCCGCCACCGCAAATGCCGACAAAGAAGGCAGCATCTGCGCAAGTTCCCGGCCGCTTAACACAAGATAGAGCATGTAAACCGCCATGCCGGCAATGCAGACCGTTTCGATCAAAAGTTTTGGCGCGTTGCAGTACATGCCAAAACGCTCCATTGCCTTTACATAACTGTAGCCGCGCTTTAAATATTCTTCAATGAAATACTGCTCTTTGCCAATAATCTTAATTTCTTTTATGCCGCCGACCGTCTGCGCAAGCCACTGGTAAATCCGGCTCGCGTAATCCTGGTTTTCCTCCCCCGTCCTTTTCATGATCGGCTTGATGATCATTTTGATCACAAGCAGCGTCACGACTAAAATGCCCGCAATAACAAGTGTCATTTTTGGATCAATCAAAAAAATGCCAACGCCAAGCGATACGAACACGATTCCTTCAGAAGTTACTTGAAGGAGGGATAAAATAAGCGCGAACATATTCGTCACATCGGCGGCAATGCTTCTTTGGATGACCGCCGTTTCCGCGTTTAAATAAAACTCATAACCCTGCCTCATAAAATGGCGCAGCATCCGTTCCTGCGTGGAAAACTGGTTGCTGTACACAAAGCGGTACATCATTTTCTGCTGCAAAAACAAAAACAGGTTTTTGCAGACAAATACGAAGATCAGCCCTGCCAAAACGAGAATCAGGAAGTGGGTATAGTTGTCCATGCCAAGGAAGCGGTACAGTTTGGAAACGATGCCGTCGCCGCTTATCGCATTTTCATCGACAACCGCTTCAATGAGCGGATATACGATCCCGATGCCCGCCGTTTCCAAAAGGGCGCCGATCACCATCATAACGACAAGCAGGCACATCATCCTTTTTTGTTTCCTGTCCATCAATACCATAAGTTTTTTTAGAATCTTCATTTTTTCCTCCAGTACAGCTTAAATCTGTGCATTATAATCATGCAGCGCGGGGTCTTCATAGGCGTCCCAGAAGCTCTGCCCGAGATTTAGCTTTTCATCCGCAAAATCAAGCGTATCCAGCGCGGTCGTTACAATGGAGATTGCCTTTTTAAAACGAACGCCCTCGATAAAATTCAGCACTTCAATCGGAAATTTCCCTTTAATGACCGTACAATCCGGGCAAAGGGCCGCATAATCCACAATATCCCGTGGATGCGGCTTGATGACAACATGATACCCCCCGCAGTAATCGCTTATAATGTCGCGGCATATCCGCTCCCTGATTTTTGGGTCACGCGGATGCGGCTGTGTCAGAAAGAGGACGCAGCCGCCTTTTGCCTTTTCCCCAAGCGAGGCTATCACTTCTTTCGCATCTGGCATAAAAGTCTGCAAGATCACCTGCTTTTGTTCTGGCGTTAAATTTTTTTCTAATGGCTTTCTTGGCACTTCCTTATATTTTTTGTAATCATATTTTAAGACTGACCTGTCGTTGATCTCCATGTCCAGGCAATATTTTCCATAACCGTTTTGCATAAAGATTATGTTTTTGGACGCCAAAAATGCTTTGAGCCCAAAGTGCCCCCTGTTTTCATACCTTGCGCCGTCTAAATTTTTTAAGCAGTCTAAGCCGTCTTCTAGCGCATGGTAATAAATTTTTTTATAGCTTAAGTAATGCCCGATCGGATCCCAGTCGCAGTATACATAAATATCACGGTAACGCGCAAAATCTATGTTTACATAACTTTCCATCAGCTTCGGAAATTTTTTCGTAAAAATAATGCGGTTTACCATATGCCAGAGCACGTTGTTGTGGGGTTTTTTGTATTTTTCCAGTTCAGGAAACTCACTGTCCTTTTTTTCCACAAACGTATGCACCTGGCGAAACATCCCTGTTTCTTCAAGGCGTTCCTTTAAGCCGCCAAACTCCTTTGACATCGTGCTTAAGGCAATCTCTGCCTGTCCCCATGCCGTTTGCTTAAGATTATATTCCTTAAGGAGCGTTACGTAAACATGATAAAGGGTATGGCACACATAAATGCGTTCTCTGTCCTGTTTCATCGCCATCCTCCTTGCCTCATTTTCATTTTTTTATATTTTCTGCTGATCTTATTCATCAGCCAGTACCAGCCAAGCGGGCGTTTCGCTTTTGCAATCCCTGTCATTTTCGCGCATGTTTCCACATTTGGGAAACGATGGTGTTTTCTATAGCAGCGGTAGAGGCGCAGCATCCCCGTATCTTTCTCGGATGGCAGATGCCAGATACAGACAGGATTTGCGACGGTATTCGTGCTGATAAGATAAAATTTTTCCGTCCAATAACGGTAAATATACGGTGCCGCACTAATAAATCCCGCGCTTTTTTTTGCCGCAGCAGATAAAATAAATTCATCTCCCGCATGGTCAAAAAGGGCGAAGCCGCTTTTTTTCACGTCTTCATAGATTTCTTCGCAAGTTTGCATAAAACCGGCCAGCATTTCTCTTCTGCCGCATACATATTCGCCGCCAATGTGCACGACACTGGCTCCTTTTGTCTGATAAAGGCCATTGTACGCCTGCATAATCGCCTGTCTGTCAGGATGGGAATAACTGTGCCCAACTGGAAAGAGCAAAATCCCATGATCCGCCTCCTGCCACATGTCACGATAAGAATGCGTCGTGAACGTGTCCGCATCCAATAGGAGAATGCGCTCATACGGCAGACATTTTACCGCATAGTCCAGCGCACAGAGCTTAAAAAACGCCAGCGACCAGACAAACTGCTTTGGCATGACAAATGTGTCAAATGCAATGACTTGCACTTGAATGCCCTCTTCCTTAAAAAGTTTTTGATATTCCAAAGGGACTTCCCTATTTGCCAAGAGCATCACGGCATCGCCCGGGTTGTGGCGTTTCGCAGACACCAAGGATACAAATATATTCTGCATATAAATCCCAAGCATGCCAGTATCTGCTTTCCCCCCAAGCTGCATGGAAGCCGCATAATCCTCTTTGAATGCAAATGCATTAATAATCAAATTCGCCATAAAATTTCCTCACTTTATGTTTTAGCCATCTTTCTCCCATATACCCATACAGGGTATATTCCTTGCGCCCTCTGCCTGTCCCTTCCGCCTGTCCTTGCAGCAAGGGGATATCGCCAAGCGGGCGCTTTGCCGCCGCCGGTACTTAGGCACTGCTTTTTAGTGCCTTACGTACCGCTGCGAGCGGCAAGCAGCGAAAGCGTGCCCGCAAGCGATACCCTTGCTGCAAGGACAGCCACAACCCCTGCAAGGACAGCCACAACCTCTGCCCGGCACAACCCTGTTATCGCTGTTTTAGCACCCCATACGCCCTCCTAGGAGAAAGCTCCACGGCCGGACTGCACGGTCCATCGGCGGGCATTTCTACCCGCCCCTGCAAAAGCCCCTCACAAAACCTGCATAACGCCGCTGCAGCCTCCTGTGCATTCCACATCTTTGCAATCGTCTGATAGGCCGCCGCCCCCATTCGTTTACATAACTCTTTTTTCCTGGCCAGCCGCTCCACACACCGCAAAAACTCCTCCAAATTCCCGTTTTTGTAAAGCAGCCCATTGACCCCATCTTCTATTAAAAACGGCGCCGCGCCGGCCGCATGATTGACAATGGGCGCACAGCCGCTGTTCATCGACTCGTTTAAGACAGCGCCCCAGCCCTCTAAATGATCGCTCGTAAAAAGAAAAATATCGGCACGCTCCATAAACGTGCGCACCTCCTCCGGCTTCATAAACCCCTCTAATGTCACATGCTTTTCCAGATGAGCGGCCTTTATTGCAGCGCACACACGTTCTTTCTCCTCGCCGTCCCCAATCATCGTCATATGGAAAACATACCCCCTCTCGCGCAGATAAGCTGCAGCCGCAACCGCATATTCCGGGTGCTTGAGCTTTAAAAACCTGCCCGCCCACAACAGATGCACACCTTCTTTGTTTTCCTGCTTTGCAGCCATCAGCGCACCTATATCATACGGAATAAAACGCGGAAAATACCCCCACTTCATTTTCTTTTGCGGATACGCCCGTATAATCCCAAAATCAGAAGCCACATAACCGCCGCAGCATAACAGATAGACATTTTTTTTCCGGTACCGTGTATGATCCTTATACTTTTTTAACAGCCCCCGTGGGGAAATCGCTTTCCATTGCCCTTCGCGGTAGAGCCTTTCGCTGCAGCAAAGCGTAATTTTATCCGCCAAAAGCCGTGGCGTGATGACATCTTCCTTGCCCGTCCAGCCGCAGATTACAATATCGCTTTCCTGCAAAAGCGCATCGCACGCCTCTTTTTCCTCATAATAACAGTGCACATACGAAAGTGTGCGCACGTCAAGCCCCCAGCCCATGCGGATTCGTTCTTCTTCCATCGGCTCTGTCTGGATAAACTGATAGCCGCCGCCAAGCCTGGCATGCATTTCCTCACAAAAAGGAATCTGGTGATGATTGATATAATTCGATACAAAGGTAAGACGCATCCTTAGTTATCCTTTCCCTATCGTTTCATAAATTTCCAACAGCCTTGCATAATTGGCATCCCCATCGTGCGTTGTGGCCGCACGCTTTGTGGCCGCAGCTGACAGATGCCTGGCAAGCGCACCGTCTGTAAAAATCTGCCCAATACATGCCGCCATCGCCGCCGCATCGCCCGCACGGTACGTAAGCCCTTCCACGCCGTCCTCTGCCATATCCGGCACACCTCCGACAGCAGATGCCACACACGGCACGCCAAGCAGCATCGCCTCCCCTAAGGAATTTGGCGAATTTTCCAAAGAAGACGCCAGCACATAAACATGGCTTGCCAAAAAACGCGCTTTCATCTGCTGCGCATCCAGTTTCCCTAAAAATACGACCGCCGATTCCAGCCGGTATTCCCTAATCAGCTCCAATAAATACTTGCCATAAGAAGACAGCTTGCACTTTTCTTTCCATGTCCTGTGCGCGGTGATCACATCCCCCGCCACATACAGCTTGCAGTCAGGAAAATCGGCAAGCAGCTTTGGCATTGCCCACAGCACATAATGCAGCCCCTTTAACGGATAATTCCCCTGGCTTACAAAAATCGAGTGCTTTTCACAGTCTTTCAAATCCCACGCGCCTTCATAAAAACAGCGCCGCAGTGTTTCATTCATAAAAAAATAACGCGCCTTAGGATTTAACGCCGCCGTTTCCCGCTTATCAAACGCGGTCCTGCCTGTCACATTGCCTGTCAGGCGCAGTATTTCTTTTTCCCGCGCTCCCCGCAGCGCAAATTTTTTTTGCTGGCGCGGCAAGTCATCTTTTCTTAAAAAATCCCGCAGTGTCACGCGCCTTTGCACATAGTCCGGGATATCCGCCATGTACGCTTTTGCACATGCGCCGCAAAGCCCCTGTATGCCTGTCAGGCTTTTCTTAGGGCTGTTAAAAGCACGCAGCGCGGCAAGCGTATGCCCGTACTCCGTTCCAAAACAGTGCAGCAAATCCGGTTGGTAATCTGCCAATATGTGCGCAAAACGCACTTCTAATGCCGGGTCATACGTTTCCGGGCGCTGCAAGTCTTCCCGGAAAGCATAGCAGCGTATCCCGTCCACTTCCAGGCAAGCGGGGCAGTTTTCCCCATACGCCGGAAAGCAGACTGCCAGTTCCAGCAAAAAAGCACTGTCCTTTTTTCTGTTCTCGATCACTTTGTTGACTATTCCGGTCAGCCACCCTTCTTTATTGCTGGCAGAAACGCCCAGTGCCCTTGCAATAAAAGGCAGCATGATATTGCACACCCAAAGTGCTTTCACGGCTGTATCCCTTCCTTCTTGCACGCTATGCCTTGTATTTAATAACATCTGTTTTTTTATTTCTTCCGCCGCCTGTATAGCGCAGCTTTGAAACGGTTGTACTTTGCTGCCCAGGCGGGGTTTTGCATCAGTTTTTCCCGAAGCGGCGCAAGCGTCAGCCACAAAATCATCCGGTAGGCAAAAATCCGCCACGCCGGCATATAACGGCGCACAATCTGCGCATGTTCTTTTTTAGAGCGTCTGCTGTTTTCTTTTGTTTCTGAAAAGCCCCCGCCCTCATAATCCGCCACAACGACAGGGATATACGCCGGTTTTGCCCCGCCCCTAAAATAACACCAAAGGAAGTGTTCATAATCCGCCCGGACTTTGTATTCCGGCAGGTACGCCCTGCGCTGTAAGAGCGCGAGCGCATAAAAGCAGGACTGATGGCAGGGAACGTTGCGAAAGCAGGCAAATGCATCGATCCGCGGGTTGGATGCGCAGACGCCGCCGCTTTTTGCCATATACGTATCCCCGTAATACAAAAGCGCATGCGCTGCCCCGCGTTCCCTCTCGTCTTTGGCAATCCACTGATCGACCTGTTCTAACACAGTGGTATCATGGAAAAAATCGCCGCAATTTAAAAACAGTGCATATTCGCCTTCCGCCTTATCCACGGCCTGGTTCATTGCCGCATAAATGCCCGTATCCTTCTCCCGGTAAATCTGGATCCGCTCGTCTTTTGGCAGCATTTCGACCGATCCGTCTTTCGACCAGCCGTCTTTGACAATGATCTCATAATCCGTATAGGTCTGCCTAAGAATGTTGTTTACTGTTTCTGCCAGTTTGTTTCCCGCATTCAAACAGACAACAAGGATGCTAAATCTCCTGCATTTTGCCATAACGCCCACCAGCCTTTCCTGGCAAATTTTTTATCGCTCTCCTGCTAGCTGCGGCAATTCTAACGTTTTTACGTCTGCCTCTAATATCCACGTCTGGTACGGCACGATGCGAAGCAGGTGATCCGATGCCTTATGAAGGAAAACCGCAAAATAAAGTATGCCGGCAGCCGCAGCCGCAGCCTGGAAGCATCTGCGCATCCACACCCGTGGAATCTTTAAAATAACACTTGGTATTAAAAAAACATGCCCTATCGTCATATAATACCCGATCCGGGATATTTCTGGCAGGAAAGAACAGCAGGCATACAGCAGCAGCGCAAGGATATTTAACTGGAAAAAGAAGGTATTCTGCCGATTGCCTTTGACCGCTTCTTTGTAAAATAAAAGCGACAGCAGCAGTACGCCCGCGCAGCGCACTATATTGACAACGCTTGTCCCGCCTTCAAGGTACAGCGTTTTTTTGTAGCTTGGATAAACATAAAGAATCAGTTTCAAGTAAAGATCCCCAAACAGCAGGCCGCTGCACGCAAGAAGGACCATGCAGGCAATCTGGCTTTTTTTCCATTCCCGGTTTGCCAAAATATAAAGCGGGATGACAAGCAGCACCGATTTGTGGATTGGCGCAGCCGCTAAGACCAGCAGGATAAATTTGGCATACTGTCTGTTTATGGCGTACTTTGCCGCATAAAACGCCACCGCCAGCACGAAATAATAACGCACGGTATTTAATGACTGAAAATAATACGTAAGCAGCATAAAGAGCGTAAACGAAAAGAAGAAGCATTCGCTTTGCGCATAGAGTGCCTTTAGCATCAAAAAAATAGTGGCAAACGCAAACAGCGCAAAGATTGGCAGTTGTGTATCGGTCCCAAAAATCCATTGCATCACGCGCACGGTCCAGTTAAATCCAAATTCTGTCGGCACGTATTCGCCAAGCGCGATCAGATGAAAAAATTCCAGGTAGCGGCCATAGTCATTGCCAACGTAGCGTCTGCACGCAGACACGGCAAACAGAAGCAGGAAGATTGCTGTAAGCAAAATGGCGTTGCACAGCCGCCGCCTCGTAAGGCCGGGTGCGCCTTCCTCTTTTTTTACCCCTGCCGCTATGCCCGCCGTAACTGCGGTAAGCGCAATGTAGACGCCCATAGGCTGCTCCTTTCTTACTTATGCAGATTGTATATTCTGCACAACAACGCCCATAATTACCTCTTTGCTTCCCGGATTCCCTTTTTCATAAGCGCATACGCTTTCCGCCATGGAATTTCGCCGCACATAAGCGTTTTGTGCCTTAAAAGGAAACGAAGCGCGAGGCATGAGGCCATTTTTCCGTACAAATAATAGTACAGCACGCCCCTGTCATAAAAAAACTTCTCATTGTATCCGCAAAACCACGTCGATTCCCGGGGGACTTCCCTGCCAATCGCCACGGGCGCGGCATAGACTTTCAAGCCTTTTTTTAGCGCCTCCCATAAAAAGAGGCTGTCCTCCCCGCAGCTATACTTTGCGCCCCCGCCAAAAAGCAATGAAAATGTCAAATTGTTCTCGCGCAGCCGCTTAAGGCGGGCCGCAAAGCTGTATGTTGGATAACGCCCGCTATTATATTTGCGCACGCGCTGGTAGGACGAAATGTGGTAGGTTCTTCTCTCCGGCGCGACATCAATGTTAAAAAGAATCATGTCCGCCTTTGGATTTTTGCGAAATTCCTCTAACACAAGCTGCGCATAACCGTCCACATAGACGATATCTTCATCCGCAAAGAGGCAGATTTCCCTATCCGCCCGCAAAAGCGCGGTATTCCTGCTAAGCCCCACGCCTCTTTCCCGGAAAGAATACGCCTTGATGTTTCTCCCATTATGCGTAAATTCCTCATAGGCAAATGCCTCGCCCTGGTTGACGATGATCGCATCGGACGCAATATGCATCTTATCTGCCAGCTGCCGTGGCTCTTTGCCTACGGCCGATACAAGTAGCTGTAATTCCATAACCGGCCACACTCCTTATATTTTGTCCGCACGGCGCATCCGGTAGTACTGCGCATACAGCCTGGCATCGGCTTCTGTCATGACCGCACCTGCAATGATAAAACCACGGTTTAGCAGCTCCGCGATCTGCTTTGCGATCAGCCTGCCGTTTCTTTGGCCGCACGGCACTTCTATGATGGCCAACTGCCCCGTTTCCCGCAGTTTCCCATAATCTATTTTAGTCTGCGCCTTCAAATCTTTTATAATAACGGTTGATATTTTATCTAAATTGAGCGTTTCTGGAAGTTCCGGCCGCTCTGTGCGCAAAGCCGCATACCGGCATGCCAGCAGATAGGCATCGACTGCTTCCTTTGCCGCCCCTTCCCCGGCATGGCCAAATACCGTGCCAAGCACTAGATAGCCATAACGTTTCTGGAAAGTAAGCGGTATATAAATGGAATCATCGAGCACAAAGTACAAAAACAGCGACAACACGGATACCGCAAATCCCGCCACTGCGCCTGCTATGGCCACACGAAACGTATCAAGATCCGCCACGACAAGCGCCGCCGGAGTCCGCTGCATCACCTTCACGCCCCGAAACTCCTTCATCACCTCGACAAAATGAAGCATCGACTGTTCCGTTGCCTGTGCAATGCGCTGCGTCAATTCCTCGTCCGTCGTCGTCACATCCACGACAAGCAGCCGTATATCAGAAAGCGGCTCCACAAAAACCGCCTTAGCAACAACATCCGCAGGGACATCCCCTAAAAGCGACACCGTATATCCTAAAATCTCGTCCGTCTGCATCATCGTATTCCATGTATAATCATTGTAATGCTGGTAAACATCCCCGTTTTCATCCACTTCAAATTCCAGGTAATATTTATGCTGTGCGCGGTATTCCCGGGCAGGTGCATAAATAACATGCGTTATTATATAAAGCCCGCCCGCTGCCGCTGCCCCTGCTGCCATGGCAAGAAATACGATCCACAGTTTCCTTATGCACAACAAAAACAGCAGCCTGGCGTCAACGCTCTCCTGCATCCAGTCCTTTTGCCCCATCCTCATTCCTTTCTGCCGTCTTTTGTGCCGTTGTCTGGCTTTCCTCCACGCCTTCCGTGCTTTCCGGCTTCAGTAAAATCTTTAACGTGAGCATCATCAGCTTGATATCCAGCCACACGCTGTAATTTTCTATATAAAACAAATCCAGTTTCAGCTTGTCATACGGCGTCGTATTGTACTTTCCGTATACCTGTGCATAGCCCGCCAGCCCCGCCTTTACTTTCATGCGGTACGCAAACTCCGGCATTTCCTCCATATACTGCGCAATAATTTCCGGCCGCTCCGGCCTTGGGCCGATAAAAGACATGTCGCCTTTTAAAATATTGATAAGCTGCGGCAGTTCGTCGATGCGCACCATGCGGATAAATTTCCCAACCGGCGTAATCCTGCTGTCATTTTTGGACGCAAGCCGCGCAACCCCGTCTTTTTCCGCATCTACGCGCATGCTCCTGAACTTTAAAATATAAAATTCCTTCTTATCCCTTGTGCAGCGCACCTGTTTATACAGCACAGGCCCTCCGTCGTAGAGCCTGACCGCCGCCGCCGTAATGAGCATGACCGGGGAGGCGAGCACAAACAAAATGACGGAACAGACAATGTCGATGAAACGTTTCACAAACCTTTGCTCAAACGTCAGCACATATTCCCGCAAAAACAAGATAGGCGTATCAAACAGATGGAGCTGCTGTGCGCCCCGCAGCATAATATCCGAAATTTTTGGCATCACATAAACGCGCATGGATGAGCCGTAGCAGAACTTTAACAGGATGTTGCGCACATCTGCCGGAATATCCCAAAGGACAAGCGCATCATACTGCCCTCCTAAGGCTTCTTCTTTGACATGCTCTATCCCTTCTTTGAAAGAAATGAATTTCTCAAGCCTGTACTTGTCCGGCCTGCTTAAAAATTTTTCCGTAATATCGTCGATGGAACGCTCCCCATAGACTAACAGGAGCTTCCTTGGCGGAAAGACGCGCAAGTACAAAACGCTGCAGCCAGCCGTCCATACAGCGGCAAGCGCCATGTCTGCCAGCGTGATATAGGCCATCGGCAAAGCCGGCACGATCCAGCCATACATAAGGGAAATCTGCATATACGAGATGACATTGACGCATACTGTTGAAAAGCATTGCGAAAATATGACGTCCCCCGCCTTTAGATAACCGATCTTCATGCCGCCGTATGTCTGTGAAAAGAAAAACAGCAGCAGGAAATATACGAGCAGGATGAGCACATGCCCTTTAAAATACAGTTTAATGCCGACGTCCCTCTGATACCCCCGCAGCACAAGCGGGTAATATGCCAAAAACCAGGCATATGCGTAAATGCCGACTTGCAGCAGCATGCCAACGAGGGAAAGCTGTAATATAATAAGCCTTTTAAACGACTCTATTTTTTTCACGTTAACCTCCTAGCGCATCTTAACCACTAAAACACCGTCTATGACGCGCATGGAATCTGCCGCTGGGAAAGTGCCCATATTCTGCACTTCTTCCAGCCCTGCCAGCGCGGCCTCTTCTTCACTTTCCGCTTCTAAAAGGCTGATGTTCAAGTAATGTTTCATAAATGTGACATAGCTGTCAGTTTTATCCAGAACATAATCGCTGCGTGAGGCATAATAGCCCCTAAGCGCCTCTAGCGTCGCCTCCGTAGTTGGATATTTGTTGTAATCCGGCTCCCCGCCGACAAAAGCGACTTTCAGCCACGGATGGTATTCCGGCATCTGCTCCATGCGGGCCGCAATCCGCATGCAGAGGGAATAACTTTTCTCATAGCGTTCATTCATGTTAAAGTAAACGATATTTGACATGAGAAAAAAGTTGAACACCATCAAAAAAGACGCCACCGCACAGGCCCACTGGCATACAGCCGCCGCCTTTTGCAAACGTCCCGGCCAGCCGCCTGCCGCATAGCGTTCCGCCAGCACGGGCACAAACAAAAACAGCAGCGCCCACGGCATGCGAAGCAGCAGGTATACAAAAGTATCAGGAAAGAGCACGCATACGACCGTCGCCCCAAGCGGCAGCGCCGCCGCTAAGGCAAACGCCAGCGCCACGCGCCGTATATCTTTTAACCGGCCTCTTTGCACAAACGCTGCCACGTACAAAATGATGCCCAAAAGAACGAGCGCATAAAACGCCGCCCGCATGAAACCGTTTTCTGTCAGCACATTTGCCGATACGGCAAAACTGGCAAAATTCCTGTATGCTTCATAAATGCCCCGTGGGATATCCGAAAGCACAGGCCGCGTGATCCGGTCCGTCCCGCTGTAGCCGGAAAGCTCCACCTGCTTTAACGCCTGCATCAGCTTCACGGAAACGACATAAAGCGCATACCCGGCCGCGCCCATAAGCAAGTCATCCCTTATTTTCCCTAAAATCACGGGCCACGCGTCTTCTTCCGCTAAGGAGAGCAAAAGCGAAAGGATGCACAGCACGATCGTAATGGAAATATACGCCTGGTATGTGCCAATACTGGCTGCAAGCAGCACCGCCCCCCAAATCCAGCCGTATTTTTTGCGCTCCGTCACAAGGAAGGCGAGCACGGACAAAAATACAGCAAGCATATACCCATCGAAGGTATACATATAGCAGATCGTCGAAACGATTGTTGGGAATGTCACAAGCATCCCCGACATGAGCACGATAAAAACCGGGTTCTTCATGCAAAAGACTTCAGCGATTGCCGCCGCCGTAAGCCCCAAATAGCAAATCCCCAGCATGCCGTTGACAAGCGGCAGGTTAAAATACGAGCTGATGCCGCACAAATACGTAAGGAACGGCCTCCCAGAACTTAGCATGTCCTGATTGGAATAAAGATTCCACATGCTGTCCCACGTCAGCAAATTGTTCGTCAGCGCGTAAATATGCGTAATAAACCCGATGATAAGCGCAGACAAAAACGCCGTTTTCCAGGACGGTTTTATCATCTGCCCTATTTTTTTCAAAAGCCGGTCCGGCGCCATTTCCTGATGCAGACTTTCTTTCATCGCCCTACCCCTTGCAGATTAAGCCATTCCTACACTTCTTCTTTTATTAGATAGATTGGTCTTTCTTTCACTTCCATATACATTTTTGCCATATATTGGCCGACGATCCCGATGCAAAAAAGCTGTACGCCGCTGATTAACGATATAATGCAGACAAGCGACGGCCACCCGGCAACCGGATCCCCATAAACGGACGTCCTGATGATAATAAAGAAGATCGCCACCACAGACACCGCGCAAAAAAACAGCCCAACGACCGCCGCAAGGGAAAGCGGCATCGTGGAAAACGCCATAATGCCGTCTAAGGAGTACAGCAGCAGCGACCAAAACGACCACTTTGTTTCCCCTCGGGTCCTCTCGATATTTTCATATTCCAGCCACTTCGTTTCATAGCCGACCCAGCCAAAAATCCCTTTCGAAAAGCGGTTGTATTCTTTCAGGGAAAGCACCGCGTCTACGACCTGCCTTGTCATCAGCCTGTAATCCCTCGCGCCGTCCACAATTTCTGTTTTGGAAATTTTTTTCATCAATTTATAAAATTTTCTTGCAAAAAAGGAGCGGATGGGCGGCTCTCCGTGCCTGGAAACGCGGCGCGTTGCCACTGAATCATACCCCTGCTCAATATAAGAAAACATCTCTGGAAGCAGCGCGGGGGGATCTTGCAAGTCTGCGTCCATGACGACCGCATAATCGCCCAATGCCCTTTTTAGCCCGGCGTAAATTGCCGCTTCCTTGCCAAAATTCCTGGAAAAAGAAAGCAGGTGCACCCTGGCGTCTTTTGCATGCAGCTGTTTGACTTCCCGCACAGTGCCGTCTAAAGAGCCGTCATCCACATAAATAATTTCCACGTCCAGCTTCCGGCTTTCAAAAAACGCGTCCAGTTTCTGTATCTCCCCATAAAACGGCACAACCGTTTCTTCTTCATTATAACAGGGCACGATAATACTTAGTTTCGCCATCATATACTCCTTCTTTGTTGTGATCAAGCATAGTGTAACACATATTTCCCATTGTTACAATCTCCGCTTGACAGTCCTTATGGCATAAAACATAAAATTATAAAAACTGGACACAATGCCAAGCCCCTCCACCTTCCGGTATAAATGCCAGACCCGCGCTACCGCCGCAAACTTATTTGAGGAAAGCGATAAGGCCGGCCGGCGGTAAAGGACAAGCGCTTCATCCAGCCCATAAGCCGTATGCCCATTCCGCAAAATCTTCCACCACGTTGCCGTATCTTCGCTCTTTACATCCGGCATGAAAATCAATTCTTTTGGAATTTTATCTGTGTCAAACAATACCGTGCTCGTAAAGATGATCGTATTCTTTAACGCTTCGCTATAGCACAGGCGTTTTGGCACATGCGCTATCTTGCCTTTGCCCACGCCATTTTCATCCGCATATTCATAGGCCGTAAAAACAAAGCCCGCATCGTTTTTACGCATAAACTGCAGTTCTTTTTCCAGCTTGTCCGGCTTCCATATATCATCCGCGTCCAAAAAAGCGATGTAACGCCCTTTTGCCTCGCAAAGCCCCGCATTGCGTGCCTTTGCCGCACCGCCGCGCTCCTTTGGCACGATCAGGCGGATCCGCGCATCCGTCATCCGCTTTATAGCATCCCTTGTGCCATCCGCCGATCCGTCGTCTACGATCAAAAGCTCCCAGTCCGCATGCGTCTGCGCCAGCACGCACGCCGCCGTCTGCCCTATATATTTCTCCGCGTTATAAGCCGGTACGATAATGCTGACCATCGTTTTACGCACACCCTTTCTTCCACATTTCCCAGCGTTTCCCTAAGTATAGCATGTTCTTTTTAAAAAAGCAAAAAAGAATCCGGCAGGGCCGGATTCTTTGGCGGAAATGTTTTTAAGACAGATGCTGCAGTTTCCAATCCAGGCGCACCCTGTCGGCAATCCGCGCTATGTATTCGCTGTTTGTGGGCCTGCCTTTTGTGGTATGGATCGAATAGCCAAACAATTTTTCCACCACATCGGTGTTGCCCCTTTCCCACGACACTTCAATCGCATTCCTGATCGCCCGCTCTACGCGCTGGTCTGTTGTCCGAAAAGACTTCGCAATGGTCGGATACAATACTTTTGTCACACTGCTTGTCACATCAAGGCTTTGCTCCGTCATCATAATCGCCTGCCTTAAGTAATGATACCCCTTCAAATGTGCAGGCACTCCCATCTCATCTCGTTTTATTTGCTATGTATGTTTACATAACACGGTTATGATAGCATATGCCAAGAATTAGTGTAAATTTATATAACTCGCATAAATACAACAAATGTAGGCTGTTTTTTTATTTTTATTTTTTCATAAATATTCTTTTTTCCCTAGTTCTGTTAACTTCTCAACTATTATTTTCGTTTGTTGTGTGCACCCCTTATCACAGACAAGAATCGCATTGCCGGATGCCGCGATTACCAAATCTTTTACCCCGATGGCCGCGATCAGTCTGTCCTCACCGTAACAGATACAGCCGCTGCTTTCAAGCAGCACATGTTCTCCCTGTGTAACATTGCCGTTTTCGTCGGCGTTTCGCACCGCAGGCAGCGCATCCCAGCTGCCAATGTCGTTCCAGCCAAAGTCGCCCTCCACCATCAAAACGCCCTGCGTGCGCTCCATAATGCCATAATCAATGGATATTTTGGGGATACGGGGGTATACCTCCCGCAGCGTCTTTTCCTCGCCTGGCGTCCCGATGGCATCTTTTATGCGCATCAGGCAGCTATAAATATCCGGCAGTAATTGTCGGAATTTCTCCAAAATCGTCGATGCCCTCCACACAAACATGCCGCTGTTCCAGACATATTCCCCGCTTTCTACATATGCTTTGGCAGTTTCCGCCTGTGGCTTTTCCACAAATTCCTCCACAATCCGATAGCTGCCATCCCGCGCCTGATGGCTTTTGATATACCCATAGCCGGTAGAGGGAAACGTCGCCTTAATGCCGATTGTGACAAGGCAGTCTTTCGTTTCTGCCAGATGAATGGCCTTTTTTAAAACTTGGCGGTATGTGTCCTCGTCTTTAATATAATGGTCGGAAGCTAACACGCACATAATGCCGTCCCCATGCTTTGCTAACAGCTCTACGGCGGCATAGCCGATGCACGCTGCTGTATTGCGTGCGGCGGGCTCTTTTAAAATGTGCGCTGCCTCCACCCGGCTGCCTGTGATCCCAAGCAGCGCTTTCGCCTGTTTTTCGTTTGTCACGACAAAAATATCTTCTTTTTTTGCAACACCATGCAGCCTGTCAATCGTTAAATTGATCATTGCATCTTCACCGCACAGATGCAAAAACTGTTTTGGCATTGCCTCCCTGCTAAGCGGCCAGAAACGCGTGCCGCTTCCCCCCGCCATAATCACGCCGTATGTTTTCATCATCCATTCCTTTCCTGCGCGTCATAGTATGCGCAAAACCATTCGTATGCGAGCCGGATGCCTTCTTTTAGCTCCACGGTATGTTTCCAGCCCATTTCATGCAGACGGGTAACATCCGTTAATTTTCTTGGCGTTCCATCCGGCATGGCCGTATCCCAAACGATCGTTCCCGTAAAGCCAACGGCTTCTTTGACCGCCTCTGCCAGTTCCCGGATCGTCACTTCTTTGCCCGTCCCTATATTGACATGCGCCGTCCCGCTGTAATGTTCCAGCAAAAAGACGCAGGCATCTGCCATATCGTCCACATACAAAAATTCCCGAAGCGGCTTCCCGCTGCCCCAAAGCGTCACCGATGGCGCGCCGTTTACTTTCGCCTCATGGAATTTCCGCAGCATCGCCGGTAAAACATGGGAGTTGTCCAGATCATAATTATCGCATGGGCCGTAAAGGTTTGTCGGCATACAGCTGATAAAATCGTCCCCGTACTGCTTTTTGTAAAACTCACACATCTTTAACCCCGCAATCTTCGCGATCGCATACGCCTCGTTCGTCTGCTCAAGCGGTCCCGTCAAGAGCGCCTCCTCTTTGATTGGCTGTGGCGCCATCCTTGGGTAAATGCAGGTGCTGCCAAGAAACAGCAGTTTTTTCACGCCATACGCATGGCTGGCAGAAATAACGTTGCATGCAATCTGCAGGTTTTCATAAATAAATTCTGCCGGAAATGTTTCGTTTGCATGGATCCCGCCGACTTTTGCCGCTGCTAAAATGACGGCATCCGGCCTTTCTGCCTCAAAAAACGCCCGCACTGCTGCCTGGTCTAAGAGGTCTAGTTCCTGATGCGTCCTTGTCACAAGATTGCCATACCCTTTTTTTTCCAAATTCCGCATCAGGGCGCTGCCGACAAGCCCACGGTGCCCCGCCACATAAATTTTATCTGTTTTGTCCATCGCATGCGTCCTTTCTTATGCGTTTTCCGGCGTCTTCCGGCTTTGCCTATACTGCGCACAGCCCATGCCGGCAATCTCTTTCATGTCAGCTTCCATCATCATCGCGACCAATCCTTTAAAATCCATCTTGCGCTTCCAATGCAGCTTTTTCTCCGCTTTTGCCGGATTGCCCCAAAGGTATTCCACTTCCGCAGGGCGGTAAAATTCCGGGTTGATATCGACAAGCAGCCTGCCTGTCGCGCCATCATACCCCTTTTCCTGCACGCCGGTTCCTTCCCAGCGGATGGCGATGCCGACTTGTGCAAATGCCTCCTCCACAAACTCCCTGACCGTATGCGTTTCATTCGTGGCAAGCACGTAATCATCGGGCTTATCCTGCTGCAGCATCAGCCACATGCCTTCCACATAATCCCCCGCAAATCCCCAGTCGCGCTTTGCGCTCATATTGCCAAGCGTCAGTTTCTGCTGTTTTCCGGCAATGATATTTGCAATAGCAAGTGTTATTTTTCTTGTAACGAAGTTTTCTCCCCGCCTTGGCGATTCGTGGTTGAATAAAATCCCGTTGCATGCATACATCTGGTAGGATTCCCTGTAATTTACTGTAATCCAATAGGAATACAGCTTGGCCACGCCGTAAGGGCTCTTTGGATAAAACGGCGTCGCTTCGCTTTGGGGCGCCGTTTCCGGGAGGCCGCCAAAAAGTTCGGACGTGGACGCCTGATAATACCTGCATGTGCCGCCGTTTACGCGGATTGCTTCTAAGAGCTTTAATGTGCTGTTGCCCGTCGCCTCCGCTGTGTATTCCGGCACTTCAAAAGAAATGCCAACGTGCGACTGCGCCGCTAAGTTGTAAACTTCCGTCGGACGTATTTCAGAAACGAGGCGCATTAAATTGCTCGAATCTGTCATATCTGCAAAATGGAGAAAAAATTTTATTTTATGATAATCCGAGGCAATCAGGTGATCGATCCTTGCCGTATTAGAAATGCTGTGCCGCCTGACTAGGCCATGCACTTCATAGCCTTTCTCTAAAAGAAATTCCGCCAGATAAGAGCCGTCCTGCCCTGTAATTCCCGTAATTAACGCTACATGGTTCATATGTCTTTCTCCTTTTCGTTTTATTTTCCCTTCCATTATTTAGCATACTATTGTATAATAACACCAGCAAGTGACTATATTGCGTAAAAACAGCAAAATATTGCTATGCTCACGAGCGCATGCCCGTGAGTGTGATCCACGGAGACGCTTATGGCAAAATCAATATCCAACCGTATTATTGCAACGCCTTCTGCCTACGCTAGGGAGCATTTGCTCTATGTGCAGGAAACAGGGACATTGCAAAGCCTTCAGCCGCATATCAGCCAGCGGAAAGACTTAAATTCCCTGTTGTTTTTTGTTGTCATGCAGGGAGAGGGCACGCTTATATATAATAACGATAGTTATTTTTTAAAAAAGGGTGACTGCGCCTGGATTGACTGCCGCAGGGAATACTCCCACGAAAGTAGCGCACAATTTCCCTGGAAACTGATGTGGGTGCATTTTTACGGTTTGGGCGCTGGCAGTTTTTATGAAGCCTATCTGGCTGCAGGCAACCGTTTTATTTTTACGCCCGCAGATATCTCTCCTTTTACAGACTGTCTTGCGCACTTATACCGCATCCATAAAGAAAGCTCTTCCCTGACGGAAATAAATGCGCACAAATACCTTACTGATATGATTGCCCTCTGCCATACAGAAAATGACAGTTTCGCAAAAGAAAATAAAACCGCACCGCATTCCCTTGCGCAGGTGCATGCCTATCTGGAAGGGCACTTCATGGAAAACCTCAACTTACAGGATCTTTCCAGCCGTTTTTTTATAAGCAAATTCCATCTTTCCAGGGAATATAAGCGCATTTACGGCATTACCGTCGGTGACGACATTACCGCTAGGCGGCTCTCACACGCTAAAGCGCTCCTGCGCTTTTCCGGGCAGTCTGTCGAGCAGATAGCCGCAGACTGCGGATTTCGGAATCCTTCTTATTTTCATAAAGTATTTAAGCGGGCAGAAAATATGACGCCGCTTGAATACCGGAAAAAATGGTAGCGGATGAAGCAGGGGGATGGGAATGGAACGTATGTTAAAAATTAGGATGGCAAAAAATTTAAAAAACATACTGGCGGCATACTTTTGCATGTTCGCTCTGTGCAATATCGGGCATATTGGCACAACGGATATAATAACAGTTGTTATTTTTATATTGTGCCTGTCTGCTTTCCCGTTTATGGACGCTATCGTGGCAAAGAAGGACGCGACAGCCTATGCTTTGGCAAAAAAACCTGCCCTTGGGCTGGCCTTTCTTTTTTCCACGCTTTATATTCTGGCGGAGCCATCTTTAACGGGCGGCTTTTCCAACCGGCTTTTTTGCTTTGTTTACCTGCTCTTTACTTATATCGGCCTGGTTTTGCTCTTTTTCAGACTGCTTGGCTGCCTGTATGCATGTGCGGCTTCTTTGCATGTTTTTTCCACGCCGCAGGCTGGTGCACGGCACTCTTTTTTTCTTTATGCGGCACTCATCCTGCTTGGCTGGCTGCCCTGTTTCCTTTACCAATACCCGGGCGTTATGACCCCGGACAGCCTCAACCAATACAGGCAGGCCATCGGCATCCTGCCTTATAGCAATCATCACCCGTGGGTGCATACGATGCTCATCCGGCTTTGCATCTTTGCCGGTAAGGCGGTGACAGACGATGTTTCCTTTGGAATTGCCATCTATACGGCATGCCAGATGACGCTTATGGCATTGAGTGAGGCATTCTTTCTTATGACGTTAGAAAAGCAGGGGCTTAGGCGGAAATTTTTATTTTTGCTCCTTGCCTTTTTTGCCCTCATACCGTACAACGCGCTCTTTGCCGTTACAATGTGGAAGGATGTGCTCTTTGCCGGAGGCCTTCTGCTTTATACGACTGTGCTGTACCGTTTCTGCCTCCTGTGCCAAACGCAGGAAGATCCCGCTTTTCCCGCCGGTGATCTGGCTTTGTTTGCGATTTCTGCCATCTGCATATGCCTGATGCGCTCTAACGGCTGGTACGCGTTTCTGCTCATGACGCCGTTTGTCCTGCATCGTTTCCGCCGCCGCTTAAGAACGTTTCTTTTGCTGCACTGTCTGATTTTCGCTATAGTCCTTACCGTAAAGGGACCGGTGATGAAGGCTTGGGACGTTGCGCCGACAAGCCTGGTGGAAGCACTGTCCATACCGGTGCAGCAAATTGCGCGGGTTGCCGCTAATGGCAGGAATTTGACGCAGGCGCAGGTGGATTCTTTGGAAAAAATATGCGACGTGCCACAGATTGCGGCACAGTACGACCCTGGGCTGTCCGATCCGATGAAAAATCTGCTCTATGCGCACGGCACACAGTATTTGGAAGCCCACAAAAGCGAGTATTTCTCTTTGTGGCTGGAACTTGGGTTAAAATACCCCCTCGATTATTTTGCGGCATACATTGACCAGACAAAGGGATACTGGTCGTCCCAGCCGCCTATCGGCATAGCAAACGAAGGCATCCTCGCCAATGAACTCGGCCTTGCGTGGCAGCCGCTCCTTCGCGGCAAGATTATTATCAAGCTCTATGAGATTTATTCTAAACTGTATACGGTCTTTCCCGGCATCGGCATCCTTTGGAGCATGGGCGGCGTCTTTTGGCTCGTGCTTGCCGCGCTTGGCAACTGCATGGCAAACGGCAGAAAGCAGTATTGCATCCTTTATTTCCCTTCGATTGCCGTAATGCTTTCTGTTATGGCATCCACGCCGGTTGCTTTAGAGTTTCGTTATGCCTATGCCTTCATGCTGACAGCGCCTTTGCTGTTTTTTGCCGGTTTAGGGAATGGCTTGGAAGAA
>QLIP01017674.1_pt1 | contig 21683 bp, 12 predicted proteins | sample 1769771 | NCBI WGS metagenome assembly QLIP01 (sample SAMN09428762, study PRJNA476227) | Gut metagenome, whole genome shotgun sequencing project. | isolation source: cecum | host: Rhizomys sinensis | place: China: Jinsha town of Minqing, Fujian Province | collected 2013-09-23
TTCGCCGTAGTGCCTACGAACGCATCGGCAAAGGCAAATATATATATATATATAACGCTCATCCCATACTTAACTGGAGCAACGCAGAGATATATTTGTATCTCCTAAAATATGATTTACCCATAAATCCAGCTTATCGTCATGGCAAAGCTCGCGTGGGTTGTCTCATTTGTCCATTCTCAACATCTTGGGACGACAGCGTAATTAAGCGGCTTTATCCAGCCGAGCTAAAACCATTTGTTGATAAAATCGAAGAATTTGCTTCGGGTGCTAAAATCAAGGATGTACACTCCTTTATTCGCGACCGCAAATGGAAACTCAAAATATTGGGTTCTCTCAAAACACTTCCACAGATTAAAATCACAGAGCCGCAAGGCTGTTTTGTCGCAGAAATAACACACTCTAAGCAATCGTTATTTTCGTGGCTTGGTGCATTGTGTGACTACACCATACAACAAAGTGGTAAGAAATATTCGGGTGACTTAAAATTCAAAGGTGCGACTTACCACTACACCCTTCACGAGGACTTAAATAAGGGCATTGTAAAATTCACCGTGAATGACCTCACGGACTTGAAAATTAAATTACTGCTCCGGAGATTAATTAACAAGGTGGGCCATTGCATAAATTGTGAAGCTTGTGAAGTTGATTGTCCTACTGGGGCACTATCAATTGTACCAACTATAAACATTGATAAAACCAAATGCATTCACTGTCATAAATGCATCAACGTGCATGACCGTGGCTGTATTGTAGCAGACTGTAATCGCATGGTTAAAGACTTAGATTCCAACAAAAAAATCAACGGATATAAAAAGTTCGGTTTCCGTGAAGAATGGCTCGACGACTTCATGTCTGACCCCGAGTATTTTTGGGAAAGTAAAGCTTGGGGTGAGCCAATGTATGACGCCTTCAAGCGTTGGGGTAAAGATGCCTTAATTCTTGACAACAAAAATGAACTTACTGACCTTGGCAAACTTCTTCGCGAAATCTACAACAATAACCCCTCGTTAGTGTGGGAGATTATTTGGATTAACCTCGCGTATAACTCGTTTATCGTTAATCGCTTCTGCTCTTTTGTGCCTTTTGGTAAGCCCTTCAACAGCAAGTCAATACAGGAAGAAATTCTTGCATCAGAGGAGGTGTCGTCGGTGTCGACATTATCTAATGCCTGCGTTGCTTTATACGATTTCTTAGACAAATCTCCCTTAGGTGAAGATTGTATGCAGGGCATATCTGATGATAAACAAAAAATTCGCAAGGCGTATGATGATTTAAGCGTCGAAGCCATTGCATACTCGTTATTTAAGTATGCTGAGGCTCGCGATATTCGCGAATTTCGTCTCGCCCACCTGTATGCTGTAGATACTCAAGACGGTGTATTCCGCCAGTTTGGGGTTTCTAAATCTCAACTCATCAAGGCTCTGAATGTACTATCTACTGCCAAAGAAAGGATCCTGATTGCCGAGCTAAATATGGGATTGGATCATATTACGCTTAGCAATGATTTAGATGCTGTTTCTGCGCTAAGGAAATTGTCTTACTAATATGGACAATTTGGAACGGTCGCTTTACAAAAATATGATATGCCAGCTAAGATTAGGAACCGTAGCTGGGCGTAGGGCACTTTCAAAGTCCATATTTCTGGGTACAATTATTGCTAAATACCTGAAAAATTAACGAAACGATAACTCTCTCATCACATAATTAGCGATGGCCACCAAATATTCAGACATTATTAGAATACGTGCGGGCAAACCTGCGTATAGTATTGAGGAAGAACGCGGCGATGAATGGACCTCGTTTATCCCTAACACACAGTTTAACGACGTGCTCACCACGGTGCTCCGCTCGGTGCGCGGCGACGACATCGACGTGCATAAATCGTTTTGGATCAACGGCACCTACGGCACTGGCAAGAGCCATGCTGCGGCCGTGATAGCCCACTTGCTGTGTGATGAAGTGGCCGACATCCGCCGCTGGGTAGATTACGAATATGGTGACCCGCAGTTTGACATAATTCGCAACTCGATCTACTCGCTGCGCGACAAGAAACGTCTGCTCCGCGTGAAACTCGAAGGCTTGCACAACCTCACGCACGTGTCGGCCCTGCCAGCTCTGGTGCAGACCGCCGTGGTGGTGGCCCTCAATGAGCAGGACATAGAGATGGAAGTGGACACTGACTACGACACCCTGCTCAACCACGTCAGGGCCAACGGCGTGATTTGGGACGACATCATCCGCCGCAGCCCCGCGCTGAGCACCTTCCACCCCACGCGCCAAAAGCTGGAGCAGCAGCTGAGGGCCAAGGACCAGAGCTCCCTGCAACAGGCCAAGACTGCGCTGCGCGAAGCCAGCCTGAACGTGATGCTCGAGCAGGACACCCTGGCCAAATGGCTCAGCGAGGTGCAGGAGCGACTGCGCGCCACTTCGCCTTTCACTGGGTTGCTCATTCTCTGGGACGAGTTTACCGACGTGATGGAAGATGGTGTAGGTATCCCCGTGCTCAAAGAGTTGCAAACCGTGGCGCAGAAGTTTATGAACATCGATAGCGACTCGTTCATCTTCCTGATTTCTCACCCCTCGGCCTTCAACAAGATAGGCACTGAGCAGGCCAAGCAGACCGACGGCCGCTACCACCGCATGAAGTATAACATGGCACCGGTGTCGGCCTTCAAAATCATGTCGCGCAAATTCGAGGTAGTGGACAAGGAGCAGCACGACCTGCGCAGCGAGTTCTTCTACAGCCTCAACGGCAGTCTGCTCGACACCTACTCCGCCACCTCCAACGACCCCCGCGAAACTCGCTCCGACCTGCGTGCCCTCTTCCCCCTGCACCCTGGCACGGCCAATCTGGCCACGCACTATGCCACGGTGGTAGGCTCCTCGAGCCGCAGCGTGTTTGAATTCTTAGGACAGAACCCCGCCATCAAAGAGTTTTTGGAGAATGAAAACGCCTATGCCTGCCGCGACACCATCACGGCCAACTACCTGTGGGACTTCGTGCTCGGAATGTTTCAGGAAGACGTGGTTAACTACGGTGCCGTGACCGAGCGCTTCAACACCTGGAAGCACCGCGTGGAAAACCAAGGCGAAGCCACCGACGCTATCTTCAAGGCCATTCTGCTGCTCAACGCCTTCAACAACGTGTCGCCCGACGACCACATCACCACTCCGACCGAAGCAAACGTACGCTACCTATTCCAAGGCACCAAATATGCCGATGAGCTCAACAGCGCGCTCAACTGGATCAACGACAACGGCGTGATTCCTCGTGCGCCAGGCGGCGTGTTTTCCGTGCAGTTTAGCGCCCTCCCCTCCCACGAGCTCGAAGAAATCAAGCAAACGCTCTATGGCACCGAGTTTCGCTTCACCTCGCAGATACTCAAGTTTGGCGACACGGCCCAATCTATTTTCGACAAGAAATACTTGCAGCGAGTGATTCGCCCCTACGCCTTCGAGTTTTTCTCCACCGACACCAACGACTCCATACTCAAGCAGAAAATCAAGACAGCCAAGCGCAATGCTCGCCCGAGCGACCTATTCATGGCACTGCTCTATGGCCGCGACAACGACGAAATTGCCCGCCTGCGCAACTTTGCCGAAGAGTGCAGCAAAGCCACCGTGGAGGACAAGGATCTGGCCAACATCATCTTCATGGTGATCGACAGCCCCTTCACGCAGAAAAACTACGACCGCTTTATTGAGTATATGGCGAGCTACAAGGCTGCCAGCAGCCATGGCTTCATGGACCAAGTGAACGTGCACCGCGACCATGCCACCGAAATGATTAAAGAGTGGATGGTGGAAGCGCTGCGCGGCAACGCCTCCATCTACTTCAACGGCCTCAACGTGCAGATAGCGCTCCGCCACCTATCTTCCACCCTCAACTCCGTTGTGGCACCGAAAATCTACCCACTCGGCCCCGATGCCATGACGACAATCCCCAACACGGCCACCTTCTGGAAGCCCCAAACCTCCAAGGAGATTATCCGCACTTTCATGTTTGCCACTTCCAAGCAGGACCTCAACGACGTGAACAGCCAGCAGCGCCCCGTGCTGCATCTGGTGCAAGATGCGCTCGACGACAACCTGGAATGGAAAGCAGACATTCCGGCCAATCACCCCCTCAAGGCCGTGTATGACAAGGTGAACAGCACCATCAAGAACTTCATTTCCCACGGCAACACGGCCAATCTCTTTGACTTCACCGAGAAGTTTGCCGATCTGGTGCAACCGCCCTATGGCCTCTCCAACAACTTTGCCTGCGAGGCCATGGTGGCTTTTGCCATGCGTCCATGGGAAAACAAGATTTACGACAACGTGGGCAAGCCCCGCGACAAGAACAACCTGGTTGACGACATAGTCAACCTCTTCAAATACTGGGAAAGCGGCAAAGCCACCAATAAGCTCAGCTTCAAGTTTCAAACCCCGCAGGAAAACAGACTCTGCAAGGAGCTGGTGAAGGTGCTCAAGCTCAACAAACTCCCTGGCTACTCCGACATCTCGAGCATGAAGGATGCCCGATTTGCCATTCGCGGTGTGCTTGTGGAGCAGAAAGGCTACCCCCTGTGGTCGCTCAAATACATGACTGCCGAGTTTATCAACTCGGTGCCCATGCTCACGATGAACGACGAAGTGCGCAAGCTCATCGACAACATCACGGCCATCAGCGTGGAGAACGACCAAAAGAACGTTCAGCTCGTCACCACCACCCTCGAACTCCTCGAGAAGTATCGCATCGACTTCCCCGACATTCTCAGCAAGGACGGCTCCTTCCGCAACGGTTACGAGCAATTCCTGCTGCAGCAGCCCGATGCCGAACTCGAAGAAGACGAATTGCCCGACGCAATTGAATTTATTGACCAGCACCTCGAATCTTCGATTGGCTACCGCACCGAGGAAGAAGTGGCCAAGCAGCTACTGCTCTGGCGCATAGCCAACAACAAGCGCATTGAGCAAGAGCGCTGGGAGCGCGAAGAAGCCGCACGCCGCAAACGCGAAGAGGAAGAACGCCTCAAACGCGAAGAAGAGTACCAGCGTCAGCAGTCTCTGATTGGCGAGGCCAAGAAGATTGTGGGCAACCCCGACAATGTGCCAGCCAAGAAAGTGGCCGCTCGCGAATATATCGACCAGGTGGACGACGTGGCAACACTGCGCTCTCTGCTCGACAAGGTGATCAACCTTGGATATGAATATATCCTCGACACGATCATAAACAACGACAACGATGCATAGGACGTTCTCTTCAATCGAGGAGCTTTATGCTCATATCCATGAAGATAAAGCGTGGGAGGGTGCCGGCGCAGGCGAGCTGAACCGGTATCCCATCCGCTTCATTCTCTTTGAGAATTTTGCTGACTTCAACGAGTTTATCTACAACCGCCCCAGTCACATTTGCCAATTCGCAATTGAGAAAATGATTGACAAGGAGTATCCCGACACCTTTCCCACCTCCTCGCAGATTTCGGAAAAGATAAAGGAGCACGTGAAAACCCTGCCAGGGCACGATGTGATCATTTACCCCTTCTCGGAGATGACCCGCTTCTATCCTCACTCCGAGTTTACCTCCCTGGTCAAGACAATCAAGAAGTATGAACCGCCCACGGCCGTTCAGCAAAACCACACGCGCATTTATATCCCCATCGTGGGCATGCAGGGGAAGATGTCGCCCTTCATGCAGGACTCGATCACCCACGTTTGGGAATACAAAACGGCTGCCGAAAATGAGCCGTACAGGCTGATACTGACCAACGGGACAACCTATGTCAATTCCTGCTTGCACACTGACTACACAGTGGTGCACAACCTCCAGCAGTGGCTGAAACTCTGGGAAAAAGGTGAGGAGGTGAAGCGCAATATCATATGTACCTCAAAAAATATTGCCGCTAACGTCCACCACGCGCAGCCCGACAACGCCTTTTCCTACGTGGAATGTGCATCGGCCTACGAGTTCCTGACCCACGGCCTTGGGTTGGACTTCGGTGCAAGCCACCCCGTGCTTGAGCGCGGTGCGAAGCACTGGGAGCAGTTGGCCGCCACCATTAACGTGGAGGACTTCGACTTCACCACCTTTATTCACGAACGCTTCGACACCTTCAACCTATCCACGAGCGAAGACTTTATCAAGACCTGGTTTGAATGTCAAAACGAGTTTGACCGTTGGCTCCTGACATTGTTTTTCCTCAAGCAATCCAACAACCAAGGCTATGTGTGCCGCGCATTGGCTCAATGCAACGACCTCAGCAGTGCCGAACTCTTCTCCCACATTGCCACGCTGATATTCAACGAGACTATAACCGACCAAGCCATTAAGGAGCGCCGCGACGCCCTCCAAGAGGCTGAGCACCATCATGTGGTAATCACTGAGGAAGCCGAGCAGAAACTCAAGGCCAAGCTCAAAGCCATAGCCGCCGACCCGGAGCGGGGCTACTACACCGCTGTGCGCCTGCTGACACCGCTCACTAACGTTGACCGCCAGTTGGCCATCGAATGGCTCGGCATGGGTAAAATTCAGCGCTACGACATTGAGCGGATTTTCCCCGCGTTGTATGACTACATGACTCCGTTGAATATTCAATTGGAAGCATCTAATCGCTGGATTTGCGACTACTTCGACGCCTACCGCGCCGCGAAGATTGCAGACAACAACAGCGCTGTGCAGGCTATTCTTGCCGACAAAAACGGCTCGCCGGCATCCTTCCAAGAGTGGAGCAACAACTTCAAAACCGTCAAGACGCTCCTGCACAATCGCGAGGATATTGACGTGTTTTATTGGATCGACGGCCTCGGAGTGGACTGGATTCCGTTTATCATCAAGCTCATCAACGACCGTTCTCTTGAGAATGTCTACCTGAATGAGGTGATGGTGGCCAAGGCCTCATTGCCCACCACAACTGCCGTGAATAGAGCCAAACTCCTCGAAATCGCGGGACCTGACCGAGAACTGCCCAAGGTGGGCGACCTCGACTCGTTTGCCCACAACCACAAGGCCAGTTATCCGCAGTATATTGTCGATGAGTTTGAACTGGTCAAAAAGTGCTTCGATGAAATACTCTCCAAGTACAACAAGAAAAAAATTGCCTTCGTGTCGGACCACGGCCTCACCTACATGGCTCAATATGGCCAGGGTCTGAACCTCTCGGGCATTGACAGCGACCACGCTGGCCGATGTGCCACTATTCAGCCAGAAGCCACTGTCACCGCCGACTCCCACTATCTCAAACTGGACGGCACCAAGACGCTCTGCGCCCTTACCGACAACTCGCTCAGCTCAAAGACTCCCAAAGGCCAAGGCGCACACGGCGGTGCCACTCCCGAGGAAGTACTTGTGCCTATCATCATCGTGTCGTCAACGCCAAACGCAAGCACCTTCACGGCTAAGTTGCTCGATAACGAAGTGAACGGCACCAATCCCGTGCTTCGCTACGAAATCAAGGGTTTGAGTTCGGTAGACACCCCCACGCTCGAATACAATGGCACCGACTACCTGCTTCTCCCGCAGGGCAACGGCATCTTTGCATCTGAACGCCTCAACCTGGTAGATACCGCCAAGCGCGTCACGCTGCGCATCGGCTCCTACAATAAGTCTGATTTCATCATCATCTCAACCGGTGCCCAAGAAGATACCGACCTTTTTGACCTCTAAGCCTATTCAAAAATGAACACTGCAATATCTGAAAAAATTCGGGAACAGTTTGCCCCGATGGCTATATATAAGGACCCGATTTCGACCAACAGCTTGTTTGCAGGCCGAAATCTACCTTCGTTCGTTAAGGACTTTCTCCTGAAGCGATACATCAATCCCGACGGCTCTGTTGACCGTCAGAAATTGACCACATTCCTTGACCAGGTTATTCCGCAACAGGACACCGAGGTTAAAGACCGTCTCGACGCGGGCCAGGAAATCACTTTGCTCTGCCGCTTTCAGGTATATATCGACCTTGTTCGCGGCCTTCGCCGCTTTGGTATTCCCGACCTTGGCATTAAGACCAACGAGGGCGTAATTCCTGAGTATGTTTATGCCAAACACCCTGGCGAACTGGTCGACGGCGAAAAATGGGGCATCATCAAGCTGTCGGTCCTCCCTGATGATGACGGCAAGAAGAACCACGTTGAAATGGTGGATTACAAGCCTTTCAAGCCGTATAAATCGGTAGATGTGGAATATCTCCGCAATGCTCGCAAAGCTTTCACAACTCACGAGTGGATTGACGTGCTGCTTTCTGCTATGGAATATGATGCCGACGGCTTCGAAACTATGACTCAAAAGATAGAGTTTCTTACTCGACTACTGATTTTCGTTGAGCCGCGCCTCAACTGCGTGGAGTTGGCTCCCAAGGGTACGGGTAAATCATTCGTATTTGGCAACCTCTCCAAGTATGGCTGGCTTGTCAGCGGCGGCAAAGTTACTCGAGCCAAACTCTTCTACGATAAGGCTCGTCAGCAGAACGGTATCATGAAAAATCATGATTTCACAGCCTTTGATGAAATTCAGACCATCATCTTCCAGGAGCCAGCCGAAATTCAGGCAGCCCTGAAGTCCTACCTCGAGTCGGGTAAGACCACCATTGATAACAACGAGTTTTCGTCGGAGTGTGGCCTGATGCTCATGGGTAACATTCCGCTCGATGCCAATAAGCGACCGGTGAACTATCGCTACTTCGACTCGCTCCCGCAATCATTCCGCGAGTCGGCGCTGCTCGACCGTTTCCACTGCTTTATTGAAGGCTGGCACCTGCCGCGCATCCACAAAGGTATTATTTATAGGGGCTGGACCTTCAACGTGGAATATTTCTCTGAAATCCTCCATGCTATGCGCACACAAAGCGTCTATGGCCTTCTCTTTGACCAAATCGTAGGCTACGACCATAATGCCGACACACGCGACTTCAACGCCGTGAAGCGCATCGCTGTGGGCTACATGAAGCTCCTGTTCCCACACTGGACTCGCCCCGAGCAGGTAGATGCGGAGGAATTTGACCTCTATTGTTTGCAGCCAGCAATTCGCCGCCGAGGCATCATCAAGGAGCAATGCCACTATATTGACCCCGAGTTCAAAACGGCAATGCCTAACTTTTGGGTGGAAATTCCCACCGAATGATGATATAGCAATTCGTGGATGTCCGCTGGGGCATCCACGAATTGTATTGGGGGGGGTTATTCTTCGAGGGTCATTTCGTCGAAGCCGCCGGCTTGGAATTCGTCGTCGCTGTAGGCGTCGGAGCCGTAGAAGTCTTCGTCGAGGTCGTCGATTGGTTTGAATATGTTTTTGACGGCCGATACGGGGTCTTCCAGTTCGCTTTCTTGGCGTGGAGGATTGCCCATGGAGCTGGTGCAGAGGGGAGCGGAGAGTGTGCGACCAGTTTCGATTTTTCGCATTTCAATGAATAAAGAGCGGTCGTTGAGGTAGTCGAAGGTGAGCAGGAGTCGTTGTCCTTCGTCTTCAATCTCGTCGCTGAGGATTGTGTCCTCCATAAGGTAGGCGTCTTCGCTGGCGTCGAGGCCCATGTCTTCGAGTGTGATTTCGAGTCGTTTGGTCCAGTCTTCGTCGCAGAGGAAGAAGGAGCATATTTGGTTTTTGTCGTAGTTAAGACTCTGATAAATAGCGTTGCGCAGTTCCATGAATGTGGAGTCTGCATCTATTTGGATATCACGACGGAAGTTGTCGACCTCGTCAGATACTATGCGGAAGTTGTAGATCATTGCAGATAAATGTTGAGTTTTGGCGCTGCTAAATTACGAATAGTTTCTGAAACTCCCAAATTTTTAACAAAAATTTTTAATTGCGGGGTGCGAGCGCGGATTCTATGGCGAGGAGGTCGGCGCGGAGTTGTGGTTCGGTGCTGAGTCGATTTTCGATATTGTGGAGCGCGTGGAGCACTGTGGCGTGGGTTCGGCTCAGGCGGGCACCGATTGAGGTGAGGGGGAGCTGGGTGAGTTTTTTGGCCACGTACATCACCATTTGGCGTGCGTCGTTGATTTCGCGGCGGCGGCTCTTGGTGAATAGGGCGTCGGACTCGATTTTGTAGTAGCTGCTCACTTCTTCGGTAATCATTTCGAAGTTGACGGCGTGGCGGCGGATTTTCACGGCGTTGCGGAGGCAGGTTTTGGCCAGGTCAACGTTGATGGGGCGGTTGTCGATGGCGGCGTGAGCCACGAGCGACACCATGATGCCTTCCAGTTCGCGGAACGATGAGGTGCAGTTTTCGGCTATGAATTGCATCACCTCGGGCGAGAGGTCGATGCCTTCTTGCTCGGCCTTGCGGCGGAGCACTTGGAGGCGCATTTCATAGTCGGGGCGGAACAGTTCGCAGGTCATGCCCCACTTGAAGCGGGAGAGGAGGCGTTCTTCCATGTTGTCCATTTCGGAGGGGCAAACGTCGGAGGTCATAATGAGCTGCTTGCCGTTGAGGTGGAGGTGGTTGAAGATGTGGAAGAAGGTGCGTTGGGTGCCAGGCTTGCCGATGAAGTCCTGAATGTCGTCGATGATGAGAGTGTCGATGCCTTGATAGAAGGCGATGAACTCGTTGATTTTGCCACGCGCGTTGGCGGCGGTGTACTGGGCTTCGAAGAGGCGTGCGGTGACGTAGAGCACGCGGCTCTTGCGCGTGGCTTCCTTGATGCCGATGCCGATGGCTTGCGCGAGGTGGGTTTTGCCCACGCCGGGAGGGCCAAACACGAAGAAGGGGTTGTAGGTTTGGGCCGAAGGGGTTTGGGCTATGGCTTTGCCAATGGTTGCGGCGAGGATGTTGCACTCGCCTTGGCAGTAGTTTTCAAAGTTGTAGCGGGGGTTGAGCTGCGAGTCGAGTTCCTCTTCTTCCTGTTTAATGAAAGGGTTGGCTGCTTTGCCGCCGCGAGTGATAGCTGCGGAGTGGTTGCTTTCAGCGATGGAAACCTTAGTGTCGGGGCTATCTTTAACGACGTCGTATTGATAGATGAGCTTGACGCCGGCGCCGAACACGTGGCGCAGGGTGAGGCGGAGGAGATTGAGGAAGTTGTTTTCGAGATATTCCTTAAAGAATTCGGAGGGCACGCCGATGTAAACCGTATCGTCTTCAAACTTTATGAAGTTGATCGGTTTGAACCAGCTGTCGAACTGGGCTTCGGATAAGTTGTCGCGAAACAGGCGCAGACACTTATCCCATTGAGAGTTAGGCGCAATTTCCATCTTTAGGGTATCTTGTTTTAGCACAACAAAGTTCGGAGAAAATTTAAAGAAATAAAATTGTCAAATTATTTGGATATATCAAGCGAGTTAAATGTATCTGAAAATCAGCGAGTTACAAAGTTGTTAACATTTTAGGGGTTAACGCGTTGATTTTCAGTGAGTTTTGTGTGTGATAGGTGAAAAGTTTTCACGGAGTGACTATGTGCTAACTCCTTTATCTACAATATGATTTGCAATTTGTTTAATGTTCCACTACGACCCCGTTTATTTAGACTTTGTATAAGGAGTTTCTATAAATTGACCGCCTACGGCTGATGAGCTGCTTTTGGTAAAAAAATGGCATCTTTTCATCCTTTTATCGGTCGTTTAGCTCGCTAAACTCCCTCTTCAAGGACGAAAATCTCCTCATTTTTTCACTCAAAATCAACTCATCTCAATTTATAGAACCTCCCTTTATAGAATCTTCTTATAAATTGCGCTGGGGGTTGGCTTGTTGGCTAATAATATGACCCCGAGGGTGAGGCCGAGAATGGATAGCGAGCCGAGAATACCGTTTAGACCTGCAAAGCCGCCCACGCCGAGCACGTTCATGCCCACTAATAGGCAGAGGTAGTAGATAGAGTATTTCAGGCGGCGAATTACGAAGTAGAGGCCAAAATAGTAGGCCATTTGGAGAATGAGGCCCACGTAGCCGATGGTGAGGAGCGTTTGCAGTTGAGTCACCTCTACGCCTTTGCTCACTGACTCTTGACTTTTTTCGATGTCGACGTATAGGTCGTTGGATAGTTGGTACTTAACGTTTTCGGTGTCGGGGTGGATAAAGCCGAAGCCAGTTGCCTCGCGGTGTTGGCTCATCAGCATGTCGAATTTTGGAATGAACTGAGCCAGACGGCCAGTGCCGAGCTGGGCAATGTCCTCGTCGGAGGTCATTTTATTGAAGTCGGTAAACTGCTCGAAGGTGCTCACCACGCGCAGCTGCCCATCGGTCCATTCGTCCACTTGATACATCAGGGCTATGGTGGCTATGCCAGCGATGCAGTAGGGGATAATCTGAATCCAACGAGTGCGAAATAACACCCAGCATACGATTAGCGCCATGTAGAGCGAATTGGTGCGGGTGGAGGCTACGGCCAGGAGTATGATTACCCAATAATACCAGCGCAAACGCAGTGTGCGATGGGTGATTGGAATGAGTATGACAAATATCCAATACATTCCAATGGGATAGTGGCGCGGGAAGGCAAAGGGGCGCAGCAATGGCTCCCAGAGGGTAGATTCGGAGTAGGGGATTGCACCAGGGCATAGCACGCCGCCCGATATTATGAAGGTGTCGACGGCATAGAGAAGGCAAATGCCCAGAACGAATAGCACCATCACATGGATAAAGCGCTGAAAATCGAAGTTGGGACGATTGGCAAACGTGAATAGCGGGATGAAGTAGGTGACAATTAGCAGGTAGTAACGCATCTGCGATATTTGCCCCTTGAGTGGTTCAGGCGAGATGACAGCCATGGCTACGAGCATAGCAAAGTAGGCCCAAGTGAGATAGGTCACTTTGCGTATCATGCCAGTTTTGCGATAGAACAGCATGGCTATGAGGCCGAAGCCGAGTGCTATGTCGGATATGCGAAAGGGGATTGCCTCGAGGTCGTGCACAATGCCCGAGAGCATTACGAATACGAAGAACTCTACGAGGAAGAAGTAGCGGTCGTGTCGCCAGTGATTAATGAGGAAGAGAACAATGAGGATGAGAGCGGGGTAGAATTGCAGTCCGTAGAGCGACATTGAGAGCAAAAACGCCATGGCCCGTAGCCATTCGCCTACGGGTGCATGAAAGAATTTGTTTTCTGGGGCTACTACCCGGTCCATGTCTTAATTGTCGATGAATTTGGATTTGAAATAGATCCAAAGTATAGGAATGAACAGGCCGAGCACAAAGCAGAAGATGAGCATAAACTTGAGGTCGACTTTCTGATCCTTGTTGATCACGTAGGCGTTATCAACGATTTTGGTGCGTGCTTGGATATTCTCCATGAGCATAGAGTTTTCTTCTTGCTTTGTGAGCATGAAAACGTAGATTTGCTCTTGGATTTCGCGATTGAGTAGTTTGTCGCGATATTCGAGTTCAAGGCTGGGGATTTGGCCGGTTTCGCCTTTGGCATTGTTGTAGAGATTAACAAGGCCTTGGTAGAGTTCGCGTTCGCTGTTGAGCTTGGTGTTGGCGGTTTCAAGCATGTTGGTTTTGAGCACGGCGATTTGCTCATTGAGGCGCTTGAGCGAGGGGTTGTCCTTGGAGGCTGATTGCTCGAGGCGCATGCGTTGGAGCATCAAAGCATTGTAGTCCTTGGCATCGCCTTTTTCGGATATGTCGGGGATGAGCGAGTTGGTTTTTACGGCGTTGGATATGATGTCGGCCGATACCTCGGCGAGTTTGAGGGCGAGTTTTTGCTGGAGCATTTTCTCCTCTATTTCGGCGAGCTTTTCCATGCGCATTTTAGCATCTTCCTCGAGCTGCACGATGCCATCTTTTTTCTTGAAGCCAGTGATGACCATTTCGGCGGAGTCGAGTTGATTGCGCATTTGGTTGAGGCGTTCAACGAAGAATTGGCGGGTGGGTTCGGCACTTTCCATCTGGTCAGCGATGCTCTGCGCGGAGTAGACGGACACTATTTTATTGAGCAGGTCGCGGCCGAAGTCCTTGCTGGGGGTGATGATGCTGAGGTTGATAATTTGGGAGCGTTTGCGAGCCAATTCGATGTTGAGTTCCTTGCGGAGGTCTTCGGCAGCATCGCCGGGCGAGAGCACTTCCACTTTAGTGCAGTAGGACTTGCCGGGCTTGGCATATTCGGTGGGGCTGATTGAGAAGGAGCCGTAGGTGGTTTTGATGAGTTTTGGGAGCTTGCAGTCCTCGGCGGAGAATATGAGGTCGCCTTTAGCCTTCACAGAAATGTTGCTGAGGCCCTCGGCGTTGGTTTTTACCTTGAAGTAAAGGGTGGTTTCGAGGGTGTCAACGTTGATTGAAGTGGGGTCGGGGATAAGGGCGATGGGCGACTTTTTATAGAGGAAAGTGTTGCACAGCGGGAAAGGGTGGTCAAAGTAGCGAATGTTGATGTTGAGGTCCTTGACGGCCTGGGCGAGGTTGGTGTGGGAAGTGAGAATGTCCACTTCGTCCTCCGACGAGGCGTTGGCACCGAATAGCGACGCCATACCGCCCATTTCGCTGTTGGCCAAGAGAGCGCCGATGCCGTTATTTTCGGACAATATGATGTTGGCGTTGACTTGATATTTCGATTTCATGAAGAGGTAGGCCACGCAGCCGACTGTGCAGCAAATGACTACGGAGGTGGCAAACCAGCGCCAGCGGCTGATGATGGTTTTCAGCAGTTCGGTGAAGTCTAAGAGGTCCGATTGTTGTTCGGTGTTATTGTGATGTTCCATCCTGAGAGGTGTGGCTTTACTTGTTGAACAAAGAGATTGCGAGAGAGGCTACGACGGAGGCGGCGCTGACAATTACGGAAGTTACTTGAATACGGTATTGGCTTTCGGCGTCGATGCGTGAATTTTTTTGGCGCACTACGTTAGGCTCAACGTAGATTACGTCGTTTTGGCGGAGGTAGAAGTAGGGGGAGCTGAGTGTTTCAGCCTTTGAGAGGTCGAGGCGATGGGTTTGTCGCTGGCCATTTTCTTCGCGAATGAGCAGCACATTTTTGCGGTTGCCATAGGGGGTTAGGTCGCCAGCGGCAGCCAGAGCATCGAGCACTGAGAAGCGTTGACGATTGACCAGCGTGGCACCTGGGCGCATCACTTCGCCTATGACGTTGACGTGGAAATTGACCAGCTCCACATTGACTATGGGGTCGACCACATTTTGAGCAATCTTATTGGTGAGATACCCTGCGAGTTCGTCGAGCGTCATACCAGCCACGTGGATTTTGCCCACGTTGGGGAAGTAGATGAACCCTTTGGCATCGACTATGTAGGGCTGCAGCGTGAGGTTGGTTTGGCGATAGCTTTGCAGCATGCTTTCGCGCGAGGCGCTGTTGGGGGTGTTGAAGTCGCGCTGACGGGGGTGCTGATAAGGTATGGTGTAGAGACTTACGGCTTCCGCATCGTCGGCTGATACGTTGATGAGTAATTCATCGTCGGGAGCTATTTTCAGAGCATAGCCATCGGCGGGTACGTCGGCGAGGTCGGTTTTTAGGTCGGTGAAGTAGGGCAGAGTCTCCTTGGTTGAGACGCAGGCAGTGAGGAATATGTATGGCAGAGCCACGAGGAGAGCAAGCTTGCTTAGTTTCATATTGGTTTATGACTGGTTACAAAGTGATAACGCTTTGAGGTCGCAATTTATTGTGGGCGGTTCTATAAATTGACCGCCTACGGCTGATGAGCTACTTTTGGTTAAAAAATGGCATCTTTTCCTCCTTTCATCGGTCGTTTAGCTCGCTAAACTCTCTCTTCAAGGAGAAAAAACTACTCATTTTTTTACTCAAAATTAACTCATCTCAATTTATAGAACCGCCCTTGTGATGTTTGAGGGAGAAAACGACTTGTTGGAGGGGATTGACCACGAAGTCGCGTTCCTGCCAGCGAGGGTGGGGGACGGTGAGCGTCGGTGTTTGGATAGTTTCGTTGCCGAACAAGATGAGATCGAGGTCGAGTTGGCGGTCGATGTAAGCCCCTTGGGCATTGCGATGGGGCGAATTGGGGGCTAACGTTTGCTCGATGAGCTGCATTTGCTCCAGTAGTTGCTGGGCCGATAGGGTGGTGAACATGGCCACGTTGATGTTCATAAACTCCTGGTCGGAGTCAAATCCGTGAGGGGCAGAGAGGTGGATGGGCGACACGGCGGCTACTTTGCCGCATTGGTCAGCAAGCAGAGCCACCGCTCGAGCCAGGAGACTCGGGCGGTGACCAATATTGCTGCCTATGTTGATATGGGCGAGTGTCATCAGATGGTGCGTGATACTTCCACTTCCTCGAAGCCTTCAATGAAGTCGCCTTCTTGGATGTCGTTGTATCCGGCAATGCTCAGACCGCAGTCGTAGCCCGAGAGCACCTCCTTGGCATCGTCCTTGAAGCGCTTGAGCGAACCGAGTTCGCCGGTGTAGCGCACGATACCGTCGCGAATGAGGCGAATTTTGCAGCCGCGTTTGAGCTTGCCTTCGCGCACAATAGCGCCAGCGATGGTGCCCACCTTGCTGATGTGGTAGGTTTGGAGCACTTCGGCGGTGCCAATCACTTCCTCCTTGATTTCGGGGGCGAGCATACCAGCCATAGCGTCCTTCACCTCCTCAATGGCTTGGTAGATTACCGAGTAGAGGCGGATATCTACGCCGTCGCGCTCGGCGGCCTTGCGGGCAGCGCCAGAGGGGCGCACCTGGAAGCCGATGATGATGGCGTTGGAAGCGTGAGCCAGATCGACGTCGCTTTCGGAGATCGCACCCACGGCCTTGTGGATTACGTTGATTTGGATTTCCTCGGTGGAGAGCTTGAGCAGCGAGTCGCTCAGAGCTTCGATTGAGCCGTCCACGTCGCCCTTCACGATGATGTTCAGTTCCTGGAAGTTACCGATGGCGCGGCGGCGACCGATATCCTCGAGGGTAATCATCTTCTGGGTGCGGGCGCTCTGTTCGCGTTGGAGCTGTTCGCGCTTGGTGGCGATTTCGCGGGCTTCCTGTTCGGAGTCGAGCACATTGAAAGTGACGCCGGCGGTGGGAGCACCGTTCAGACCGAGAATGAGCACGGGGGTGGAGGGGCCTGCTTCCTTCACGCGTTGGTTGCGTTCGTTGAACATGGCCTTCACCTTGCCGTAGTGGGTGCCAGCCAGAATAATGTCGCCTACGCGCAGGGTGCCGTTTTGCACCAGCACGGTGGCCACGTAGCCGCGACCCTTGTCGAGCGACGACTCAATGATTGAGCCGATAGCGTTGCGGTTGGGGTTGGCTTTCAGTTCGAGCATTTCAGCTTCGAGGAGTACCTTTTCCATAAGGTCCTCAACGCCGAGACCCTTCTTGGCTGAGATTTCTTGGCTTTGATATTTGCCGCCCCAGTCCTCAACCAAGTAGTTCATTTGCGAAAGTTCCTCCTTGATTTTGTCGGGGTTGGCGTGGGGCTTATCAATTTTATTGATGGCAAAGACGATGGGAGCACCAGCGGCGGAGGCGTGGTTGATAGCCTCGCGAGTTTGGGGCATCACAGCGTCGTCGGCAGCCACGATGATGATACAGATGTCGGTGACCTTGGCACCGCGGGCACGCATGGCCGTGAAGGCTTCGTGACCGGGGGTGTCGAGGAAGGTGATGCGGCGACCATCGGCGAGCTTCACGTTGTAGGCACCAATGTGCTGGGTGATGCCGCCTGCTTCGCCAGCGATTACGTTGGCCTGACGGATATAGTCGAGGAGCGAGGTTTTACCGTGGTCAACGTGACCCATGACGGTCACCACCGGAGGACGGGGCACGAGGTCTTCCTCATTGTCCTCTTCCTGGCTCACCACTTCGCTCACCTCGGTGGAAATGTACTCGGTTTGGAAACCGAATTCCTCGGCCACAATGTTGATGGTTTCGGCATCGAGACGTTGGTTGATGCTCACCATCACGCCCATTTGCATGCAAGTGGCAATGACGTTGTTGATGGGCACATCCATCAGTGAAGCGAGGTCGTTGGCGGTTACAAACTCGGTGAGTTTGAGCACCTTGCTTTCGGCTTCCTCCATTTCGGCGCGTTCCAGTTCGCGGTTGGCGAATGCTTCGCGCTTTTCCTTGCGCCACTTGGCACCAGTTTTTTGACCTTTGGGGCCTTTGGAGGTGAGGCGAGCCAGCACTTCCTTCACTTGGCGTTGCACATCCTCCTCGCTCACTTCGGGCGTGGGGGTGTGCTGGCGGTTGCGGTCCTTGCGGTTGCGTTCGGAGTTGTTGCCGCCATTGTTATTTTGCTGGTTGTTGCGGTTGCGGTCCTTATTGCGGTTGTTGCCGTTGCCGCCTTGAGCGTTATTATTGTTGTTGGCTTTGTTGTCGTTGCCTTGGTTGTTGTTTTTGCCTTCCTTGGCCACGTCCACTTTTTCGTTTCCGCCAATGCGCTTACGCTTTTTGCGGTCGGCGGCATTGTCGGTTCCGGGGGTGCCGTTGCCTTTGCGGCGTTCATCCTTACCGCGCTTTTTGGGGCGAGTGGTTTGGTTGAGGGCAGCGAGGTCGATGGTGCCAACCACCTTGAGCTGCACGGAGGGCTTCACTTCCTCGGCCGAATGGAGACGGAACACCTCGGGCTCATCGGGTGTTTCGCTATTGGCTGCGGCTGCGGTGGCCTCGGCTTCCTTGCGGGCTGCTGCGGCTTCAGCGGCTGCTTTCTTTTCGGCCTCGGCCTTGCGTGCGGCTTCGGCTTCGGCGGCTGCTTTCTTCTCAGCTTCGGCTTTGCGAGCGGCCTCGGCGGCAGCCTTTTGAGCGGCTTCAGCCTTGGCGCGAGCTTCGGCTTCAGCGGCAGCCTTCTTAGCGGCAGCTTCGGCCTCGGCGGCCTTGCGAGCGGCTTCAGCTTCGGCAGCGGCCTTAGCTTCGGCTTCCACTTTGGCTTGGTCAACAATGGGCTTGCCAGTGGTGAGGTCGATGCGACCTTTCAGTTTCAGGCCAGCGGCTTTGGCGGAGTCATCGGCGACCGACGACTCTACGGCAGTGGCAGCGGGAGCTTCCTTGGGGAAGAAGTTGTATGTTTTTCCGCCGCCAAACTCCTTAACTAAAAGTTCACACGTCGGCTCATCTATGCGGGCATTGGGGCCTCCGGCCAGCTCAATGCCCTTTTTGTGCAAGAACTCGCTCACCGTGTTGAGCCCCACGTTGAGTTCGCTTGCTACTTTACCTAATTTCAGTTTGGTCATTCTGTCGTTTGTCTGTTATATTAAGGAGTTGGTTGCGGTTTGGATTATTCTTGGGTTTCGGCGGCGGGTTGTTCGTCGTCTTCTTCGTCGAATTCGGCGTGGAGCACAGCCAGAAGGTGGTCCACATCGCCCTCTTCGAGGTCCACGTCGTCGATCAAGAATTGGCGGTTGGCGTTGAGCACAGCGCGGCCGGTAGTGAGGCCTTTTTCTTTCAGGGCGCTGATGATCCACTCATCGATTTCGTCGGCGAAGTCGTCGAGGTAGATGTCGTCGATGAAGTCGTTGCCAGTTTCGCGATATACGTCGATTTCGTAGCCAGTGAGCATGGAAGCGAGCTTGATGTTCAGGCCGCCCTTACCGATGGCGTTGTTCACCTCTTCGGGGTTGAGGAGCACTTCGGCGCGCTTTTCCTCCTCATCGAGGCGGATAGAATTGATTTGAGCGGGGCTCAGGGCGCGCTGAATGAGCAGCTGGTTGTTGGAGGTGTAGTTGATCACGTCGATGCTCTCGTTGCGCAGTTCGCGCACGATGCCATGAATGCGTGAGCCCTTGATACCAACGCAAGCGCCTACGGGGTCGATGCGGTCGTCGTAGCTTTCCACAGCAATCTTGGCGCGTTCGCCTGGGATGCGAGCCACGGCGCGAATGTTGATGAGGCCTTCGTGCACCTCGGGCACTTCCAGCTCGAAGAGAGCGGTGAGGAACTTATTGCTTGTGCGCGAAACGGTGATTTTCGGGTTGTTGTTCTTATTGTCCACGTTGGCAATCACGGCGCGCACCATTTCGCCCTTGCGGAAATAGTCGCCACGGATACATTCGCTTTTGGGGAGAATAAGTTCGTTCTTTTCCTCGTCGAGCAGGAGGATTTCGCGGCTCCAGATTTGGTAAACTTCGGCGGTGACGAGTTCGCCTTCGAGGTCCTTGAACTTCGAGTAGATAGCTTCCTTTTGGAGTTCGAGGATTTTGCTTTGCAGAGTTTGGCGCAGGTTGAGAATAGCGCGGCGGCCGAAGTCGGCAAAGATGATTTCCTTGGTGTGCTCCTCGCCCACTTCGGCGTCGGGGTCGTTGTCGGCGCGCGCGTCGCTCAGGGCTATTTGCAGGTTGGGGTTGGTCACCATGCCGTCGGGCACTACTTCGAGGTTTTGGAATATTTGCACGTCGCCCTTGTCGGGGTTCATGATCACATCGAGGTTTTCGTCGGTGCCAAACATCTTCGAGAGCACGTTGCGGAAGCTTTCTTCCAGCACGCTGATCATCGTAGCCTTGTCGATGTTTTTATATTCCTTGAACTCATCGAAACGCTCCACCATGTTGGTGGTTTCAGCTTTTCTTGCCATATCTGTATATTCTTATTTGAAGTTGATTACGTATTTAGCGGTTTTGATGTCGGAGTAGGGGATTACTTCCGGCACCAGTTCTATGATGGGTTTCTTTTTGCCTTCGGGGCGCACCTTCACGGCCATTTCCAGCGTGATAGTTTCGTCGCCCACCTCGCGCAGGGTGCCGGTGAGTTTGCGGCCGCTGCGGGTGAGCACCTCCACCTCCTGATTGAGGTTCTTCACATACTGCTGATGCACCTTGAAGGGGGAAGTAATGCCAGCGGAGCCCACTTCGAGTTCGAAGTCCTCCTCGTCGCGATTGAGTTTCTCCTCAATTGCGCGCGACAGGGCGGCACACGAATCGATATCGATGCCAGTCATAGAATCTATCTCTACGACTATGCGATTTCCGGCCTGTATCTCCACATCTACCAGAAACATATCCGAGCCTTTAAGTTGCTCAGTTACTGTTTGTTCGATTAATGACTTTACTATCATACACTAATATTATAAAAAACGAGGAAGAAGCCGAGGCCTCCTCCGTTGCGCACTGCAAAGTTACGCATTTTTTTGCGGTCTGCCAACTTTTCCCTCTGCTGATTTCCATTTATTAACACTATTTAACATAGTTTAACACAAAATTAGCTAATTTTGGCAGCGAATGAACCTTGGCACGCTTTTTGCTATTACTCTTAGTAAAGATTACCTCCGACAATGACCCAAATCGAAGACTACGCCCGCCGAGTGGAAGACGCCGTGCGCTCCGAGCAACTGCGCGAAGCGCTGCGCCTGCTTGCCGTCATGGCTCCATCGCCCGCCGAGAACCCCATACTACGCCGCGAAATTGCCCGCCTCGAAGAAGACTACGACCGCGTCATAGCCTACGCCCTCACTGGCAACCCCGACCCCGGACGGCAGGAGCAGTTGCGCACCATTGCCAACGGCATTTACTCCACGCTCGACCTCACCCTCCGCCACGCCAATATGAAAGAGACCTCCAGTCTCTACTTCAATACCGCCCGCACCGAGCAACGCCTCCGTCAGGACACCATCTCCGCCCTGGCCGAAGCTATGCGCCACGCCGAGCAGGACGCTGGCCCATTTGCTGTGGCCACACTCTCCAAGGCCGAAACAAAAGCGCGCCGCGAACTCCTCGACAAAGCCCGACTACGCTTCTTTGAGCGCGTGTGGGTCACCGTCCCCCTAAGCTCCGACGACCGCCAAACTATCCTCGCCCTGGCCGAAAGCAACCCCCTGGGTGCCCAACTCGCCATCTCGGCCCTCACCCTCGGCGGACTCCAATTCTATAGCGAAGACCACCTCTTGC
>QLIP01030278.1_pt1 | contig 21675 bp, 15 predicted proteins | sample 1769771 | NCBI WGS metagenome assembly QLIP01 (sample SAMN09428762, study PRJNA476227) | Gut metagenome, whole genome shotgun sequencing project. | isolation source: cecum | host: Rhizomys sinensis | place: China: Jinsha town of Minqing, Fujian Province | collected 2013-09-23
AGTTGGGAACAACATTTCCCCACGGTAAACCTCAAAAAAATTTAAAAAAATAAAGGCTTTACCGTGGGAAAAAACATTCGTCATTCTGGGAAACAAAATGACGCCTTTTTGGCAAAAATCTTCACGGTCAACGCAGTATTTTTTTTAAAATTTTCAAAGGTTTACCGTGGAAAATTGCTTTTAACTAAATTTCCTCCTTTTCCATATTGATGGCGCCGCACGGACATTCTTGGGCGCAGATTCCGCAGCCCTTACAATAATCGTAATTGAAAATGTAAGGCGTGGCGCTTTCATTGGTTTTGATGACCGCATTATCCGGGCAAACGCCGTAGCAGTTGTCGCACTCTAAACAATTCCCGCAAGACATACAGCGCCGCGCTTCAAAGAGGGCGTTTTCTTCCGTTAAGCCGTGCTGCACTTCATCAAAGGTGCTTTGGCGGCGCACCATATCCAACATTGGGCGCACTTGTTTGGGGGCGTCCGAGTAATACCACGTGTTCAACTGCTCAAAATGCACCACTTCGTGTTTGGGAGGAGGGGAGAGTTTTTCACCGTTCAAATACGCGTCCATCGCCAAGGCGGCTTTGTAGCCGTGACCGATGGCAACGGTGACGTTTTTTTCGCCCGGAATCATATCGCCGCCTGCGAAAATGCCTTCCACACCCGTCCACATATTTTCATCCACGATCACTTGATCGTTTTCAATGCGCAAGCTTTCAATGCTTTTTAAAAGCCCCAAATCGGAATTTTGACCCAAAGCCAGCACCACCGCATCCGCCTGAATGCTTTCATATTCCCCAGTGGGTTGCGGGTTGCCGTTTTCATCCAATTTCATTTTTTCAATCTTGATTTCTTCGGAATTTTCCACTTCGTAAATGGTGGAAAGCCACTTCACTGAAACGCCTTCTTCCAAGGCTTCTTCCACTTCAAAAGCGTGTGCAGGCATTTTTTCGCGCGTTCTGCGGTAAATAATCAAGGGTTCAGCGCCCAAGCGTTTGGCGGTGCGGGCAACGTCAATGGCGGTGTTTCCCCCGCCGTAAATCGCCAATTTTCTGCCAATTAAGGGCGCACCTTCTCCTTCCATACTTCTTAAAACAGAAACCGCGTCCATCATCCGTTTGGCGTCCCCCCCGGGAATATAAGCGCGTTTGGCGAGATTTGCGCCCACGCCCAAGAAAACGGCATCATAACCGTGGGTTTTCATTTCTTCTTCCAAATTCAACACGGTGGTGTTCAATTGCAATGTAATGCCCAAATCTAAGATTCGCTTGATTTCGTTATCCAAAATGTGCCGGGGCAAACGGTATTTGGGAATGCCGTAACGCATCATTCCGCCGGCTTGGGGGCTCGCTTCTTTAATCGTCACGCTGTGCCCTTTTAAAGCGAGCTGATAAGCGGCGGAAAGACTTGCCGGACCTGAGCCCACCACCAAGACTTTTTTATTGGTTTGGTGTTGGGGTTTTTTAAATGAGTAACCATTGGTGATGGCGTTATCCCCCAAAAAACGTTCCACCGCGTTGATGCCCACCGATTCATCTAAACTTCCTCGGTTGCAAGCTTCTTCGCAGGTGTGGTAACAAACGCGCCCCATACAAGCGGGAAGGGGGTTACGCCGGGTTAAATGTTCCCACGCTTTTTGGTAATTGCCACTTTCGGCGTAAAACAACCAGCCTTGCACGTCTTCGCCCGCGGGGCATTGTTTGTTGCAAGGGGGGAGTTTGTGTAAATAAACCGGACGCAAGGTGCGCCAACTTCCGGTTCTGTTTTCAAGGGAGCTGCCCACAAGAAGGGTAATAGCAAAAGGTTTTTCCACGGTCGACTCTCCTTTTTTTTCAGATTCTTGCTGCGCGTTCATCCGCTTGAACGGCAGGGGGAACGGCTTGCCCTTTTAATTCGCCCATTAAACCAAAGCGGCGGATGTTTCTTTCGGCAATGGCTTTGATTCTTTCCAAAGCAAGGGTGTCTGCTTTGGAATCAAACAAATGCGCATAACGTTTTTGCAGTTTCATATAGTCTTCCACCGGCGCGCGTTTGCGGATTTTGCGCACCTCGGTGATTTCGCCATATTCCGCTTCAAACACGGGGAACAATCCGGTTTCTTGCGCCAAACGCGCGAGTTTTACGGAATCGTGTGATTGCGCCCCCCAGCCCAAGGGGCAGGGCACGAGCACTTGAATATAACGCGCACCGTGAAAGCTCATCGCTTTTTTGACTTTGCGCTCCAAATCGCGTAAATCCGCGATGGTGGCGGTGGCAACATAAGGAATGCCGTGCGCCATTGCAATTAAAGGGACATCCTTACCTTGACCAAAGCTATTGCCCATACGCCCTCCCACAATTTGGGTGGTGGCGGTGCGCGCAGCAGGGGGCGTTGCGGAAGAGCGCTGCACGCCGGTATTCATATAACCTTCGTTGTCGTAACACACATAGAGCACATCATCGTTGCGTTCAAACATCCCGGAAAGGCAACCAAAGCCAATGTCGGTGGTGCCACCGTCCCCGCCTTGCGCCAACACCCGCACCAAAGGTGTGCCGTGTTTTTGGGATTGGATTTTCATCGCAGCCGCCATTCCCGTTCCCACTGCGGCGGTGTTGCCAAAGAGTGAGTGAAACCACGGCACTTGCCAGCTGGTTTCCGGGTAAGGGGTGGAAAACACCTCCAAACATCCCGTGGCGTTGGCGGCAATCAAATGCCCTTGGGTTTCGCGCATTGCGGTATCCACCACATAACGCGCGCCCAAAGCTTCCCCACACCCTTGACAAGCGCGGTGACCGGAATTTAAAGAATTAAACCGGTTGATGTTGGATTGTCCCGAGCGCTGAGAAGGGTCTAAAAGGCGATTGCCAATTGTAAAAGTGCCCGTTTGGTAAAATTTAACGGCTTGTTCGCTCATTGGAAGTCTCCTTTCTGTTGCCTTTCTCTTTTTAATTCCTCTTGAACCGCCTCGTGGTTTAAATCAAGGAAGTGGAGTTCTTCAAGGCTATTGTTTAAAGCTTGGTTGAACACCTTTTTAAAGCTTTGAATGGTCATTGCTCGTCCACCCAAGCCGGCAATCACACAGTGGACATCCAAAGGCATTTTGCGGGTTGCGCGAATTACATCTTGGGTTACCACTCCGCCAATGCCCACTTGCAGGGCGCGGTCAATCACAATGACGCGCTTTATTCCTTTTAACATTTGCGCCAATTTTTGATCCGGGAACGGGCGATAGCTTTTGATGCCGATTAAGCCGATTTTTTTTCCTTCTTCCTCCATCTCATCAATTGTGTCTTTAATCGTGCCGATGACTGAACCCATCGCCAACACCACGGTATCCGCTCCTTCGGTTTTGTAAGGGCTCAACAATCCGCCAGAAGAGCGCTTGAAAATTTTTTCAAAGCTTTGGGAAGATTTTTCCACCACGTTCAGGGCTTCTTGGGTGTGGTGGTGGAAGAGATAGCGCACTTCGGTGAAGGCTTCTGGTCCCACCATTGCGCCGATGGAAAGGGGATTCTGGATATCCAATTTTTGGCGCGGATGATAAGGGGGAAGGTAAGAATCCACCTCTTCTTGGGTGGGGATATCCATTCTTTCGTAGGCGTGGGTCAATACAAAGCCATCCATACACACCATCACGGGAATGGAAAGTTCTTCCGCGATTTTAAAAGCTTGAATGTGGAGATCCACTGCTTCTTGGTTGTCTTCCGCAAACAATTGCAGCCAACCGCTATCTCGCTGGGAAAGGGAATCAGAGTGGTCATTCCAAATGTTGATGGGCGCGCCAATCGCGCGAGAGGCAACGGTCATCACAATGGGTAAGCCTAAGCCCGCTGCGTTAAAAACTGCCTCCACCATAAACAATAAACCTTGGGAGGCGGTGGCGGTATAAGCGCGCGAACCCGCAACGGATGCGCCAATTGCCACACTCATTGCGGCAAATTCGCTTTCCACGTTGATGAAAGCGCAATTCTTTAATTTTCCGCCGTCCGTCATCGCACCCAAAGCTTCCACAATGTGGGTTTGCGGGGAAATGGGGTAGGCGCAAATCACTTCCGGGCGGCAAAGCGCAATGGCTTGCGCGACACCCTGAGAACCTTGTAATTGTTTGAGCATTTTCAAGCCTCCTCCAATTTTTTTTTCACGGTGCAGACGTAATGGTAGGCTTCTTCTGCTACCAAAGCGTTCGCTTCTGCCACCTTGCCTTTGTATTTCATATGGAAGGCTTCTTGAATGCTCTCCAATTTCAATTTGCCGGTTAAAGCGGCAAATCCGGCTAAGATGGGGGCGCCAGTTAAGGGTTTTTTCAAATGTTTAATCGCCATTGCCGTGGCGGGCAAGGTGATGACGTGCCCCTTGGGGAGTTTTTTGACCAAATCGCTTAAACCGATTTTTTCCGGCGGGTGCGCGGTGTTGATGAGCACGTAGCCCTCGGGGGAAAGTCCCCCAAACACATTAATGCTCTCTAAAAGGGTTCTGTCTTGGATGAGCACCGCATCCGGCTCCATAATGGGTTCTCTGAGGCGAATGGGTTTATGGTTAAATCGTGCGAAAGACACAACGGGCGCGCCGGTTCTTTCGCTGCCAAAATTGGGGAAGGCTTGCGTGTAATGTCCTTCGGCAAAGCCCGCTACGGAAAGCATTTCCGCCGAAGTGACCACGCCTTGACCTCCGCGGCCGTGTAGACGAATTTGAAACACCTTGGCTCCTTTACAGTTAGGGGATGGTTAACTGAGACACCTCTTTTTGCGCAATGATCAACCGCACAAAAACGAGAACTTAGGAATTTCTAAGCTTCATCATATGAAAAGCCAAAGGGCAATTCAAGAATTTGTTACAAAATCAATGAAAAAAACAAAGGGTGTTGCAAGTTTCAAAAAAAAATTCTGTTTACCGTGGAAAGCGTGTATTTTTGAAAGCCTTTCCACGGTCAACCTCCTTTTTTTTAATTTTCAAAATGTCCGAACGCCCCTTGCATTTAAAAATCAACACGCAACACCTATTCCACAATTTTAAAGTGGCAAAACAATACGCCAAGAACGCCAAAATTTACGCTGTCATCAAAGCCAACGCCTACGGGGTTGGGGATCACTTGGTTTTTTCCGTTTTAAAAAATGAAGCCGATGGCTTTGCCTTATTGGAATTAGAAAAAGCTTTATTTTTTAGAAAAGCAACGCCCAAGCCTCTTTTATTATTAGAAGGCGTTTTTTCCCAAGAAGAAACTCGGCTTGCCGCTGAAAACAACATTATTTTTGTTTGCCACAACGAGGAACAATTGCATTGGGCAAAAAAAGCGTATTTGAAAAATCCTTTTTTAAGCGTCGTTTTAAAACTCAACACTGGGATGAATCGCTTAGGCTTTACTTTAAAAAAATTAAGTAAAGCATTGAATTTTATAAAAGAAATGCCTAATGCGCGTTGGGGGTTGATGGCGCATTTTGCGCGCGCCGATGAAGAAAATGGGGTGGAAGATTCTTTTTTGCTTTTCCAAAAAATGCGTCAAGTGTTGGTTGAAAACGCGCCGTTTTTAAAAAATGCGCCCGTTTCCTTAGCCAATTCCGCGGCCATTTTAAGCGCCCCCAAAACGCACGCAGAGGCGGTGCGCCCGGGGATTATGCTCTATGGCGCATCCCCTTTTGGAGAAAAAAAAGGGGCATCCGACTTCAATTTAAAACCGGTGATGAATTTGTATTCTTCAATCATCGCTGTTCAACATTTGGAAAAAGGGGATTCTGTGGGTTATGGCGGCGTTTTTCGCGCGGAAAAACCAATGCGGGTGGGCGTGGTGGCGTGCGGCTATGCCGATGGTTACCCGCGCCAAACTGCTAATGCTCCACTCTGCGTTGCGGGTGTGTTAACCCAAACCTTGGGGCGGGTTTCAATGGATATGCTCACCTGCGATTTAACCTCAATTCCAGAAGCGGGCGTGGGCGCTTGGGTGACGCTTTTGGGGGAAGACCCTTCTGGCATAGTGATCCCCGCAGAAAAAGTGGCGCAATCCGCCCACACCATCGCGTATGAAATTTTTTCTCTCATCACCCCGCGCGTTCGCAGAATTTAAAATCTGCGGTGAACGGCTTATTTTTTCAAAACCGTTAAGCTGTTCAGCCCCAATTGGAAAAGCTGATACTGCATTAGAGTCATTTTTAAATTCAAAGCCAAGTTTTCCATCTCTTTTTTTCCGTAATAATGGCAATGCTCCAAAATTTCTTCTTCGTTGATGATGTGTAAGCGAAACGCCAAAAATTCCAAAAGCGGTTTACTTTTGGGCGTGGGCGTGGTCATCACCAAAATGCCGTTGGGCTTTAAACTGTTTTTGCATTCCTCCAAAACGGGGTAATGGGTTGGGAATGTGTTCCAAAACGGCGTTCAAAAAAACGGCATCTACACTTTCTTTTTTCAAATTCAAGGGCGCATCTTTTTCGTGGTGAAAAAGTTCTAAGTTTTCAAATACCGCATTTTGAATGCGAAAATCAAAGCCGATTCCTTTTTGAATTTTTTTGTGGTTTTGTTTTAAAAAAGCGGCTTCCCGCCCGCAGCCCACATCCACCACAACACCGTTTTTCGGCACAAAAAAATTGACTTTTTGGTAACGCCATCGTGCCAAGAATTTGTCCAAGGCATTCCAATTTTTGCTGTTTTTCATCATTCGTTTTTTCAGTCAAAAGCTTAAAAAATCCGCGGTGAACGGCAAAAAATTTTCAAAATTTTTAAGCGTTTACCGCGGAATGTTCTAAAAGTTTAGAAAGCACCTCGGCAACATCGCGGGAAAGCGCTTCTTTTTCTAAGTCGTGCAACATCAAAGAAGCGCCGGGCACGTTGAATTTTTGGTAAGAATCAAAAGCGCGCAAGAGCCTTGCCGCAACGGAAGGATTTTTTAAATTCAATTGTTTAATCTTTTCCAAAATGAAAAGATAGGCTTTTTCGGTGTGAAAACACGGCAAATTCGCACAAAATTGCCGCAACAAAGCATAAACCTTGTTGGGATTTTCTAAGGAAAATAAAGGGTGACGGCTTAAATTTTCAACTTGTTTGAAGGTGTCTTTTCTGCGGGAAGCTGCTTGCGCGGAAAACCATTTCATCACAATTAAGGGATTATTCTTCCAGCGGTTTAAAAAGGTGTTGAGATTTTTTTCGCGCTCGGGGAAGTCGCCCAAAAGGTTAGAAAAAATGTTGAGCACTGCAAACGAATCCGTCATATTTTGCGCAGAATCAAAGGCGTCTTGTAATAAACAGAGGGTTTCCGGAGTTTCTTCTTCCGCCAAAAATTGTAAGGCTCGATTTTTTAAAGCGCGCTCAGCGGGGGTGAGTTTTTCGCGCGCGTTGAAATCTTGGTAAAGCTTTAAAAAATCTTCGTTTAAAACTTCTGCCATTTGGCGAAGAATGTTTTGGCGTGCGGCGTGAAGGGTTTGAATATCCGCTTTTTCCAATTCCTGCGACAAGGTAGGCAGAGAGGGTAAATTCAACACTTCCGCCACAAAGCCCGCCCCGCGCTTTTCAAAATGGTGTAAAAGATTTTTTAAAGCGCTTAAAAAATCATTCGGCAAAAGTTTTCCTTTTAAAATCATCTCGCCAAACACTTTTTGCGCGGCGTTAAACGCAGAGAAAAAATCATCCTCATTTTTTAAAAGAAAAATGGCCTCTTCCGTGGAAAAAGGCATTTTTAACTTGACCGGCGCGCTGAAATTGCGCAAAAGGGAAAGAATCGGCGCTTTTTCTACATTTTCAAAAAAATAAGTTTCTTTTTTTTCTTTAAAAAGAAGGGTGCGCTCTTCTATTTTTTCGCCGTTTTCTTTAAACAAAGCCAAAGATATTGGCATCAAAACGGGGGTGGAACTATGCGGATTTTCTTGGGTAAGGGTTAAAGCAAAGCCATTTTCTTTTAACTCTGTTTCCGCCGTGATAAGGGGCGTGCCCGGGGTGTGATACCACGGCATAAAAGGGGAAAAATCAAAGTGGGAAACTTGTTGCATTGCAAAAATAAAATCTTCAATGGTGGCGGCCGTGCCATCAAACAAGCGGAAATATTCGGCTAATCCTTTTTTAAAAGTTTCTTTTCCAATCAAAGTTTGGATCATTCTTATTAACTCCGCGCCTTTTTCATAAACGGTGGCGGTATAAAAATTGTTGATTTCCACGTAATGATCCGGGCGCACGGGGTGCGCCATTGGGGAAGAATCTTCCGGAAATTGCGTGTTTTTCAAAAGGCGCGCTTCTTTAATGCGGGATAAAGCTGGGTCGTGCACGTCACTTGAAAAAAGCTGCTCGCGAAAAACAGTTAAGCCTTCTTTTAAAGAAAGCTGAAACCAATCCCGGCAAGTGACGCGGTTGCCCGTCCAATTGTGAAAATATTCGTGCGCAATCACGTCTTCCACCGCTTCTATATCCGCATCCGTTGCGGTTTCTTCATTAGCCAACACAAACTTGGAATTGAAAATATTCAAGCCCTTATTTTCCATTGCGCCCATATTGAAATCATCCACCGCCACAATGCTGTAACGCTTTAAATCGCACTCTAAGCCAAAAGTTTTTTCATCCCAGCGCATTGACTTTTTTAAAGCGTTCATCGCAAAGTGGCACTCTTGGGTTTTGCCTTTTTCGGTGTAAATGTAAAGGTCAATTTTTTTCCCTGTTAACGTGGTGTAAGAATCTGTGAGCACTCCCAAATCTGCAAACACCATTGCGAATAAATAAGAAGGCTTTTTGAAAGGATCAAGCCACTGTGCAAAATGCCTGCCGTTTTCCAATTGTCCCGTTTTTTCTAAATTGCCGTTGGAGAGCAAAATGGGGAATTGTTTTGAATCGGCTTCCAAGCGCACGGAATAAACGCTCATCACATCGGGCCTATCCAAAAACCACGTAATCGCGCGAAAACTCTCTGCCTCGCACTGCGTCACGTAGCCATTTTGGGTTTTGTAAAATCCTAATAACGCCGTGTTTTGCGCGGGAAAAATTTTTACCTTCGTTTCAACAGTAGAAAAATCTTCTTTAAAATCAAGGTGAAGTTCCATTTCCCCGTTGTTTTCTATAATTTGATAAGGAGTTTTTTCTCCATTTTTTAAAACGGATTCGGTGGTTAAATTTTTGCCGTTTAAAATTAAAGTCTGAGCGTTGGGGTTGATTTTCTTTATTTTTAAAGCGGAATGAATGAGGGCGCACTCTTCAAACAACTGCACGGTTAAATGCACCTTTTCAACAGCAAAAAAGGGGGCTTGGTAATCTTTCAAATAAACAGTTTTCATTTTTTTTGCCCTTAAAAAATAGTTTCCACGGTGAACTTTAAAAAAAATTTAAAAAATAAAAAGCCTTGCCGTGGAAAAACCCATAAAAAAAGCCGCCATCCAGCGGCTTTCCATTTTGATTTCCAATTTATTCCACTTTGGCTTTGGCGCGCAAATCTTTGATGTATTCATCCACTAATTCTTGTTGGGCGCGCATTTGCAATTCCGGTTTCACGCGTTCAAAATCCGGCGGTGTCAAGGGACGGGTGTCTTCTAAGAAAATCACGTGGTAGCCAAAATCGCTTTTCACGGGTTTTGGGGTGTAATTTCCTTTTTTCAATTGGGTTAAGGCTTCGGCAAAGGTGGGCACATAGTTGCTGGCGGGCGCCCAACCCAATGCGCCGCCCGTTTCCTTAGAGCCCGGGTCCATAGAATATTTTTTCGCCAAATCCGCGAATTTTCCGCCTTTTTTCAATTGATCAATAATGTCGTTGGCGGTTTTTTCGTCCTGCACCAAAATGTGCAAGGCTTTGTATTCTTCTTTGCCCAAGGCTTGGTTGATTTTGTTGTAATTTTCACGCAATTTTTTTTCATCCACCGGGTGCGTTTTCACGTAATCCGCCAACAAAGCTTGGATGATCACCGCTTGTTTTGCCAATTCCACGCGACCCAAAATGTCATCCCCTTGATCCAATTTTTTCTTTTTGGCTTCTTGCATCAACAATTCGCGCCGAATCAATTCTTCACGCACCGCAAGCGACAATTCCGGGGTTTCCGCCACGCCGGAATTTTTTTGTTCGTTGATAAAAGAATTGTATAAAAGCGGAGAAATGGTTTGCCCATTGACTTTAATGGTTTCCGCTGCCATTACCGGAGCGCATAAAAAAGAAGCCACAACCAAGGCTGCGCCAAGTTTAGAACTTTTTAACATTGAACATTCCTTTTGAAGAAGTGATAAAAAAAATGCGCCCATTATACTGGAACGCGCTTCATTCTTTCTTGTTTTTTTCATTTTTTAAGTAAGGGGAAAGGAAAAGCCCTTGCCCCAACACAAACAAAAAGGTTAAAAGGATGGTGCCAAGCAATTTGAAATTCACCCAAAAAGCGGTGGAAAAATAAAGCGCAACAAGAGCGTTTAAAATCGCCATCAATAAAAAAAAGCAACACCACGCCCCATTTAATTTTTTCCAAAGAGAAGGCGGCAATTCCATTTGCGCGCCCAAGAGTTTTTTTAAAGGGTCTTTTTTGAATAACAACCCCAACAAAAAAACCAAGGCAAACAAAATGTAGAGCACAGAAGGTTTCGCTTTAATAAAAGCAGGATTTTGTAAAAAAAGGGTTAAGCACCCAAAGAAAAGCAACAAAAAAAAGCTTGCCAAGAGCATTTTGCTGATTTTTTGTTTTTTGAAAAACAAATACAGAATCTGTAAAAAAGTAACCACAATGATGGTGAAAGTGGCAATAAGAATAGGAATTTGTTCTTTTAAAAGGGTGGAAAAACCCAGAAAAGACAAAAAATTTTCAAAATTTGCAGGGAAAAAAGCCGCCCCTTGAAAGGCAAGGAAAAAAGCAATTAAAGGAATGAAATCAAAAAACATTTTGGATTTTAAACGTTGGAAAGTTGAAAAATTAAAAAAATGTAGGCGTTCACCGTGGCGCGTTTAAAGGAAGTCAAAAGAGCGCGCCCTTTGTATAATACGCGTTTTTTCAAGCAAAAATTTTATGCAACTTCATTTATTTTTGGGGCAAAACGCCTTTTCGCCTTTGCGTTTAAAGCAAAAAAATTTGTCCCACGCGCGACTTTTTTACGCCGTTTGGGGGGATTCTTTAAAAAAAATTGAAACGGAGCGCTTAAAAGAATTGTTGAATGCGCAAATTTTTGATTCTTCCACGGTCAACGCTCCTTATTTTTTAATTTCTCCCAGATTGGGCACGATTTCGCCGTGGTCGTCCAAGGCAACGGACATCGCCAAAATTTCCGGCTTAAACTTGGTGCGCATTGAAAAATTGATTTTAATTGAGGGGAAAAGCATTGAAGAAAGTGAAGGCTTGTTTGACCCAATGGTGGAAAGCGCGCTCTCAACTTTTGAGGAAATCCAGCATTTATTCAAAGAAAACAACGCGCCTACCTTTCAAACCATTGATGTTTTAAATGATGAAAACGCCTTAAACCGCGCCAACATCAGTTTAGGTTTGGCGTTGAATGAAGCCGAAAAAAATTATTTAAAAAAAATCTTCCAAACAGAAGGGCGCAACCCCACGGATGTGGAATTGATGATGTTTGCACAGATGAATTCTGAGCATTGTCGCCACAAAATTTTCAACGCCACGTGGGAAATTGATGGAAAAAAAGAAGAACACACTTTATTTCAATGGATTAAAAAAACCCACGAAAACGCGCCCAAGGGCACGGTGTTGGCTTATGCAGACAACGCCGCCATTTTGGAAGGTGGGGAAATGGAAAAGCTTTACCCCGATTCTTCTCATCGTTATCAATTTTTTAAAGAAAAAACGCACCGTCTCATTAAGGTGGAAACGCACAATCACCCTACGGCGATTTCGCCTTTTCCCGGGGCGGCAACGGGCTCAGGCGGGGAAATTCGGGATGAAGGCGCAACCGGAAAAGGCTCTTTTCCCCAAGCGGGGCTGTGTGGGTTTTCCGTTTCCAATTTGAATTTGCCGAATTTTCCTAAGCCTTGGGAAAGGTTTAAAGAATCCCCCAAACGTTTGGCGTCTGCTTTGCAAATTATGATTGAAGCCCCTATTGGCGCGGCAGCTTTTAATAACGAATTTGGTCGCCCCAATTTGGCAGGCTATTTCCGCACTTATTTAGAGGAATTGCCACATCAAATTTATGGTTATATGAAGCCCATTATGGTGGCAGGGGGCATTGGGCAAATTGCAGCGCGCGATTCTTTTAAAGAACAAAATCTTGCAGAAGGCACTTTGTTTATTCAATTGGGCGGACCGGGCTTGTTGATTGGCTTAGGGGGCGGCGCGGCTTCTTCTATGAAATCGGGGGACAATTCCGCAGCCTTGGATTTTGCCTCGGTGCAGCGGGGCAACCCAGAAATGCAAAGGCGATGCCAAGAGGTGATCAACCGTTGCTCTCAAATGGGGGAAAACAACCCCATTTTGTCCATCCACGATGTGGGCGCGGGCGGTTTATCCAACGCTTTCCCGGAATTGGCAGAAGGTGGCAACACCGGCGCGCTTTTTCAACTGCGGGATGTGCCGATTTTGGAAAAAATGTCGCCCCTTGAAATTTGGTCTAATGAAGCGCAAGAACGCTATGTGCTGGCGATTTCACCAGAAAATTTAGAAAAATTTGCCCTGATTTGCCAGCGAGAGCGCGCGCCCTTTGCGGTGGTGGGCAAAGCCCAAAAAAATCATCGCTTGACCGTGGAAGATTCCCACTTCCACAACCAGCCGGTGGATTTACCCTTAAAAGCCTTGTTGGGCAATCCGCCCAAAATGGAGCGTGTAGTCAAAACTTCTGCGGTGAAATATAAAGAATTGGATTTAAATAGTTTAACCTTTAAAGAAAGCTTGACACGCTTATTGAGCTTGCCTTCTTTGGCGGATAAAAGTTTTCTCATCACCATTGGGGACAGAAGCGTGGGAGGCTTGGTGGCGCGCGACCAAATGGTAGGGGCGTGGCAAGTGCCCATTTCCGATGTGGCGGTGGTGGCGGATGATTTTAAACATTTTACGGGTGCGGCTTTTGCTCTTGGCGAAAAAGCGCCCTTGGCAGTTTTAAATTCTGGCGCCGCCTCCCGGATGGCGGTGGCGGAAAGTTTAACGAATTTGATTGCAGCGGACGTGGATTTAACCACTGTTAAACTTTCCGGCAACTGGATGGCAGCTTGCGGGGTAAAGGGGGGGGATGCGCGTCTTTATGAAGCGGTGAAAAGCGTGAGCGCCTTTTGCCAAGCCTTAAATATCGCCATTCCCGTGGGAAAAGATTCCCTTTCTATGCAAAGCGCGTGGGAAAATTGGACGGTGGCTGCCCCCGTTTCTTTGGTGGTCAGCGCTTTTGGGAAGGTCAAAGACATTAGAAAAACCTTAACCGGCGCGTTTTTCCACGGTGAACCGGATGTTTTTTTCAAAAATGATCTTTTTCTCATTGCGCCTCATAATCAAACTCGTTTGGGCGCATCTTCCTTGGCGCAGGTTTATAACGCAACTGGGAAAGAAACACCGGATATTGCCCCGGGTGCATTTCAAAATTTTTTAAATGCCATTGAACAATTAAAAAATGAAAACTTGCTTTTGGCAATGCACGATCGATCTGACGGCGGGGCGCTTCTTTCTTTATTAGAAATGGCGTTTGCCTCCCAAATGGGTTTGGATTTACTTTCTCCCTCTCAAACTGAAAAAGAGCGCCTTTCTTTTTGGTTCAATGAAGAAATTGGGTTGCTCATCCAAACGGATTATAAAAATAGAGAGAAAGTCCAAAAAATCATTGATTCTTTTAATGTTTTTGGTGTTTATTTGGGGAGTGCGGCACAAGGTGATGAAATTTTAATAAAAGAAGAAGGAAGGGTTGTTTTTAAAGAAAAACGCTCTACCTTGCATCAACAATGGGCGCGCAGCAGTTTTGAAATTCAAAAATTGCGTGATAACCCCGAAACTGCGCAATCGGCGTTTGAAAGCTGGGGAAAAAATCTTCCCCCTCCCTTAAAGCCCACTTTGAATTTTAAACTGAGCGCGCCTTCTCTTTTAAACCATTCTCCCCAAATTGCCATTTTGCGCGAACAAGGCATCAACAGTCAGCAAGAAATGGCGGCGGCCTTCACCTTGGCGGGGTTTGAGGCGGTGGATGTCACAATGAGCGATATTTTATCAGGCAGCGTTTCCTTAAAAAAATTCCAAATGCTTGCCGCCTGTGGTGGGTTTTCTTATGGCGATGTCTTAGGCGCGGGGAAAGGCTGGGCAAAAAGCATTTTGATGAATGAACAAGCGCGGGAAGAATTCAGCTTGTTTTTTAACAGAAAAGAAACGCTGAGCTTGGGCGTGTGCAACGGTTGCCAAATGATGAGCGCTTTAAAAGAAATCATTCCGGGCGCCGAAAACTGGCCGCATTTTTTACAAAATGAGAGCGAGCAATTTGAAGCGCGACTTTCTTTGGTGGAAATTGAATCTTCTCCTGCTATTCTTTTTAAAAATATGGAAGGCGCACGCTTGCCTATTGTGGTTTCGCACGGGGAAGGCAGAAGCGTGTTTGAGAATAATGATGCTCTTTGTGCGCTTTCTTTTTGCGATTCTTTGGGCAACAAAAACGCGCCTTATCCTTTTAACCCCAATGGATCATTTTTAGGAAAAACGGGATTTACCACCCCAGATGGGCGCTTTTTAATTATGATGCCGCACCCGGAAAGGTCTTTTCGCACCACGCAATTGTCTTGGTTTCCGCAAAGTTGGAAGAATGAAAATTATTCCCCGTGGATGCAAATTTTTTATAATGCCCGCGCTTTTTTTAATTGATTTTCCACGGTGAATTTCAAAAAAATTTCAAAAAATTTTTGGTTTACCGTGGAAAACGCCCTTTGTAAAATAGAGTAATGAAAAAACAAAGTTTATCCCGCAGCGCTTTTCCCTTTTGTCAAATGGCGCAAAAAATCGCCCATTCTTCCGGATTTTGGGAAGGGCAGCGTTTGCGCGGGGATTTATTAAAAAAAATTGAACGGCGTTTTCTGCAAGACGATTCCGCCTTGGATGAAGCACTGAATTTTTTGGCGGAAGAAATGCCCCAAGCACACGATATTTTGGCGGATTTGGTGGAAGCCGCTGCGGAAAAACCCACCCACAAAGCCGCTTTAAAATCCTTGGATTGCCAATTGATTGCCGCGCCTATATTGGCGTGGTCGCGCTACACTTTACCTTCTGGGGAATTGTCCCCCGATTTTTTGCGTGATTTTTCCGCGGTGTTTTTCCAAAACATTGCCGCTTCTTCTGTGAAACACTTGGTGTTGGGCAATCTTTTATTCACCCCGGATAACCTTCCCCAAAACTTTAAAGAAATGCACGATTGGAGCAATCGTTTTGCGGAAAAATATATTAAAAACAAGAGCTTATTAAAATATTCTATTGTGGATTTGAACATCCAAAATGAAGGCTCAGGCGAATTTTTGTCGGACACCCGCTTTGTGGTGGGCTTGATGGTGGCGGAAAAAAACGCGCCTTTTTTTGTTTGGGAAGAAAATTTAAAAATCACGCGCGATGAGGTGCTTTTGAATTGGCAAAAGGAAGCCAAAAAGGTGCTGGATGGCATTTTCATCGGTGCATATTATGAAGCCTTGTTGCCTTCCTCTTTTAATGCTTCTTTTAGAGAAAGCGATTTAAAATCAAGACCTTACGCATTAAACGCCGCTATTTTGTTTTTGAAAACCTCCATCAACATTTTGCCGGAACAAATGCGCTTGATTGTGGCGTATTGTTTTAATAAAGAAAATGAGGAATACAGAATCAGCTTGGCGGCGCGCAATGGGCACATTTTGTATGGCGTGATTTGGCAGATTTTGCCCGGCGAAAACGATGAGGACGAGGTGCTTTTGAACATCCAAAAAATCGCCAAGGAACACCGCATTTTGGATTTCACCTTGTTGGATGAACGCCTGCCCTTGGAATTTTGCGAAGATTGCGGCGCGCCCTTGTTTCCCAATTTGTCGGGCGATTTTTTGCACCCGCAAATGCCGCAACACGTGGAAGAAAACGCCTTAAATTGAGGGGTTAATATGCGCAAAACGGCTTTTTGTGTTTTTTTCTTCTCGCCCATTTTGATGGCTGCACCCATTTGGCAAGTGATTTTGGAAGAAAACAACAAACGCATTGAATTGGACAGCACCAGCATTATCCGCCAAGGCAATTTTGTGGAAGCCACCGGCAGGGTGGTTTTGGCGCGCCCCTTGATTGACCAAAAAACGGGGGAAGAATACCGCATTATTGAAGCCGCCACGCGTTATCACTGCGACAACAAAAGCGCAAGCACCTTGCGCCGCATTTATAAACGTGATGAAAGCGCGATTTTGCGCGAAGAAAATTTAAACGTGGTGGAATTGCCGGTGAGAGCGGGCACTTTGGACGATAAAGTCTTAAAGGAAGTTTGCCGCTTGAATGGGGAAAATGCCCCCAATTCCACGGTCAACCCGACTAAAATTTCAAATTCTCAACCGGAAAATCCAATTAAAACAAATACTTTGGATGAAAACTTAAATAAAAATTTAGAAAAACCTCTTTCCAACATTGATAACAAAACAGAAAAAGACATTCGCCCCAATTTTGCCAAACCGCGCAGAACCCGTGCAAAGCGCCCACAAGAGCCCACTTTGGAACAACAAAAAGATTTGGAAGAATTGCAAAACGTGGCGGCGCGTTTAAAAGCGGCGAATGAAAAATTGTTGAAAGAAGAATTGGAAAAAAGAAAGCCGAAAAAAGTAGTTGCCCAAGTTTTACCTCCTCCGGCAAAGGCGCTGAAAGAAAAAAATTCCCCAAAAAATTGGCATCAATCGGTGGCGCAATCGGTAGCGGAGAAAAAGGGCGGGAAGGCAAGTCCCCAACCCAAAGTTTTACCCCAAACTTTGCCGCGCGCCCCCCACGATTGGGCGTATGGCGGCAAAGAAGGTCCTGCGCACTGGGCAGATTTAAAAGAAAGTTACCGCATTTGTCGGGATGGCTTGCGGCAATCGCCGATTGACATTCGCAATTCTATTAAAGGCGATCTTGCGCCCTTAGCCCTCCACTACACCCCAAGCGCCTTTCGTTTGGTGGATTTGGGCTACACCTTGTCGGTGGAATTGGAAAACGCCGGATTTTTGGAATTGGAAAACAAACGCTGGGTGCTGCAATCGGCGGAATTTCGCCGCCCGGGGGAAGAGATGGTGTTGGGTAAACGCGCGGATATGAGCTTACATTTAATGCACCAAGCCTTGGATGGCTCACGCTTGATTGTCGCCATTGCCTTGGTGGAAGGAAGGGAAAACCCCACTTTGCAAACCCTGTGGAATGCCATTCCATTAGAAAGAGAAAACTTTAAAGAAACATCAAAAACCATTGATTTTAAAAACATTTTACCGCGCAATTTGGGCTATTTTACCTATATGGGGTCTTTGACCTTTCCGCCTTGCACGGAAAATGTGCAGTGGGTGATTTTAAAAGAAGCGCAACCGGTTTCTTTGGAACAGATGAAGAATTTTGCGTTTTTATACCCTGAAAACGCACGACCCTTGCAAGCGAACAACGCACGCATTGTGAAAGAAAGCCGATAATTCCACGGTCAATTCAAAAAAAATTTGAAAAATGGGTGATTTATGAAGATTTTGGTCATTGGTCAAGGCGGAAGAGAACACGCTCTGGCTTGGAAATTGGCGCAATCCCAGCGCGTTCAAAAAGTTTTTATTGCCCCGGGCAACGCGGGCACTTTGTTTGAAGAAAAATTGGAAAATGTGCCTTTAACAAAAATTAAAGAATACGCTGATTTTGCGCGGGAAAATAAAATTGCTTTTACCGTGGTGGGACCAGAAGCCCCGCTTGCAGAAGGCGTGGTGGATTTTTTCCAAAAAGAAAATCTCCCCATTTTTGGACCTTCCCAAAAAGCGGCGCGCTTAGAATCTTCTAAAAATTTCGCCAAAGAATTGATGGTGAAATACGCTATTCCCACTGCGCACTTCCAAAGTTTTAAAGATCAAAAAGCCGCGCACGATTATATAAACCAAAACGGCGCGCCCATTGTGATTAAACAAGATGGTTTGGCAGCCGGAAAAGGCGTGGTGGTGGCGAATAATTTAAAAGAAGCGCACGAAGCTGTGGATTCTTTATTTATCCCCGGGCATTCTTTGGTGATAGAAGAATTTTTGGAAGGGGAAGAGGCAAGTTTTATTGTGATGTGCGATGGCAAAAACGTGTTGCCTTTTGCCACAAGCCAAGACCATAAAAGGGTTTGGGATGGGGACAAAGGTCCCAACACGGGCGGAATGGGGGCGTATTCCCCAGCACCAGTGGTGAGCAATTCCATTTTTCAAAAAACAATGGAAAAAATCATCCTTCCCACGGTGAGCGCTTTAAACCAAGAGGGCACGCCCTTTGTGGGCTTTTTGTATGCGGGCTTGATGATTGCTAAGGGGGAAGTCAAAACTTTGGAATTCAATTGCCGTTTGGGCGACCCGGAAACCCAACCCATTTTGATGCGCTTAGAAAGCGATTTGGTGGGTTTGATTGAATTGGCGTTAAAGGGAAAATTAAACGAAGCACAAATTCAATGGAAAAAACAATCTGCCTTGGGCGTGGTGTTGGCTGCCCACAATTACCCCGATTCTCCCCAAAAAGGCGATGAAATTTTGGGACTTTCTGCTGATTTAAACACGGAAAACTTGCATATTTTTCACGCAGGCACAAGCGCAAAAAACGGTAAAATCTTCACCAACGGCGGGCGTGTTTTGTGCGTGGTGGCTTTGGGGGAAGAGTTAAAAGACGCCCAAAACTTGGCGTATCAAAACATCGCGCGCATTCAATTTAACGGAATGCATTTTCGCAAGGATATCGGCAACAAAGCGCTTTAAAAATTTTTGGGGTTTACCGTGGAAAAGCTTTTTATTTTTGTTTTTTCTTTGTTTTTTATGCTTCCTCCCGCTTTTGCCGAAGGGCAAGAAGTTCCCATTGAATGGGAGGATAGCGTTTTTAGCGTTTTGTTGGGGGATATCGCTTTATTTCAAGGCAATTTGCCCATTGCCGTTGAAATGTGGAGCATTTTGGCGCAATCCACCTTGGATGAACGCGCCTTGGCGCGCGCCACCGAATTGGCGGTGCTCGCCAAAAATGCCTCCTTGGCGCGCCGTTTGGTGGGCATTTGGCAAAGGGAATATCCGCAATCGCAGCGTTCAGAAGAATGGTTTTTTAAAAGCTTGATTTTGTATAAAGAAAATTTCCCCCAACTAAAATTAGATATTGAAAAAAAATTAAAAGATTTTCCCCAAAAACGCGCGCAAGTTTTAATGTATTTGCCCTCTGTTTTTTTAATGAATAAAAAGAATATCCAAGAAGCCAAAAAAATGCTGGAAGAATTAACCCAACCTTATCTTTCTTTAAAAGAATCGCATTTGGCGCGCGCGCAAATGATGGCGGCTTTGGGTGATTTTATTTTATTTGAAAAAGAATTAGACGAAGCGTTAAAAATTGACCCGCATTTAGAAGATGCCTTGATTTTAAAATCTTCCCTTTACTTAGATAAAAATCCAAAAAAAGCAATTGAAATGTTGAAAGAATATGTGGCAGAAAACCAATATTCCAAAAAAATATATTTTCATTATTTGCGCGCTTTAATTACCACCGGTGAAATTAAAACCGCGATGAATTTAATTCAAAAATTAAAAATTGGGGAAAATAATATTGAAGAATGTTATTCTTTAACGCTTTTTATTTTGCAAAAAAGGTTTTATAAAGAAGGGAAAGAATTACTCAATCAACTATCGGAATATAAAGATATTAACTTAAATCAAATTCATTATTTAAAAGCACAAATTGCCATTGAAGAAAAAAAGAATGATGAGGCTATTTTTCATTTAGAAAAAGTCACGCGCCAAAATGATGTTCAACAATATTTGTTCGCCCGCACGCAGTTGGCGCAATTGTTGGCAAGGGAAGGGAAATTGAGCTTGGCGCGCGCGCGTTTATTTTCTTCCCAAACGGCAAATGATTTAGAACGCGCACATTTTATTGTGGTGGAAGCGCAAATTTTAAATGAAAACGATCATAAAAAAGAAGCCTTTTCTGTTTTAAAAAAAGCGGTAGAAAAATACCCAGAAAATATTGATTTAAAATATGAATTGGCGATGATGGCAGACCGCTTAAAAGATTATGCTGCGATGGAAAAATACCTGCGCTTGATTTTAAAAACCAAACCCCAACACGCGCACGCTTTAAATGCCTTGGGCTATTCTTTTGCAGATAGAGGCATTCGTTTAAAAGAAGCCGAAAAATTGATTCAACAATCTTTAAGCCTTGAAAAAGAAAACCCGTATATTTTAGATAGTTTGGGATGGGTGTATTTTAAACAAGGGAAATTAAAAGAATCTTTAAAAATTTTTGAAAAAGCGCTTTCTTTAAAAGAAGATGCGGAAATTTCTGCGCATTATGCAGAAGTGTTGTATCAATTGAATGAAAAAGAAAAATCCAATTTTATTTTAAATGAAGCTTTAAAGAAAAACCCGGAACACCCCGCTTTAAAGAAATTTTTGGAGCGTTATCCACGGTAAACGGGTAATTTTTTAAATTTTTTTTAAATCCAACCGCTTAATTCTTTTTGGATGATTTGAAATAAAGAATCCATCCACAGTTCACTGTCATTTAAAGCTGGAATATAAATAAAATTCTCCCCTTTATTTTTAAAAAAAGCATTTTTGCCCCAAATGGCAATTTCTTCCAAGGTTTCCAAACAATCCACCGCAAAACCCGGGCACAAAACGGCAAGGTTTTTGATGTTTTTTTGGGGAAAATTGCTTAATAAATCAATGGTATAGGGCTGCAACCACGGGGCAGGTCCAAAGCGCGATTGAAAACTCAAATGAATGTTTTCAAGGGGCATAAAATCTTTTAAACCTTCCCTGATTAAATTCGCGGTAGAAAGGCATTCCTTGGGGTAAGGGTCGCCCAATTGGGCGCATTTTTGGGGAATGCCGTGAAAGCTCAAAATTAAATGCGGGGGGGAGGAAGGCGAAAGGGCATTTTTGACGGATTGAACGAGCGCGTGGATGTAACCCCAATCATCGTGCCAGCCGTAAAGGGCGCGGATTTGGGGCTGGTGGCGCGTTTTTAATAGGTAGCGCGCCACTTCATCCATAATGGAAGCAATGGTGGTTGCGGAATATTGCGCATAAAGTGGCGCGATTAAAATTTTGTGGATGCCGTTTTGCTGAAATTGGGCGAGTTTTTGGAGGATAGAAGGCTCGCCATAACGCATTGCAAAATCCACACAAACGGGGGAATTCGCAAATTTTTGGGCGATTTTTTGGGTGCATTTTTGGGTGTAGACCAGTAGTGGCGCGCCTTCTTTTAACCAAACGCTTTGGTATTTCAACGCAGATTGTTTCGGGCGCGTGTTTAAGATGATTAAGTTTAAAAGGCTTTGCCACGCGATTTTTTTTAAAAACCCATTGGCTTCCACAATGCGCGTGTCGCTTAAAAATTGGCGCAAATATTTTTTTAAATAGAGTTTTTCCGGCTTTTCGGGCGTGCCCAAATTCACCAACAACACAGCGATTTTTTTATCCATTTTTCAAAATTTGAAAGGGTTGACCGTGGAAAGCGCGGATTCTAAAAAACCCCGCCAAGCTTTACAATATTTCCCGCCACACGCTGATTTGTGCACTTTGTGGAAATCAAAGCAGTTATTGCTCAACCTCCCTTTGAAAATAAAACACCGTTGACCGTGGAAAATTTCTCCACAGTCAACGTAAATTTTTTTAAAAAATTTTTCTCGGGGGG
>QLIP01017838.1_pt1 | contig 21666 bp, 13 predicted proteins | sample 1769771 | NCBI WGS metagenome assembly QLIP01 (sample SAMN09428762, study PRJNA476227) | Gut metagenome, whole genome shotgun sequencing project. | isolation source: cecum | host: Rhizomys sinensis | place: China: Jinsha town of Minqing, Fujian Province | collected 2013-09-23
ACAGATGACTGGGAAATAGGCGCTGAGGAAATGGAAGCAGAAGAGATGGGATCAGAAGAAATAGAATCGGAAGAAGCCATCGAAGATGCCCCTGAAGAAATGGAATTGGAAGAAGTAGAATTGGAAGAAACAGATTTTATAAAAATGGATACAGATATGGAGGAGAAAGAAATGGATAAGGAATTTATGGAAACAGATGTGATGGAGCCGGAGATGTTAGAAGAAGATATTACAATAGAAAATGAAGGAGAAGGAGAATACGGTATGGACACACAGTTTTTTAACCACGACAAAGTAGCTCTGGATGAAACAGCAGTTATCACAGGAGGCATGCGGGTCAAAGGGGATATCCAGTCAGAGGGCTCACTGGATGTGACCGGCACAATTGATGGCAACATCGACATTTTAGGCAAATTAAATGTAATGGGGACAATCCAGGGCAATTCTAGGGCGGCGGAAGTGTATATAGAAGGCGCACACATTACTGGTGAGATTGTCAGCGAAGGCACGATCAAGATTGGGCAAAGTTCTGTTATCATTGGCAACCTTTCTGCGACAAGCGCGGTAGTTGCCGGTGCTGTCAAAGGCGATATCGACGTGAAAGGCCCTGTTATCCTGGATGCATCGGCCATTGTAATGGGCAATATCAAGTCCAAATCAGTACAGATCAACAATGGTGCGGTAATTGAAGGCCTCTGCTCACAGTGCTATGCAGATGTTAATCCGACTTCTTTCTTTGACGATATTAAAAAGGCGGCAAAAAAATAAAGAAGACGGAGGCCGGGTATGCGCAGGATTTTATTGAAACTAAGCGGAGAGGCATTGGCAGGCGAGAAAAAGACGGGATTTGACGAAGCGACGGTAGAGAAAGTTGCGCTGCAGGTAAAGGAATTGGTCGGTGGCGGTTTGCAGGTTGGCATTGTCATTGGCGGCGGCAATTTCTGGCGCGGGCGTTCGAGTGAGAACATTAACAGGAGCAAAGCAGATCAGATTGGCATGCTTGCGACCGTCATGAATTGCATCTACGTATCAGAAATCTTCCGCTCGGCTGGATTGATGACAAATATTTTGACACCGTTTGCCTGTGGTTCTTTTACAAAATTATTTTCCAGGGACCGGGCAGAAAAATATTTTTCCAAAAACATGGTTGTATTTTTTGCGGGCGGCACGGGACATCCTTATTTTTCAACCGATACAGGCGCAGTGCTTAGGGCGGTTGAAGTGGGTGCTGACGTTATTTTGCTGGCGAAATCGGTGGATGGCGTCTATGACGATGATCCGGGGAAAAATCCACAGGCGGTAAAATATAAGGAAGTCACAATTGATGAAGTCATTGCCAAAAACCTTCAAGTCGTGGATATGACAGCATCCATTATGGCAAAGGAAAATAAAATGCCAATGTGGGTATTCGGACTAGAAGAAGAAAACAGTATCGTCAATGCTGTGAGAGGAAATTTTAACGGCACAAAAGTGATACTGTGAGCATGTATGCCAAAATGCTTAAGTTAGGCAAACCAGGATTTTAAGAAAGGATGAAAATGCGGGAAGATGCTGTGAAGATCCCGCAGAAATGAGGAAAATATGGATGATAGATTAAAACAGTACCAAGATAGGATGCAGAAAGCATACGATTATCTGGAATCAGATTACGCGGCTATTCGTGCAGGGCGCGCCAATCCGCATGTGCTTGATAAACTTAAGGTAGATTATTATGGAACGTTAACGCCGATCCAGCAGGTAGGCAATATTACGGTGCCGGAGCCAAGGATGCTGCAGATTGCACCGTGGGAGAAAAGCTTAATCCGCGTGATAGAGAAAGCAATCCTTACATCTGACATAGGCATAAACCCAAACAACGACGGCAATGTAATCCGCCTTGTGTTCCCAGAACTTACGGAGGAACGCAGAAAAGACCTTGTAAAAGAAATTAAGAAAAAAGCGGAAGAAGGGAAAGTTGCAGTCCGCAATATCAGGCGTGATGGCAATGACGCTTTCAAGAAGCTGGCAAAAACAGAGATCTCAGAGGACGAAATCAAGCAGTTAGAAGATGAACTCCAGAAAATGACGGATAAATTTATCAAAGAAATTGATAAGCTGATGGAAGCAAAATCCAAAGATATCCTGACCGTTTAACGGGCAATCGTTCCTGTGCAATCGAGCGGGGGGAGGATTTTCTTCCCCTGCTCGTGCGCGTATTCATGACAATAGAAAACTGCAGGGCGTGTTTTCTATTGTTGGAAAGTGTTATCAAACTGTAATAAAAGAAAGTACGGGAAATGGCTTTATGAATATTCCAAATCATGTAGCGATCATTCTGGACGGAAATGGAAGATGGGCAAAGCAAAAAGGCATGCCGCGCAATTATGGGCATGTGCAAGGTGCGAAGACGGTAGAGATCATCTGTGAGGAAGCCTACAAAATGGGCATACAGTATCTGACGGTATATGCTTTTTCTACAGAAAACTGGAACAGGCCAAAAGATGAAGTCGATGCGCTGATGAAGCTGCTGCGGGAGTATATGAAGACCTGCCTAAAGACAGCGAAAAAAAACAGGATGTGCGTGAAAGTCATCGGTGATAAAACAGGGCTGGACGCAGACATCCAAAAAAGGATTGCGCAGCTTGAAGAGGCAACTGCGCAAAACGACGGCCTGCATTTCCAGATTGCCTTAAATTACGGCGGCAGGGATGAGTTTGTGCGCTGCATGAAGAAGCTGGCGGGGAAAATAAGCGCGGGAGAGATTAAGGAAGCGGACATTACGGAAACGCTCATAAGCGGGACGTTAGATACCGCAGGCATTCCCGATCCGGATCTGCTGATCCGCACATGCAATGAGCAGCGGATTTCCAACTTCCTTTTATGGCAGCTTGCCTACACCGAATTTTATTTTACGCCGACGGCCTGGCCGGATTTTTCAAAAGAAGAATTGGAAAAGGCTATTGGGGCATATAATAAAAGAAACAGGAAATACGGGTTGGTAGAAGAGGAATAGGCGCAGGAATGGAGGTTTCCTATGTTTGTAACAAGGGTGATAAGCAGTATCGTATTGGTTGTGGCGGCTGCATTTGCAGTATTGTCAGGGGATGCCATATTGCTTCTTACACTACTGGCTATTTCTTTGATCGCATTTTCCGAGCTGATGAAAGCGTCTGCGGTGCATACGCAGGATGCGGGCATAAATGCGTTAGAGCTTACGGGATACCTTGGCATTGGCGCGTATTATGCGGCACTCTATTTTGCAAGTACGGCAGTCTATATGATGCTTACACTTATAGTTACATTTATGTCCATCATGGCGGTGTATGTGTTTGCGTTTCCGAAATTCCATGCAAACCAGGTCATGTCTGCATATTTTTGCATTATTTATGCACCGGTCATGTTTTCTTTTATCTATCTGACAAGGGAATTGGAATATGGAATTTATCTTGTATGGATGATCTTTATCAGTTCATGGATCTGCGATACGTGCGCTTATCTTGTCGGCATGACGATGGGGCGGCATAAAATGGCGCCGAAACTTAGCCCAAAGAAATCCGTAGAGGGCGCGGTTGGCGGCGTTTTGGGCGCGGCGGCCATTGGTGCGCTGTATGGATATTTTATCGTGGAGCCAATCATTCAAACGCAGCAAATCACATGGATATTTGCGCTTATCAGTGCAGTCGGCGCTGTAGCTTCCCAGATTGGGGACCTGGCGGCTTCTGCAATCAAAAGAAACCACGACATCAAAGATTACGGCAAGCTGATTCCGGGACATGGCGGCATTATGGACCGGTTTGACAGCGTGATCGTAACGGCTCCGATGATTTACTTTCTGGCAGTTTTGCTAATACGGGGCAGCGGCTTGTATTAGCGGCTGTGGAATTGAGGTTAGGATGAAGAACATAGCGGTGCTTGGCTCTACGGGTTCCATTGGGACGCAGACGTTAGAAATTGCCAGGCAGAATCAGGATATCCAGATTGTGGCGTTAGCGGCGGGAAGCAATGTGGCGCTTTTGGAAAAGCAGATCAGGGAATTTCGCCCAAAATATGCGGCGCTTTGGTCGGACGAAGCCTGTAAAGAACTAAAGAGGAAAATAGCAGATCTGCCGGTGAAGGTGGTATGCGGCATGGAAGGGCTTCTGGAAATAGCAGTTTTTCCAGAAGTGGAAGTATTGGTTACGGCAATTGTGGGCATGATTGGTATTAGGCCGACAATTGCGGCGATAGAAGCTGGGAAAACGATTGCGCTTGCCAACAAAGAAACGCTTGTGACGGCGGGGCATATCATTATGCCGCTCGCAAAAGAGCGGGGCGTGCCGATTTTGCCGGTAGACAGTGAGCACAGCGCAGTTTTCCAGTCGCTGCATGGCGAAAACAGGCAGCGGGCCAGCAAAATCATGCTGACAGCGTCCGGCGGGCCGTTTCGTGGAAAGACGCGGGAAGAGCTGGCAGATATGACAGTAGAAGACGCTTTAAAGCATCCGAACTGGTCGATGGGGAAAAAAATTACGGTCGACTCTGCGACCATGGTCAACAAAGGGCTGGAAGTGATGGAAGCGAAATGGCTGTTTGATGTGCCGCTTTCGCAAATCCAGGTAATCGTGCATCCGCAAAGCATTATCCACTCTATGGTAGAATATGTGGATGGCGGCATTATGGCGCAGCTTGGCATGCCGGATATGAAGCTGCCAATCCAGTATGCACTGTACTATCCTGACAGGAAACCGTTGTCCGGCAGACGGGTGGATTTTTACAGACTGTCGTGCCTGACATTTGAAAAGCCGGATCTGGAAACTTTTTTAGGCCTGCAGCTGGCTTTTTTGGCAGCACAGGCGGGCGGAAGCATGCCAACGGTGTACAATGCGGCAAATGAAAAGGCGGTCAGCTTGTTTTTAAACCGGAAAATACGTTTCCTGGAGATTGCCGGACTGATCCAGGCTTGTATGGAACAGCATAAAACGCTGCCAGATCCTAACGTGGATGAAATACTGCAGACAGAAGCGGAAACTTATCAATATATGGAAGATTTGTGCCGCTTGCGGCGGCATGGAGGTTAGTGTGACATTATTATTCAAAATTCTTTTATTCCTTCTTATCTTTGGCACGATTGTGATCTCGCATGAATTTGGGCATTTTCTGCTGGCGAAAGCGGGCGGGATCAAAGTCAATGAGTTTTATGTCGGCATGGGGCCGACGCTTCTTTCTTTTACAAAAGGCGGGACAAAATATTCCCTCAAACTTCTGCCAATTGGCGGCGCGTGCATGTTTGAAGGCGAAGACGGCATTTATGCGGATGGAAAGCAAAAACAGGAAGGGGACGGCCATGCAAAAGGCTCTTTCCTCTTAGCGAGCGTATGGACGAGGATTTCCGTAGTTGCAGCGGGACCGATTTTTAACTTCCTGCTTGCTTTTTTGCTGGCGTTTATCGTAGTCGGCAAAGGAGGCTCTGACAGGCCGGTAGTGATGGGCCTGATGGAAGGCTTTCCTGCCAGCGAGGCCGGGCTGCAGCCGGGCGATCTGATCGTGCGCATGGACGGCGAGCGCATCCGGCTCTACCGTGAAGTGAGCCTGTTTTCTATGCTAAATGCGGGAGAAACGTTTGAAATTGAGTATGAGCGGGACGGCGTAAAAAACAAAACGTCCATTACACCGCGCTATGACAAGGCGGCGGGGCGTTATTATATCGGGCTGCAAGGCGGCGGGGAATATGTAGCATGCAATGCTGCCAATATTGTCCCTTATAGCTTTTATGAAGTGCGCTATTGGTTAAAATATACGGTAAAAAGCCTTGGCATGATCGTGCAGGGCAAAGTGACAAAGGAAGACGTATCCGGGCCAGTCGGCGTGGCGCAGATGATCGGTGATAATTATGAAGCGGCGAAAGAGTACGGCCTTTCGACTGTCATTTTGACGATGATGAACATTGCCATTTTGCTAAGCGTCAACCTAGGGGTCATCAATTTGCTGCCGCTTCCGGCATTAGACGGCGGGCGTCTGGTCTTTTTGCTCATTGAGGCAGCACGGGGAAAGCCGATTCCGCCGGAAAAGGAGGGCATGGTGCATTTCGCCGGTTTTGTGGCGTTGATGCTTTTGATGGTATTTGTCATGTTCAATGATGTAATGCGTTTATTTTCTTAATATACCCATACCGGGTATCTATCCAAATCCCTGCGGCATATAGCCGCAGGATGCTGTTTCTTCTTATTATCTTATTTTATTCCAAAAACTATAGGCAAAAAATAATCCAGCAAAGGGGGAAGTGTTATTTTTACAAAAGAAACAAGTTATTTCACAGGAGAAGTCTGGCTTCAGGGCGGACGCAAAAGCAATCAGGATTCCATCGTGATACAGGAAATCCTGACAAGAAAGGGGCGCATACTGCTTGCAGCGGTATGCGATGGCATGGGCGGTTATGAAGAGGGCGAAACAGCAAGCGGTTTTGCCGCTGAGGAACTTACCGCGTGGCTGTATGGGGAGATTGTAACGCTCCTGCAGGAAAAGGAGCGGGAAGGCATGTGGAAGCGCTCATGGTATCGTTGTTTTTATCAAATCAACAGGAAATTGAATCTGTACGCGAAGAAGAAGGATATTTTTCTTGGCACGACGGCGACGGTGCTGTTTTTGTACAAACGGCGCTATCATTTGTTCCACATTGGGGACAGCCGGGCTTATCATGCGCGGCCTTCGCTGTTTCCTTCCCGCAGGTTTTTCAGCCTGACAAAAGACCATATCAGCAGGAACCATCTGCTTTCGCGCTGTATTGGCGCGGACCGGTGCGATATGCCGGATTATGTGACGGGGCGGCTGCGCGCAAGGAGCGGGCGGGAAGGATTTTTGCTATGCAGTGACGGGCTTTACCGGCGCATCACGCAGCAGGAGCTGGCGGATGCCCTGCGCCCCGGGGATTTTAAGGGCGCAGAAGAAAAGCAGATTAAGCGGCGGCTTAGGGAGTTGGCGGGGCGTGCTTACGAACGTGGGGAAACCGACAATATTTCGGCAGTTTATATTGTAGTGTAATGCAGCATGCATAAGAGCAGGAAAAGAGGAGGAAACGAATGGAGAAAATAAAAAACGAGGCTAAAAGGCAGGTCATTGGAAAGTATACGATAGAGGGTATTTTAGGAAAGGGCGGCATGGGCACGGTATACCTTGTGACGGATGGGAACTTGCACATGACGCGTGCCATGAAGGAATTGTACTGCCATGATGAGAATGGAGCGGAGTGGAAGAAACGCAGCCTTGAGGCAGAAGTAAGCGTGTTAAAGCAGACAGACCATCCGATGCTGCCAAAAGTGATCGACTTATTCCATCAAGGCGATGCTGCCTATCTGGTCATGGAATACTTAGAGGGCATGACGCTAGAACAGTATCTGAAGGAGAATCAAAAAGCATCGGAAAAAGATACGGTAAAATGGGGGATACAGTTAGCAGAGGCACTTGCCTATCTGCATAGCAGGAAGCCGCCCATACTCTATTTGGACATGAAGCCAGCCAATGTCATACTGCGCAAAGACGGCGTGCTGAAATTAACGGATTTTGGCGCGGCGTTAACGGACTGGCGCGGCATGGAAAGCGGACAGTATTTAGGAACGCCAGGCTATGCGCCGCAAGAACAGATGCAAGGCGGCAGCGTCAGCAAGGAAAGCGACGTGTATGCGCTTGGGGCGACGCTCTATCATCTGATTACCGGCGTTTCCCCGGCACTGCTTCGCGGCGCATCCGGGCGGCGCCCTGTGCGGGAATGGGACATTACCATATCCGTCGGCCTTGCGCGGGTGATCGAACGGGCGATGGCGCAAAAGCCGCAGGACCGTTACTGCGATATGGACAGCATGCGGCAGGAACTTGCGCATGCCTGGGCGGCATCGGGCAGACGGCGGCGGAGTTTTATATTAGAACATAGGAAAAACCTGCTCTATACGCAAAAAGAATCCGCAGGGCTGTATCCATACGTCAATTAGAATTTGGCTTTCTGCCAGTTCACAAAACCATGGGAGTATGGTATACTCGATTTGGAAGCACAGGCATTGATGCGCCAAAGGAGGCAGCCATGCATAGGGAACATACGAAAATCATTCCGATAGGAAACCGGGTAATCGGCGGGGGCAATCCGATTTTGATCCAATCGATGACGAATACGAAAACAGAGGACGCTGCAGCGACCATTGCCCAGATAAAACGCCTTGCGGCGGCGGGGTGCGATATTATCCGGTGCGCCGTGCCAACGATGGAAGCGGCGCAGGCGATTGCTAAGATTAAGCGGGAAATTTCCATTCCGCTTGTTGCAGACATCCATTTTGATTACAAGCTGGCCATTGCCGCAATCGAAAACGGCGCGGATAAAATACGCATCAACCCGGGCAATATCGGAGGCCGGGAATGCGTGGCAAAAATCGTAAAAGCGGCAAAAGAAAGGCAGATCCCCATTCGCGTTGGCGTCAATGGCGGCTCTTTAGAAAAAGAACTGCTCGCAAAATACGGCGGCGTTACGGCAGAGGGCATTGTAGAAAGTGCGCTTGGCAAAGTGCGCATCATGGAAGAAGAAGGATATGACAGCCTTGTCATAAGCATCAAATCTTCGGATGTCCTTATGTGCATCAAGGCGCATGAAATTCTGGCCCAAAAGACGGATTACCCGCTGCATATCGGCATTACGGAATCGGGCACGGTCATAGGCGGCAATATCAAATCCGCCACGGGGCTTGGCATTTTGCTCTATCAGGGCATCGGGGATACGCTGCGCGTGTCGTTAACAGGCGATCCATTAGAGGAGATTAAATCTGCCAAACTGATTTTAAAGACGCTCGGTCTTCGAAAAGGCGGGGTAGAAGTCGTATCCTGCCCAACGTGCGGGAGGACGAAAATAGACATTATCAGCTTGGCAGCGCAAGTGGAACGCATGGTGGAAGATATGCCGCTTTCTGTAAAAGTGGCGGTCATGGGATGCGCGGTAAACGGCCCCGGGGAGGCAAAAGAAGCTGATATCGGCATTGCGGGAGGCGACGGCGAGGGCCTTTTGATCAAAAAGGGCGAAATCGTCCGCAAAGTTCCAAAAGAGCGGCTGCTAGAAACGCTGCGGGAAGAATTATTGCATTGGGAATCGTAGCATATGGGAAAAAATTTTTTGGAAGCATTTCCGACATTACAATTAGAAGACAGGCTGCATATGATGATGGAACAGGTGGAGGTAGAAAAGATCCAGGCGACAAAACGCAGGGATTTTTTGCGCATTTATACAGTTTCGCCGCACCTTGTCTTAAAACAGGACATTTTTGAAGTGGAAAAACAGATCAAAAACCAGCTTTTTCCAAAAGTGGCCATCCAAATAAAATTATATGAAAAATACCGCCTTTCCAAACAGTATACGCTGCCAAACCTTTTAGAGATTTATAAGGAAAGCCTGTTGATAGAATGCAAAGCATCGTCGCATACGGAATACAGCCTGTTAAAAAACGCGGATCTTAGCGTACAGCCGGACGATACGCTCCTTTTGGCGTTAGAAGATACTGTTTTGGCACGCCAGAAAGCAGATGCGCTTGTCCATATTTTAGAAAAGGTATTCGGAGAACGTTTCGGTTTTGCGCTAAACGTGCAGATATGCTATAAAACGGCAGAAACAGGCAAATACAAGACGGAAGGCGAACATGAGATCGCCATGCGCGTAGCACAGATTGTAAACGGTGCCGCCTCATCCGTCACTGTATCGTCCCATGCTGCGCCGCCAGGCGATAATGATATGGCAAAACAAGACGCTTTTTATAAAGCAGAGGATTTGACTAAAAGTGAAAAAAGTGCGGATTTGCCATCCTATACGCCCCTTAGCGTGGAGAAGATGCCGGCATCGGGAGCCAAAAAAGGACGCAGTGATGATCCTGACCTGCTCTATGGCAAAGATTTTATGCAAGATCCGATACCGATTGAAGAGATTGTCGGCGAGATCGGGGAAGTCGCTATCCGGGGAGAAGTCTTGCGTGCCGAGAAGCGGCTGTTAAAAAATGAAAAGGCGATCGTAGCATTTGACCTGACAGACTTTACGGATACGATAACGGTAAAAGTCTTTCTTACAAATGCCGCGTGCAGCGAGTTTTGCAATGCCGTAACCCGGGGTGTTTTTTTAAAAGTCAAGGGCATTGCCTCTATGGACAGGTTTGACAATGAACTGACCGTCACTTCGGTGACTGGCGTAAAGAAGATTCCTGATTTTACGGCGGCGCGTATGGATACGGGCTTAAAAAAGCGGGTAGAACTGCACTGCCATACGAAAATGAGCGATATGGACGGCGTTTCAGACGTTGGGGAAATCATCAAGCGCGCTTACCAATGGGGGCATAAGGCAATCGCCATTACAGACCACGGCGTCGCGCAGGCATTTCCTGACGCTAATCATGCGTGGGAAGAGCTTTGGAAAAAAGAAAAAAGCAAAAGAAAAGAAGCCGGGGAGGAAAACCCCGATCCGAAAGACTTTTTTAAAGTGATCTATGGCATGGAGGCATATTTGGTAGACGACTTAAAAGAGATTGCCGTAGGCTGCAGCGAGCAGATGCTTAGCGGGGAATATGTCGTATTCGATATTGAAACAACGGGATTTTCGCCCATGGACCATCAAATCATTGAGATTGGCGCAGTGCGGGTAAAGGCAGGACAGATTATGGACAGCTACGCGTCGTTTGTCAACCCGGGCGTGCCGATTCCTTATGAGATTGAGAAGCTGACAGGCATCCGCGACGACATGGTGCTTGGCGCACCGCCCATTGAAACAGTATTGCCGGAGTTTTTGGAATTTTGCGGCAACGCGGTATTCGTGGCGCACAACGCTTCTTTTGACATGGGTTTTATTATGGAAAATGCACGCAGGCTGCATAGGCAGAAACAGTTTGCTTATGTGGATACGCTTGGCATTGCGCGGATGCTTTTAAAAAACCAGGCGAAACATACGTTAGACGCAGTTGCCAAAGCACTTGGCATTTCTTTGGAAAACCATCACCGCGCCGTGGACGATGCCAAGGCGACAGCTGAGATTTTTATAAAATTTATTCCGATGCTGCAGGAAGAAGGTGCCAAGTCGCTGCAGGAAGTCAACGCGCTTGGCGCGGCAAGCGTGGATGCCATCCGGCGGCTGCGCCCGTACCATGCCATTATCCTTGCGCAAAACGATATTGGGCGGGTGCATCTGTATACAATCATATCAGAGTCGCACCTGACTTATTACAATAAACATCCGCTCGTGCCAAAGAGCCTGTATATGAAATACCGGGAAGGGCTTTTATTGGGCAGCGCATGCGAAGCCGGGGAGCTTTATCAGGCACTGCTTGACAACAAGCCGGAGGCGGAAATTGCAAGGATTGTTTCTTTTTATGATTATCTGGAAATACAGCCGCTTGGCAACAACCAATTTATGATTGCATCGGAAAAGGTTAGAAACGTCAATACACAAGAAGACCTGATCCGGCTAAACAAACAGATTGTCGCGCTTGGGGAACAGTTTCGCAAGCCGGTCGTTGCAACGTGCGATGTACATTTTTTAGATCCCGGGGATGAAGTATACCGCAGGATCATTATGGCGGGCAAAGGCTATAAGGATGCGGACAGCCAGGCACCGCTTTATTTGCGCACGACCGAGGAAATGCTTGAGGAATTTTCGTATCTTGGCAGCCAGAAAGCAAAAGAGGCTGTCATTGACAATCCAAATAAAATAGCGGACATGATAGAAATGATCTCGCCCGTCAGGCCGGATAAATGCCCGCCTGTCATTGACAACAGCGATAAAACGCTGCGGGATATCTGCTATCATAAAGCGCACGAAATGTACGGCGATCCGCTCCCGGACATTGTCGCTGGCCGTTTGGAAAAGGAGCTGGATTCCATTATCAAAAATGGGTTTGCGGTCATGTACATCATTGCCCAGAAACTCGTATGGAAATCTGTCGAAGACGGGTACCTTGTAGGCTCTAGGGGATCGGTAGGCTCTTCTTTTGTGGCGACGATGGCCGGTATTACGGAAGTCAACCCGCTAAGCCCGCATTATTACTGTCTGGCATGCCATTATGCGGACTTTACTTCTAAAGAGGTGCGTGCCTACGCAGGAAAAGCAGGGTGTGATATGCCGGATAAGCACTGTCCTGTCTGCGGCGCACTGCTGCAAAAAGACGGTTTTGACATTCCGTTTGAAACTTTTCTTGGATTTAAAGGGGACAAGGAACCGGATATCGACTTGAATTTTTCAGGCGAATACCAGAGCAAGGCGCATGAATATACGAAAGTGATTTTTGGGGATAAGCAGACGTTCCGTGCGGGCACGATTGGCACGCTTGCTGATAAGACGGCGTTTGGCTATGTGAAAAATTATTATGAGGAGCGCGGCAGCAGGAAGCGGATGTGTGAGATCAACCGCATTGTAGAAGGGTGTACCGGCATCAGGAGGACGACTGGCCAGCATCCGGGAGGCATTATCGTGCTTCCTGTTGGAGAAAATATCAATTCGTTTACGCCGGTGCAGCATCCTGCCAATGATACGGATACGCCGATTGTGACAACGCATTTTGATTATCATTCCATCGACCACAACTTGCTAAAGCTCGATATCCTTGGACACGACGACCCGACGATGATCCGCATGCTGCAGGATTTGACGGGGATTGACCCGGTTAAGATTCCGTTAGATGACCCACAGGTCATGTCGCTGTTTCGCTCCACGAAGGCGCTTGGCATTACGCCGGAACAGATTGGCGGCTGTCCGCTTGGGGCGCTTGGCATCCCGGAGTTTGGGACAGAGTTTGTCATCCAGATGCTGATGGACACAAAACCGGCGTCTTTTTCCGATCTTGTGCGCATTTCAGGCTTAAGCCACGGCACGGACGTTTGGCTTGGCAATGCGCAGGCGCTCATCGAAGAAGGGAAAGCGACGATCTCTACGGCAATCTGCACAAGGGATGACATTATGACGTATCTAATCCATATGGGCGTAGAGAGCAGCCTTTCTTTTACGATCATGGAGTCTGTGCGGAAAGGCAAAGGGTTAAAGCCCGAATGGGAGGAAGCGATGGCTGCCGCCGGTGTGCCGGATTGGTATATCTGGTCTTGCAAAAAGATCAAATATATGTTTCCAAAGGCGCATGCCGCCGCCTATGTCATGATGGCGTGGCGCATTGCCTATTGCAAGGTGAATTATCCGCTTGCCTATTATGCCGCCTATTTTAGCATCCGTGCATCGGCGTTTTCCTATGCGCTCATGTGCCTTGGGCAAAAGCACTTAGAAAATGTCATGGCAGAATATAAGCAGCGAAATGACAGCTTATCCAAAAAAGAGCAGGACACTTACCGGGACATGAAGATTGTACAGGAAATGTATGCCCGGGGGTTTTCATTTGTGCCAATCGATATTTTTAAGGCGCAGTCTAGCCTGTTTCAGATTGTGGACGGAAAGCTGATGCCGTCTTTAAACAGCATTGACGGACTAGGGGAGAAGGCGGCGGAAGCCATCGTAGAAGCGGCAAAAGACGGACCGTTCCTTTCTAAAGATGATTTCCGCCAAAGGACTAAAGTGTCCAAAAGCGTACTTGATCTGATGGACAGCCTAAAGCTGTTAGGAAACTTGCCGGAAACAAACCAGATCAGCCTGTTTGATTTCCGCGGGCAATGAGCATGCCATACATGGCATTGCGTCTTGCGCAAAAAAGTACCGTAAAACGCTCGGTTTTACGGTATTTCAGGGTTGGGCTATTCTTCTATGAAAGAATACAGCTCGTAGGGGAATCGAACCCCTGATTCCGCCGTGAGAGGGCGGCGTCTTGACCTCTTGACCAACGAGCCGGATGGCTGGATAGCCGTGACACCATTATAGTTTATAGTATTTTTAGAAAAATTGCAAGGGTTTTTTGAAAAAAATATATGCCCGCAAATCAGTTATGAGTAGCAAAATGGGGGCAGTTATGTTAAAATATAGGCAGATAGGGGGTGCTCTTTTGAAAGGAACGAAAAAATACTGGCATAGTATCGCGGTTGCCCTGCTGCTGTTAGCTGCAGTCTGTATTTTGTTTTGGTGGTATTCCAGCACAAACAGCCAGCGGATCATAAGCCGGAACTTGAATTACGCCATGGATTCTGCCAGGCAGACCGTTTCGCGTGTGGAAGGGGAGTTTGCCAACGCCCGCCAGCGGATACGCAATTATGCCTATTTTTTGGATACAAGCCTGGATGAGCCAAAGATCAGCCCGGCAATGTTAAAAGAGATGGAAGGCAATTCAGCATTTGACGCGCTGCGCTTTACGGATGCCAATGGCTTGATTTATGCGTCAAACGGCGAAACGTTCCAAAGCGCCGACAGCAGCTATGTTGCCCGGGGCTTAAACGGGGAGAACGGGGATATGGTTGTTTTTCATTCCAGGGTAACGGATGAAGTCATGATGAGCTTTTATGAACCCCTGTATCATCACGGAGAGATTTTCGGCATTTTCTCAGGCGTTTATTTTGCAGAGGCTTACTTGCAGGAAATGCTGACGACAAGTTATTTTGGCGAGGCGGCATCCGTCTTTTTGTGCAATAGGGAAGGCAGGGTGATTGCAAGCTCAGATGCTTCCAAGAGCGATTATAGGAACCTGCTCATAGACTGGATGGCAGCAGAGGGCATCATTGACGCACAAACGGCGGCAAAAGCGTGGGAAGTTTTTCGAAACGGCAGCGGCGAAGGCGGTTTTATCTGCCAGAGCGAGAGCCTGACGGATAATTTGTGCGTGCTGCATATTGCGGATAGCGATTATGTTTTGGTGCAGACATTCCCTAAAAGCGTAACGCAGCGGATGATAAGCGATGCAAACTATATCGGGATGGTACTGCAGGCGATTCTTATCGGGCTGTTTATCCTTTATATCCTGCTTTTGGTAATCAGGGCGCGGCATGAAAGAAGGCGGCTTGAATGGGAAAACCGGGAGATGGGACATGTAATAAGCGGCGTGAGCACGCTTTTTTCCCGTTTTGTTTTAGTGGACCTAAAAGAAAATACTTATATTTATTTAGCAGGTGCAAGACCGGATCAGGAAGGCTTTCCGCCTTCGGGCGCGTATGATGATTTTGCCAGGTATTTGTGTGCTGTCATGCCAAACGAGGAAGAGCGCAAAAAGATTGCGGCTGCCCTTGCAAAAGATGCGCTTTTGCTGGAACTTTCTGCAAACATGAACCTGCAGTTTGAATACCAGGCGCAGCGCAAAGGCTCCTTGAAATGGGAACATATGAACGTACTCTGCCTGCAAAGGAAAAAAGGAAAGCCGACGAAACTTTTGATCTTCCGGCAGGATATTACGCGCTTAAAAGAAAAAGAGCTGTGCGCCCAGGCGGAAATCTCGCTGGCAAACCGCAAGGAACGCCAATATATCGCGGCGACGATGTCGGATGCGCTTTGCACTTATGAAATCAACCTGACGCGTGACTTGATAGAAAAAGAGATTTATTGCAAGGAAGGGGATCAAGAGATTCCTTTGCTGGAGCGTTCCGGCATGAAGGCTCCTTGCAGCGCGTCGGCGTGGTTTCAGGAATGCGGCCGTTTTGTCGATGAGGAGTCGATGGAAGATTACCGCACATGGAGCAGCGTAGACTACCTGCTAGAGCGTTTTGCCCAAGGGGAAAAAGAAGCTGTGACAGAATATTGGAGCAAAGATGCCGCCGGGCAGAAAATATGCGTGCGCCGTTCCTGCTTTATGACGTGGGAAGATGAAACAAATGATGTGATCGCGCTTGTCATCATCAAAGAGATTACAAACCAAGTGAAAAAGCAGCGGGAGCAGATGCAGGCATTGCAGGAGGCGCTGCGCCAGGCACAGTACGCCAACAATGCAAAGACGGTCTTTTTGTCCAATATGTCGCATGATATCCGCACGCCAATGAACGCGATCATTGGGTTTACGACAATTGCCATCCGGCATATCAACAATCAAAATCAGGTGCATGACTGTTTAAAGAAAGTGCTTTCTTCCAGCAATCATCTGCTTAGCCTGATCAACGACATTTTGGATATGAGCCGCATTGAAAGCGGGAAAGTGCAAATCCAGGAACAGGAATGCAACATTTCCGAATTGACGCACAATTTAGTACATATTATCCAGCCGCAGGTAAAGGCAAAGCAGATTGAGCTGTTCATCGATACGTTTGATGTGGCAAATGAGGACGTGATTGCTGATTCCCTAAAACTTAGCCAGATTTTTGTAAACCTGCTAAGCAACGCTGTAAAATATACACCGGCAGGCGGCATGGTAAGTTTCCGCATTACGCAAGAGACGACATTCCATAGAGGGTATGGGGATTATGTCTTTCTTGTAAAGGATAATGGCATCGGCATGTCCGAGGAGTTTGTGGAGCATATTTTCGAGCCGTTTGAGCGCGAATCGAGTACGACAAAGACCGGCATCCAGGGCACAGGCCTTGGCATGGCGATTACGAAAAACATTGTGGACATGATGGGCGGAAAGATAAGCGTTACGAGTGAAAAAGGCAAAGGCAGCGAGTTTAAAGTAGAGCTTAGCTTAAAGCTGCAGGATGTGGAAAAAAATACAGCGCAGATCAAAGAATTAGAAGGTTTGCGGGCAATGGTCGTAGACGACGATATTGACAGCTGCGACAGCGTCAGCAGGATGCTAAAGCAGATTGGCATGCGTGCGGAATGGACGACTTCTGGCAGGGAAGCTGTTTACCGTGCAAAGAGTGCCTATGGGGAAGGCGATTCTTACCATACGTACATTATCGACTGGCAGATGCCGGAAATGAGCGGCATAGAAACGGCAAGGCGGATTAGAAGTGCCATCGGGCAGGGAGCGCCGATCATCATCCTGACTGCGTATGACTGGACGGACATTGAAGAAGAAGCAAAACAGGCGGGCGTGACAGCCTTTTGTGCGAAGCCGCTGTTTATGTCCGATTTGAAAACTGTCCTGCTTGCGGCAAACAATCTGATGGAAAAAGAAGATACGCAGAAAGACTGGAGCCAGATAGATTTTAGGGGAAAACGTATTTTGCTTGTAGAAGATAACGAGCTAAACCGTGAGATTGCGGAGGCGATTCTAGGCGAAACGGGATTTATCATAGAGAGTGCGCCGGATGGGACAGATGCGGTAGAGATGATGCAAAAAGCGGAGGAATTTTATTATGACGCGATTTTGATGGATGTACAGATGCCGGTAATGGACGGCTATGAGGCGACAAGGACAATCCGCGCCCTGCCGCGAAAAGACGTCAAAGAGATTCCAATCATTGCCATGACGGCAAACGCCATGGAAGACGATAAGGAGATGGCGATGCTAAACGGCATGAGCGCCCATGTTGCAAAGCCGCTTAATATCGATTTGTTTTTGGCGGTTCTTGGAAAATTCCTGGCACCATAAGTATCAAAAAATAGGGGGGGGGGGGGGGGGGTAGACGATGGAAAATAAAACGGTAAAAAAGAAAAGAAGAAGACTAAAAAGGACAATCCTAAGAAAGCTAATGGCGATGCTGCTAAGTGCAATATTGATTGTAGGGGTAGCATCGCATGTAGCTGCGGAGGAAGGATGGGATGCAGTTGTAGGTTCGGAGGACATTACTGGCAATGGATGGACGCTTACGGCAGATGGCATACTGACGATTCAGTCAGATGCCGGAATGGGGGATTGGAAGAATAATGTAGAAATTTCCAGAGCAAAGGTACGCAGTATCAAAATGCAAGATGGCGTGACGGGTTTAGATGGCATTGCGTTTGGAACTTATGTTAACCTAACGCAGATTACCATTCCAAAAACTGTGACGAGTATGTCGAGAAGTATCTATGTGTATTCCAGCACACTAATGGAAATTGTTGTATCTGAAGAAAATCCAATGTATTCTTCTAAAGATGGTGCTGTATTTTCAAAGGATAAGACAATACTATATTGGTTTCCTCCTGGAAAAACAGACTCCTATACAATACCAACAGGCGTGGTATCCATAGGTGAGTATGCGTTTGCTAACAGTGCCTTGAGCGAAGTTGTGATACCGGCAAGTGTCCAAACTATAGGCAGTGATGCGTTCTCTTGGAGTGCAAAGTTAGCGCGTGTGATAATGCAGCGTGCTACTCCTCCGACACTTACGAGCAATATGATCTTTGTGGACGCTCCTTGCGTTGCTGATGGAAACAAAGGCATCTTTGTCCCTTCTGGGTCGCTAAGTGCTTATCAGACGTTCGGCAACTGGGTCGGGTATCAAGACCACATTACAGACGGCACCTTATCCGATGCTGACAAAGTCGCAGCGGCAAAGGCGGCGGTCGGGGAAATAGGGAGTTTGGGAGGCGTTACGCTGGATAATTATGCGACGCAGGAACGGTTGCAAAATGAACTAAAAGCGGCACTGACTGATACGATTCCGGGCATTGACATTACGGTAAGCGGTTTTGGCATAACGCCTGCGACTGGCGATGCACAGGGACGCATTACCGCAACGATAACGATTACGGCCGGAAGCGTAACAGAAGACGTGTTGGTAGATAGAGTAATTCCCGCGTTGCCAAAAAGTGACGTCGACAAAGTGGTGCAGGCAAAATCAGCGATCAAAGCTGTGCTGCCTGGCGAAAGCGGCAGCGGCACGGGTATTGTAGTGACAAACGGTACGACGGCCGATACGCTAAAAGGCGATATAGAAGCGGAATTGGTTAAGAAAGGAATTGAGGGTGTTGGCATTACGGTAAGCGGTTTTGACATAACACTTGCGACTGGCGATGCATCGGGCGCCATTACCGCAACGATAACGATTACGGCCGGAAGCGTAACAGAAACTGTGTCGGTAGATGAAAAAATCCCTAAGTTGCCAGGAGGTACTGCTGATGAAGCAGTGAAAGCAGCAGAGCCGATTGTGAAAAACCTGGCAGGCATTATCGTTACGAACGATACGACTGTGGAAAGTTTAAAAACAGCTATTGAGACAGCATTGATGGCTGCGGGCATTTCCGATATGACAGTAACAACAACATCGCTTGTTCTTAACAAGGCAACAACGAGCGAGGCGGGAAGCATCAGCGGCACAATCAATATCGTATATGGTGGGGAAACGATTCCAGTGACCATCAGTAAAACGATAGCCAAGCTGCCAGACGATGGCACAGGCGGAGAGTCCGGCGGCGGCACAGGCGGAGGGTCAGGCGATGGCACAGGCGGAGAATCCGGCAGCGGGTCAGGCGGCGGGCCGAATGGCGTAAACCAGGCAGGTGCAAAAGTGCCTGTAAAGGATGGAGATGCCGCATCGGCAAATGGCAGCGGGCCTAAAGCTGGAAATATCGCACCGGCAAACGGCAGCGGGCCTAAAGCTGGAGATACCGCATCGGCAAACGGCAGCGAGCCTAAGACTGGAGATACTGCATCTGTGGAGGTTTATGCGACACTTGCCATGATTTCAGGCTTTGCCTATCTGATGCTCTATGTTACAGACCAAAAGCGGGGCATGAAGGAAGAAACGAAAAGAGAACTTGTTTCCCAGATTATTGGCTGGGCAAGAAGGGGCGGGAGGCTTCGGCTGCTTGCCGCGCTTGCCGCAATCTTCCTGCTGTTGGCATATTACCACAGCATCGGCAGACAGGTACGCGTGAAATGGGAAGGCGCTTATGAACAATAAGAAGAGAAAGGCGGCAAAAGTATTTCTGCTTGCGGTAATTGCAGTATGCCTGTTTCAGATTGGAAGATTATCGTTCCAATCCAGGCAGCAGGCGGCCAAGCAGGAGAAGCTAAAAGCAATGGCGGCAGAAGAAATAACGCCGGAGGAAATAACGCCAAAGGAAATGGCAAGCAATTTGACGGTTAAAGAGGCACGGGATACAAAAGAGCAAAACAGGCCGTCTTTGAAAACACCCGTGATGCTGGAAAAATACGCTGGCTTATATGCGGAAAATAACGATCTTGCCGGGTGGCTTTCCATTCCGGGCATGCAGATTGATTATCCTATCATGCAGACAGACGATGATGCGTATTATCTGCACCATGACTTTTATGGCAAAGAGAGCAGGTACGGCTGCCTTTATGTGCGGGGCATGGCAGATTTGGATGCTGGAGATAACTTCATCATTTATGGGCATAATATGAAAGACGGCGCGATGTTTGGCGATCTGGATCTGTACGCGCAGGAGAGCTTTTATGCAGAGCATTCCGTTATTTCTTTTGACACGCTTTATGAGGAGCGTCTTTACGATATTATTGCCGTGTTTTATTCGCAGGTTTATGATGCGAAAGAAGATGTGTTTCAATATTATCAATTTTATGAGGCAGACACGCAGGAAGAATTTGATGATTTTTATCAGAATATAAAGGAGCTGTCGCTGTACGAAACAGGCGTAGACGCGCAATTTGGGGATACGTTCCTGACATTGTCCACTTGCGCCTACCATGTAAAGGACGGGCGGTTTGCCGTAGTGGCAAAGAGGAGAAGGATGCAGTAAATAATAACGGAATGGGGAGTAGCATGGTTAAAAAAGAGTACTTTGGAGAGGGGAAAAACATAGAATTTAAAAGAGAACTTCCAAGTAATCATGAACGGTTTCTAAAGGATATCATTGCATTTTCCAATAGTACGGGAGGAAAAGTAATTCTTGGAATTGAAGATAAAACACATATTGTTTGTGGGATTGGGGAAATGAGCCCGTTTAAACTGTCGGATGCCATCTCCAATATGATTTCTGATGCCTGTTCACCACAGATTGAGCCGGACATTTCTGTTTGTACGGTAGAAAACAAAACACTGGTTGTAGTGGATGTGCCGCCTGGAAAATTCAGGCCTTATTATATTGCCGCAAAGGGAAAAGAAACAAGTGCCTACATTAGGATCAATGGGACGAGCAGGGTGGCGGACAGCAGAAAATTGCAGGAACTTGAGCTGGAGGGACAGAAGATTTCCTATGATTCCTTACAGGCGATTGGTGTGGAATATGAGGAAAAGAAGGCCTTGGATTTATGCAGGAAAATGAAACAGATTGCTTTGGATTCCTGCAAGACAGAAGACGAAAGGACAGAAATTAAAGAAATGACATTAGAAAAACTGCATGATTTTGGAATTTTATGCAGAGTAGGACGGGAGTCTTATCCAACGCACGCATTTATGCTATTGACGGACAATCAGAGCCGATTTGCAAAAGTGCAGTGTGCTGTGTTTAAGGGAACGACAAGAGATGTGTTTATTGACCAGAAAGAATTTGGCGGGCCAATTTATGAGCAAATAGAAACAGCCTATCAATTTGTTTTAAGGCATATTGACCATGGCATCCATATTGACGGGATATTCAGAAGCGATACTTATGAACTGCCGGTATCGGCTGTCCGGGAGATGATTGCCAATGCTGTCATACATCGGAGTTATTTGCATAAATCCTGCATTCAAGTGTGCATTTTTGACAATCGGGTAGAGGTATTGTCGCCGGGGATGCTTTATGATGGGCTGGATTTGGAAACAGCAAAGCAGGGAAAATCTGCGTGCAGGAATGAAGCACTTGCAGAGGCATTTCACTATATGCATATTGTTGAAGCGTGGGGGACTGGTCTTCCAAGAATTATCAACAGATGCAAAGAGTATGGATTGTCGGATCCGTTATTTGAAGAATTTGGAGACGGATTTAAAGTCACAATTTTTAGAAGGAAGGAAAATGCAATCGAGAAAGTAATCAATGCTTTGGAAAAAGTAAGCAACGCCCCGGAAAAAGTAAGCAACGCTCCA
>QLIP01019297.1_pt1 | contig 21620 bp, 20 predicted proteins | sample 1769771 | NCBI WGS metagenome assembly QLIP01 (sample SAMN09428762, study PRJNA476227) | Gut metagenome, whole genome shotgun sequencing project. | isolation source: cecum | host: Rhizomys sinensis | place: China: Jinsha town of Minqing, Fujian Province | collected 2013-09-23
CCCGTTTCTCCAAAAGTAGTAAATTAGTAGTAAATTCAATTTGAAATGCGGCGGAAATGCCGTGATATCAAGGATTCAGGGATTCTTGCTGAATTTTTATTGAACTGTCATCGCACTCAATCTTTGCGCCCGCGCCTGCCAGCATCCCTGCGAGGATGCTCCTGTGGCACAGGGCCTCCTCCGCGCAGAAACAGGCCAGCAGGATGTCCTTTGTGAAGCTGCCGCGGTAGAGCCGATCCAAAAGCATCAGGCTCCCATCGTCCGCGATAAGCTCCTTCAGAAACTCGGGGACATAAAACCGCTGGAACCATCCCATATTGAATTTCCCGGCTTTCTTCATGTCCAGATACCTGTAGAACAGTTCCCTTGACGGGCTCAGCCGTGGCTCGTGGACAGCATGGGCAAGGCTGGCTTTCCCCAGCGAGCGAACCACCAGCCAGTTTTCGTCAAAACCTACGTTTACATCTGAAATTCTGCCAATCTTAATCATAGCTATGCCGTCTCCCATTTTTTTCAGGAACACCGCCGGGTCTGCATGGCAGGCCAACCGATACCAGAATTTCACATGAGCATCTTGACAATATACTTTTCAAATCATTCCAAAATGCCTGAACGCATCCATAATGGCGGCTTCTTTTTCCGGAGGGCACTTCGGCACCTTTGCATCTTCACTCCTTGCCCTGCCATTGCCGTAGTGTTCCTTATCCAGCCCGCATTTGTCTTTTATCTGCGCAATATAAAGGGTATGCACTTTCAGACCATACTTTTCCCATATGTAATCTTTGATATTTTGATAGGTTCCTTTCTCCGCAGGCGTGTAATTGCTTTCATCATTGGGCTTCATTGTGACTTCGATTTTAGATGTATTAGTTTTTAGGGATAATTTGACAACCGTCTCCACATGCCCCGTCATCGGAAACATGTCGCAGCCCCTGACCCGCTCTAGCGCATACCCGCCCGCGCAAAGCTGCTTTAAATCCCTAGCAAGCGTCGCGCTGTCGCAGCTGATGTAGACGACCCGCTTTGGCTGCATTCTCAATATTGTTTCCAGGCATTTTTCATCGCAGCCTTTGCGCGGCGGATCCACAACGATCACGTCTGCCCAGATTCCTTTTTTTTCATACAATTCAGGCAGCGTTTCTTCCGCCTTTCCGGCAAAAAACTGCACATTGCCTATGCCGTTTCGCTTTGCATTTTCTCTCGCGTCACAGACTGCCTGCCCTAAAACCTCAACTCCATACACCATTTTCGCATCCTGTGCGAGAAACAGCGAAATGGTGCCAATGCCGCAATACAGGTCCCAGACAGTTTCCCTGCCCGTCAGCCCAGCATAAGCAAGCGCAAGGCTGTAAAGCCTCTCCGCCTGGATTGGATTGACCTGGTAAAAAGAAAGCGGAGAAATATGAAACGAAAGTTTCCTGCCGCTTGGGACAAATTCTGTAAAATCCGGTGCGGTTTTCACCGTATATGCCTGAATTTCATCCGCAATCGTATCTTTTCCCCAAAGCGTATGGATTTCTTTTCCCATAACTGCATTCGTGCGTTCCCGGTTAATGCTGATGGAAATTGATGACACGCCTGTCACATTTTTCAGGCTGCCGATCAGTTTCTGCGCCGCCGGAAGTTCCCCCGCATTAATCACAAGGCACACCATGATCTCGCCCGTTGCAAACCCTTTGCGGATGAGCACATGCCGCACCAGTCCCGTCCCGCTTGCCTCGTCATAAGCAGGCACGCCATGCGCCCTCATATACTGCAAGATTAGTTCCAGTATCCTCTTGTTTTCTTTTGCGCCAATTACGCAGTCAGTATTGGCAATGATGCTGTGCGTCCTGCCCGCGTAAAAACCCGCGATCGGATTGCCCTCTTTATCCGTCCCGATTGGAAACTGCGCCTTGTTGCGGTAATGGTACGGCTCCTGCATGCCGATAATCGGCTCCATCACCCTATCCAGCACCGCTTCTTCCAATTTGCCAATCCGCAAAAGATTATTCCGTATTTTGTTTTGTTTAAATTCCAGCTGCTTTTCATACGAAAGCGCCTGAATCTGGCAGCCGCCGCACTGTCTGTGGCAGGCACACTCCGGCTTTACGCGAAAAGAAGAAGGCGCCAACACCTTCTCCAGCCTCGCAAATGCATACTGTTTTCCGGGCTTTATAATCTTAGCCTCCACAACGTCCCCAATCAGCGCATCTTTGACAAACACCGTATACCCGCCAATCTTGCCGATGCCTTCCCCATCATGCCCCATATCTGTAATTTCTACTGTGGCAATATCATTTTTTTTAAATTCCATTTCCTGTTTCCTTCCAGCGAAAATAGCCGTCTCACACGATAGTTCTTCTTACGTTTGTTTCAAACCATTTTTGGTACCCGAGCCAGTCCGAATTGTCTGAATTGTCTAACAATTCTGTAAACATCTGCAGTTTCGCATCCGTATTATCCGCAAAATATAGCGCGGCCGCCTCTATGAGTGCCGGTTTTTTCGGTGAGCCATATTCTAATTCGCCATGGTGGGACAAAATGCAGTGTTTCAGTTCCCCTTCTAATACGGCGGGGAAACCATTGATCCTGCTGATTGTGCGCCCGACCATTTCCGTGCCTATGATGATGTGCCCAAGCAGCTGTCCGGCATCCGTATAGTCGTTTTCCGGGAAAAGCGACAGTTCCTTTGTCTTCCCGATATCGTGGCAGAGCGCCGCCGTAATCAGCAAGTCTTTGTTTAGTTTCCCGTATGCCGTGCAATAATGGCTGCACAGTTTTGCCACGCTAAGCGTATGCTCAAGCAGGCCGCCGACAAAGCCATGGTGCACGGATTTTGCCGCCGAAGACTGGCTAAACGCCTTTGCAAACTCTGCATCGTTTACAAAAATTTCCTCAAGCAGCTGATGCAGGTATTGGTTTTGCACGCTGTTTACAAAAGAAAGAAGCTCTTTGTACATAGCGTCCGCATCATGGCTGCTGACTGGCACGTAATTTTCCGGCGTGTACTCCCCGCTATGGCAGCGGCGTATCCTCTTGGCATTGACTTGGAGCGCCCCCTGGAAACTTGTCACTTCACCGTGCACTTCAATATAGTCTAACGCGCTAAATTCTTCAATCCCGGCACTGTTTGGATCCCACACTTTAGCGTCCATCGTCCCTGTCTTATCCTGCAGTATGATATTTTCGTATGGTTTCCCATTTCTTGTAACCGCCTGCTGCTTATGTTTGCACAAATAAATGTCTAAGACCCTGTCGCCTTCTTTGTACTCCCTAATGTATTTCATACAAATCTCCATTCTATTTTTATTGTAATACCGTGGGCGTCACTGCAATTTCCACTTCTTTATATTCCTCCGCTCCCTGCCTTTTGACCGTCAGGGCGACCGGCGCATCCGCCGCTAACGTATTTAAAATATTGATATATTCCCCATAGGATACTATGTCCCTGCCGTCAATTTTTACAATGACATCCCCGCTTTGGATGCCTACTTGCATCGCCGGGGAATCCATTTCAATAGTGGTGACATAGGCGCCAAACGGCACGCCTAACAGATCGTGCGCCTCCCATGTCACATCCGTCCCATAAATGCCAAGATACGCCCTCCCCTTCGCGTTAGAAAGCATTTCAATCGTCTTTTTCAGCTCTGAAATGCCGATTGCCGAGAGCATGTTTCCCATATCGCTGCCATTATACTCCATGTTGACAATGCCGATCACTTTGCCGCTCATCGTCGCTAAAATGCCGCCCGCATTTTTGCTCGCATACATATCGGTCGTCAAAAGCCTGTAAGAAGAATCGACAAGGTTTAACGAATTTCCAATCGACGTGACCGTCCCATACAAAATGGAATTGCTCATCCCAAGCGGGCTTCCTAAAGCCATGACCGGCATCCCGGCAAGGTTTGAGGCATTGGAATTTCCAAATTCCGCCGCCGTAATGTATTCTTTTGTTTCGCTTGGCAGGTGCGAAGCGTCTACCGTAATGACGGCAAGGTTTATGATGGAATCCGCCTTTCTTATTTCCGCAGGCGCCTTTGTCCCATCCGCAAATGTCACGCTGATGCTCTCTACGCTCTTAATCCTGTCCCTGTCTGTCACTACAAAATATTCCTCGCCATTATCCGCAACGATGACACCCGCAGACTGCCTCGTATTTTCAAATGCATCATCAAACCAGTCAACATCTGACGTCACGCCCGTTACGGTCACAAGTGATTTTGACACTTCTTTTGCCGCCGCATGCAATTTATCATACAGCATTTGGTAGTCGGTTAGTTCCAGTTCTTTTGTCTGCGTTATGACAGTCGGCTGCTCCTCTTGCGGCGCTTTCTCTTCTTCGTCTGTCTTTAGCATTTCTTCCGGCAGCATTTCTTCTTTTTCTTCCGGGAAAACAATGCCCTTTACAGGCTCCGGCGGATACAGCCAGTTGCTAATAAGCGGCTCAAGCAGCAAAAAAGTCAGGCATGCCACCATGCCGAATACAGCCGCCATGCATGCCGTCAATATCGTCCTGCGAAGGAGTTTCCTTCTGTTTATAGGACGGTCTTTAATTCTCTCCCGTATGAAAGCAGGCTTTTTTGCAGGCTCTTTGGAATCCTCCTGCCCTGGTATTTTATTGTCCATAAACATGCCCCGTTTGCGTATTTTTTTAACATATTTAAGTATAGCCGATACAAGGCTGCTTGTAAAGTAAACTGTGTTGCTATTCGCGCCAAACCTACTGGCATTTTCCTTAAAAATATGCTATGCTAAAAACAGCTTAACCTTATTAGCGCAAAAAGGAATCTGCCTATGAACGAAAAAACGCTCCGCATACTGGAATTTCATAAAATTACGGACATGCTTGCTTCCTGCGCCTCTTCCGAGCCGGGCAAAGCGCTATGCCGCGCCCTTGTGCCGATGTGCGTGCCAGAAGACATTGCCCTTGCGCAGACGCAGACCGCCGATGCCCTTGCCAGGCTTTTTAAAAAAGACCGCATTTCTTTTTCCGGCTGCCGCCCTATCCTTGCCACCGTGCGTGCCCTTGAAATTGGCAGCGTCCTTTCCGCGCCGGAACTTCTTGCCATTGCTGCCCTCTTAGAATGCACAGGCCAAGCCAAAGCCTACGGCCGGAAAGAACGGGAGGACGACGCTTCCGATTCCCTAGCTTCCTTCTTTGATGCGCTCAATCCGCTTAGCCCCCTTGCCAATGAGATCAGGCGCTGCATCATTTCCGAAGAAGAAATCGCGGACGATGCCAGCAGCACGCTAAAGCACATCCGCAGGCATAAACTTGTTGTGAACGAAAAAATACACTCGCAGTTGACCCGTATGGTCAACGGAACATACCGCACTTACCTGCAAGATGCCGTCATTACGATGCGCGGCAGCCGCTACTGCATCCCTGTTAAGGCAGAATACCGCTCACAAGTGCCCGGCATGATACACGACCAGTCCGCAAGCGGCTCGACCGTCTTCATTGAGCCAGCGGCGATCGTCAATTTAAACAACGAATTAAAAGAACTTGACATAAAAGAACAGGAAGAAATCGATGCCATCCTTGCTGCCTTAAGCGCACAGGCTGGCGCATACAGCATGCAGCTTGCCGAAAACTACCGGCTTTTGGCAATGCTTGACTTTATTTTTGCCAAAGCCCGGCTGGCCATGGAGCAAAATGCCACAAAGCCCATTTTCCACAAAGAAAAAATCATCTCCATCAGGCAGGGGCGCCACCCGCTCCTTTCCAAAAAAACCGCCGTGCCAATCGACATACACCTTGGCAGGGACTTTGACCTTTTGATCGTCACCGGCCCAAACACCGGCGGCAAGACCGTTTCTTTAAAGACAGTCGGCCTCCTTACCCTGATGGGACAGGCAGGGCTGCATATTCCCGCGCTTAATCGTTCCACTTTGGGCATTTTTACTGAAATATACGCGGATATCGGTGACGAGCAAAGCATTGAGCAAAGCCTTAGCACCTTTTCCGCCCATATGACCAACATTGTTTCCATCCTAAAATGTGCGAACGAAGACTCCCTTTGCCTCTTTGACGAGCTTGGTGCCGGCACTGACCCAACCGAAGGCGCCGCCCTTGCCATTGCCATTTTAGAGCACCTCCACCATAAAGGCATCCGCACGATGGCGACGACGCACTACAGCGAATTGAAAGTTTACGCGCTCTCTACAGATTTTGTGGAAAATGCGTGCTGTGAATTTGATGTGGAAACGCTAAGCCCGACTTACCGCCTCTTAATCGGCATTCCCGGCAAGAGCAACGCCTTTGCCATCTCTTCCCGCCTTGGCCTGCCGGATTTTCTCATTGCGGCGGCAAAAGGGCATATCAGTAAAGAGCGGGAAAACTTTGAAGACTTGCTTGCCGATTTAGAACAAAGCCGCGTTACGATTGAAAACGAACGGCTGGAAACCGCCCGCTACAAAGAAGAGATCAAAACGCTCCAGGAACGCCTTAAGGCAAAAAACGAGAAAATAGACCAGGCAAAAGAGCGCATCCTGCGGGAAGCTGCGGAAAAAGCGCGGGAAATTCTGCAAAACGCAAAAGAAACTGCAGACGAAACGATCCGCGCCATGCAAAATCCCGCCTCCTCCATCAAAGAATTAGAGCAGTCCCGCCAGAAACTGCGCCACAAAATTTCCGAACAAAACGAGAAGCTCGCACTCCCCCAAAATCCCCAGAAAGGCAAGACGGTAAAGCCCGCCAAACTGCATCTTGGCGATACAGTCAAAATACTTTCCATGGGATTAAAAGGAAGCGTCAGTTCCCTGCCCGACCAAAAAGGCAACTTATTCGTGCAGTGCGGCATCATGCGCTCCCAGGCGAATATTTCTGACATCGTCCTGATTGAGGAAAAAGACGGATACGGCGAGCCTTCCACAAAATACAAAAAACCCTCTCCCGCCAAAGGCAGCCTTTCTAAAACAGCCGTCATCTCCACGGAGCTAAACCTCCTTGGCATGACAGTAGATGAAGCGCTGCACGCCCTTGATAAATATTTAGACGATGCCTACCTTTCGCATCTGCCAAGCGTGCGCATCGTCCACGGCAAAGGCACCGGGGCACTGCGCCTTGCTGTGCACAACCATTTAAAACGCGTAAAATACGTCGCTTCCTATCGGCTTGGCGAATTTGGGGAAGGCGACTCTGGCATCACAATTGCAACTTTTAAATAATATTGCTGCGATATTTGACCGCCGCAGCAATAACAGCAAGAAAGGACATTTTATGGTAACAAGGCAGAAAATATTAATTGTAGACGATGACGAAAATATTGCGGAATTGATTTCCCTCTACCTGACAAAAGAATGTTTTGAAACATCGATCGTGTATGACGGGGAGAGTGCCCTTGCCTGCGTCAAGAGCTTTTCCCCTGACTTGATACTGCTTGACCTGATGCTTCCTGGCATCGACGGCTACCAGGTCTGCCGCGAAGTACGCGCAAAATACGCAACGCCGATTATCATGCTTTCCGCCAAAGGCGAAATTTTTGATAAAGTGCTCGGCCTTGAGCTTGGCGCAGACGATTATATGGAAAAACCGTTTGACTCCAAAGAGCTTGTCGCCAGGGTCAAAGCCGTCCTGCGCCGCTACAAGCAATCGGCCGCGCCCGCAAAAGAAAGCGGCATAAAGGCAGTGGAATATCCCGACCTTATCATCAACCAGACAAACTATTCTGTCGTTTATATGGGAAAATCAATTGATATGCCCCCAAAAGAATTGGAACTCTTATATTTCCTTGCCGCCTCCCCTAACCATGTCTTTACAAGGGAGCAGCTGCTTGACCAAATCTGGGGGTATGAATATATCGGTGATACGCGGACTGTTGACGTGCATATCAAACGCCTTAGGGAAAAGATCAACGACCATCACGCCTGGAAGATCGCTACAATCTGGGGCATCGGCTATAAGTTTGAGGTGAGAACATGAGGAAGACCCTCTATTTAAAATTTCTGCTGGCATATTTGATTTTTGGGTTTTTTGGCTTCATCGTCGTTTCTACTTTTGTTTCCAGCATGACGATGGACCATTTGACAAAAGAGCGTGCGGAAGCGCTCTATAAAGAGGCAACGCTGATCGCCAACACGTATGCCTCCGACCTTTACAACAGCAAAACTTCGCTGGATACCGTTGCTACGCAGTTAGATACGCTGGACGCTTTTCTTTCTGCCTCCATCTGGATCATCAACCCGTCAGGACTGATCATTTTAAATTCCTCAGCCCCGATGGACGTTGCGCATGCTGTCACCGTGGAAAACTTTGATTCTTCCATCACAGCCGGCTCTTACTATACAGTCGGCAACTTCTTTGGCACATTCCCGGAAGATATGCTAAGCGTTTTCGCGCCGATAAGCTCCCACTTTAAAGTAAAAGGTTATGTCGTCATCCATAATTCCATGGCCGATCTAAGAGCCACCTGCAACAGCCTGCTCAACATTTCCTACCTGATGCTCCTTATCCTGTTTCTGCTTTCTTTGATCATTTTGATTTTCTTTACGGAGATGGTCTATCTGCCGCTAAAAAAGATCACCTACGCCACAGAGCAGTATGCCGACGGCAACCTGCACTACAAATTTCAGATAGAGAGCATGGACGAGATTGGCTACCTTGCCGCCTCGCTCTCCTATATGGCATCAGAAATCGCCAGAGGGGAAGACAACCAGAAAAAATTCGTCGCCAATGTATCCCACGATTTCCGCTCCCCCCTAACGTCCATCAAAGGCTATTTAGAAGCGATGATTGACGGGACAATCCCGCCCGAAATGCAGGAAAAATATCTCGGCATCCTGTTAAACGAAACAAACCGGCTGACTAAGCTGACTAACAGCCTCCTGACGTTAAACAATTTAAATACGAAAGGCATGCTCTTAGAAAAGACGGACTTTGACTTAAACAAGACTATCCGAAACACCGCCGCCTCTTTTGAAGGCACCTGCAAAAACAAGATGATCGCCATCGAGCTTGTGCTAAGCGGCGAAGAACTTTATGTAAACGCCGATGCTGACAAAATCCAGCAAGTACTCTACAACTTAATCGACAATGCGATCAAATTCAGCCACAACAATTCCGTCATTAAAATAGAAACGGCGGAAAAACGCAGCAAAGTCCTTGTTTCCATCAAAGACAGCGGCATCGGCATCCCAAAAGACAGCTTAAAGCTCATCTGGGACCGTTTTTACAAGACAGACCTCTCCCGTGGCAAAGACAAAAAAGGGACAGGCCTTGGCCTGTCCATTACAAAAGAGATCATCAATTCCCACAATGAAAATATCAATGTTGTCAGCACGGAAGGCGTCGGCACAGAATTTATCTTCACCCTTCCCCTCTCCGACTTAAACGATGAAGATTAACGGTTTTTCCACGCCAGCCTATGAAGCGACCCGGCCGTCTGCATATGCGCAAACTGCGTCTGGCGCAATGCTTCATACAAAATGACGGCAACGGAATTGGCAAGGTTTAGCGAGCGTATCTCCCCCTTCATCGGAATGCGGATGCACGTTTCCCTATAGTCCACAAGTATTTCTTCTGGAATGCCCGCGCTCTCTTTTCCAAACATGATAAAATCATCTTCGCTAAATGACGCGTCCGTATAAATGCGTTCTGCCTTCGTCGTTGCCATCCAGATTTTCGCGCCCGGATGACGCTCCCTAAACTGCGCAAAATTTATGTAACGCGTAACGTCTAAATGCTCCCAGTAATCCATTCCCGCACGCTTTAGCGATTTTTCTGTCAGCCGGAAGCCAAGCGGCTCAATCAGATGCAGCTTTGCCCCTGCTGCCACGCAGGTCCTGCCGATATTGCCCGTATTGGCAGGTATCTCGGGCTGATGCAGTACAATATTCATCCCACTGGCCCGCGCTGCGCCCGTTCTTCTTTCAGGCGCTTGATAAAGTTCCCCAGCCGTCCGATTGCAATCTTTAGCGTTTCCATGGAATAAGCGTAAGAAATGCGCAAAAAACCTTCGCCGCAGTCGCCAAACGCGGTGCCTGGCACGACCGCCACTTTTTCCTCTTCCAAAAACCTTGTCGCAAACTCCTCGCTTGTCATGCCAAACTCTTTGATGCACGGAAATACATAAAACGCGCCGTATGGCTCAAAGCAGGAAAGCCCCATTTCCCGGAAAGCATGCATCAGGTAACGCCTTCTTTGGTCGTATGCATCCCGCATATGGGCAACATCCCCGTCGCCGTCGCGCAGCGCCTCCACAGCCGCGTACTGGCTCGTCGTCGGCGCACACATGATCGCAAACTGATGGATCTTTAACATCTGCTCGATAATGAGCGCAGGCCCGCACGCATATCCAAGCCGCCACCCTGTCATGGCATAGGATTTTGAAAAGCCGTTGATCAAAATCGTCCTCTCCTGCATCCCCGGAATGCTGGCGATCGATACATGGCCGCCTTTATAAGAAAGCTCCGCATAAATCTCATCCGAGATGACAAACAAGTCTTTTTCAATCACAATCTGTGCAATGGCTTCTAAATCTTCTTTTTCCATAATGGCACCCGTCGGATTATTCGGAAATGGCAAAATCAGCACTTTCGTCTTATCCGTAACGGCACTACGCAGTTCTTCTGCTGTAAGGCGGAAATCATTTTCCGCTTTTAATTCTATAATGACCGGCACGGCTCCCGCAAGCACCGTGCACGGCTCATAAGAAACGTAGCTTGGCTGCGGGATCAGCACTTCCTCGCCCGGGTTTGCCATGGCGCGCAGCGCGATATCGATCGCTTCCGAACCGCCGACTGTGACGATCACTTCTTTTTCATAATCATATTCCACATGGACGCGCCGTTTTAAATAGCTTGCAATCTCCATGCGCAGTTCCTTAAGGCCCGTATTGGACGTATAAAACGTGCGCCCTTTCTCTAATGCGTAAATGCCCTCGTCCCTTATATGCCACGGGGTATCAAAATCAGGCTCCCCCACGCCAAGCGAAATCGCGTCTTTCATCTCACTGACAATATCAAAAAATTTTCTAATCCCTGAAGGCTTGATTCCTACTACTTTGTCTGCTAATGGGTTTCTCATGGCGTAATCTTCTCCCTTTCATCGACATATTTGCGGGCCAGGATCGTTCCGTGGTCTTTGTATTTCTTTAAAATAAAGTGCGTCGCCGTGCTAAGGACGGATTCCTGCGTGGAAAGTTTATCCGACACAAAATTGGAAATCTCCTTTAACGATTTTCCTTCGAGCGTCACTAGCAAATCATAGCCGCCGGAAATCAGGTAAACAGAATTTACTTCAGGGTATTTGTAAATGCGCTCCGCAATATGCGCAAAACCCCGGCCTCTTTGCGGCGTAACGCGCACTTCAATGAGTGCCGTCACTTTTTCCACATTCGTTTTCTCCCAGTCAATCAGCGTATGATACCCGCAGATGATACCCTCTTCCTCCATTGCCTGCATCTCGTTTAAAATCATAGTTTCTTCTGTCCCCAGCATGATGGCGAGCTCTTTTAAATCAATGCGGCTGTTCTTCTCCATAATGGACAAAATTTTTTCTCTCATCATTTCCTCCCTCTCCGTGCTTACAGCACAGGCGCAATGCATCGTATGTCTGCTGTAACTTTATATAATTCATCCGGCCTTGGCGGCTCTAAGAAACGCTTCTCATCCCCATTTATGACAACTCTGTCATTTCCTTCTGTCACTTTTCCGATGACAGAAGCGTCAATTCCTTCTTTCGCCAGCGCATCCACAAGGTCATGGCCACGGTCTATGGCAATTAACAGTGCGCCGCCCGAAATGAACCCATAGGGGTTTAAGCCGAAAAACTCGCACAGTTCGATCGCTTCCTGCCTGACCGGAATTTTTTTTAGTTCGACGCTAAGCCCGACGCCCGCGCTTTCTGCAAGCTCCCAGAGTGCGCCAAAAATCCCGCCCTCGGTAACATCATGCATTGCACTGGCGCCGCATCTGGCGGCGATGGCAGCTTCCGGTGCCACCGACAGGAAACGGCCATAGCCTTTTACTTCTTCCACAAACCCCGGCGGGTATTTTTCCAAAAGCTGCGCTTCCCGCTCACAGGCAAGGATGGATGCGCCTTCTAACGCGATCCATTTTGTCACGACGATATCCTGCCCCGGTTTTGCGCCGCCTGTCGCTATCACGCGGCTGCGTTTTGCCTTGCCGACCGCTGTCACAGTCAAAACCGGCCAATTGACCGCCCGAGTCACTTCCGTATGCCCTCCCATAAGCTGGATGTTTAAGCTGGCGCACGTTTCTTCCATCTGCTGCATGATCTTGCAAAGCTGCGGCTCTTCCATATCTTCTGGCAGCAGCGCCGATACCATGGCTCCGACTGGCTCTGCCCCCGAAGAGGCAATATCGTTCGTGCTTGCAATAATTGCCAGCCTGCCCGCATTGTCTGCGGCAGCTGTGATCGGATCTGTGGAAATGACAAATACCTCATCTTCTTTTAGCGACAAGACGGCGCAGTCTTCCCCCACGCCTGCGCCGACTAACACTTCTTTTCTTTTTGTCCTAATCTGCTTTAAAACAGAACGCTTTAAAACAGTTTCCGGTATTTTTCCTATTTTCATATGCATTCCCATGCCTTTTCCCACACAAAATCTCAAATTTCCGGCACTGCTTCCTGAGGCTGCCCCTCTTCCGGCGGTGCGGCCGGTGCGGCTGCCGGTGCGGTAAAGCTGCTTGCGACCGCACGCACATAGTCAATGCTTCCGGTTGCGATTGCCGCCTGCATTGCCGCAAGGACGTTTGGATCCGCAGTCGCGATGCCTACCGTTGCCGTCCTTGGCGACATGGCATAGCTGCTTTTGTTCACTTGCGTCCTGCTGACTTCCACGCCGTTTTCCACGACGACTTTCCAAAGCCTTGCCGTATATCCGATATGGGCGGACTGCACGTCCACATAGCCGACAGGCCGGTTTGCCGTTGCGATGATCCGCTCATTTTCCGGCTCCTTCTTGGAAAGCGTTTCGCTCTCGTATATGACAGTCCTGTCAGAATTTCTGTATTCTGCCCCGTAAATCGTAAAAGTGACATGCTTGTCCGCAGTTTTCCCTTCGATATAGATTGGGTATTCCGTATTGTTGACAAAGCGGAAATCTTTGCCGGAAGACTCCGCAATCGCCGCGTCTGCCGAAGGATTCACATACGTAACAATCATCGAATGGTTATGCCGTTCCGTCACGTCAAGCTCCGCTAAGAGCACCGCATTATACAGCGTCGTCGATACCTGGCAGATCCCCCCGCCAAGGCTGTCCACAACCATGCCGTTTAAATAAGAGCCCGCCGGATAGTATCCGTTTGCTTCCGTAAACGGGCTGACCGCATGGTAAGTGGAAAATTCTTCGCCCGGGTACAGCGTCACCCCGTTTATCAGCGCACAGCCGTTGCTTACGTTTTCACTCCTTGCCACGCCGGAAGTCCGGTAACTTGTCGTATAAGTGCCAAGCACGTCCTTTACTTTCGCAAGGTCTTCCGGTGCGCCTTTTGGCTGCTCTATCTCAATTTCAAGGCCGAGGGAAATCTCGCTTGCACGGTCCCACTCAGTCAAAAGATACTCATACACGCGCTCCGCTGAAACGTCCGCATTGACTTTCACGCCCGTCTGCCCGCCTTCGATGAAAAACTGCCCGTTTTCCCTGCGCAGCGTCGCATTTTCAGCTTCTATATTGTACTTTGCCCCCTGCTCTTCAATCAGCGCCTTGATTGCTGCCTTATCCGCCGCAAGCTCTAACGGGTACACCATGCTCTCATGCGCCAAGTCGCGCAGTGCCTTATAGCGCTCGATAATATTGCCTTCCCTGCCAATTTGCACGGCATCCTCGATAATGTCTTCATTTGCCCAGGAAAGCCCCAGATCGCCCACTGTCAGTGCGATAGATTCCCCGTCCGTGGCTTCCAGCATGACCGGCGTTTCTTTCATCTTATCGACATAATCCCGGATCTTTGCTTTTGCTTCTGTCGGTTTTAAGCCGGACAGGTCGATGTTTTCCACATAAATGCCCTGTTTGATCGCATCGTCGTCTGCAGACGCTTCCGCCCGCATGGCAAACAGGCCCGTCCCCGCTGCGGCCAGCCCTGCTGCTGTTAGAAAGGCCGCTAATTTTACTGCAAAATACTGTTTTCTTTTTCTTTTTTCCATAATCATCCTCATTATTGTGCTTTATGCCAAAATATGTTATCATAAACGCATTAACGTTAATACAACAGTCCTGCGACTGACGGCAGTATCATTGCAAGCGTTAATAAAATAATGATCACCGAAGAAATGATCTGTTTTGTTTTTTTATTGTGAAAATTAAACACTTGTTTCCTCCATTCCTGCCCGGCCCATACGGCCGCAATAAGTACTCTACTGAAAGGACATTATATATGAAATTTCCGTTTTTGGCAAGTTTTATTATCTTTGTTATCTGGCTCGCCTACGAAATGCGCAAAGCAGACAAAAAATACAAACAGGGCAACGAAGATTTTTGGGAGCGGGAAGCCCGTTCCAACAATACAAGGCGCAAATCCCTCGACCTGCTCGATTATATTAAAATCCCCCTGGATGCGCTTCCCATCCACGCCTTAGAAAATGACACAACTGTCATTTCCTGCCTGGAAACGCTTCACCGCCTGCAGGATGAAAAAATCGTCAATTTTACCGGCATTTCCAATACTGACTTGAAGATGCAGTACGGCGTTGCCAATTTAGATACCCTCAGTGCGTATGACCAGAATTTTACCGAGCTTGTCACGACATTGCAGGCGTGGGCCAAAGCGCTCTATGACGCCAATCTTTTAGGGGAGGCCGCCCTTGTCCTGGAATTTGCCATCCGCATCCGCTCTGACGTCAGTGCGTCCTATCTTCTGCTCGCCCGCATTTATGCGCAGACGGGGCGCGAAGCGCAGATTGCTTCCCTCATAGAAACCGCTTCCGGGCTAAACTCCCTTTCCGGCAGCATGATTGTCCACTCGCTGCAGGAAACTTATCCGTTTATTGGCATCCTTTAAGTCCATCCTATCATCAGTTTATGCGCGTCCCTCTGTGGACATGCCTGTTTTTTTCTGTTTTTTCTGTCTTTTTTTATAATCCGGGCAATGCGCCTGCAAAAAACATTCCCCGCATTTTGGCGTTGGTGCTTTGCAAATCTGCCTGCCAAACGTAATGATCTGGATGTTGTACAAAATCCAGTGGTCTTCTGGCAGTTCTTTCATCAGTTCAAATTCTACTTTCACCGGGTCATCTTCTTTTGTCAGGCCAAGTTTTTTCGAAATCCGTTTCACATGCGTATCCACAACGATGCTTGGCTCATGAAAGATGTTGCCACGGATGACGTTCGCGGTCTTTCGCCCAACGCCCGCTAACGACGTCAGTTCTTCTATGCCAGGCGGGACTTCCCCGCCAAACTTTTCCACAAGATCCTTACAGCAGGAGATGATGTTTTTTGCCTTGTTATGGTAAAAGCCGGTAGAGTGAATGTCCTGCTCTAATTCTTTTAGGTCGGCGCGTGCAAAATCTTCGACAGACTGGTATTTCTTAAACAGGTCCGCCGTCACGATGTTGACTCTCGCATCCGTGCACTGTGCGCTTAGCATCGTCGCAATCAGCAGCTGCCAGGCGTTTTCATGGTGCAGATAGCACTTAAAGTCTGTGCCGTAACGCTCATCTAACAGCGCAAGGATATCTTTTGTATGTTGTTTCATGGGCTTCTCCTTTTTCGCCAAATGTCCTATGACAGGATATTTTCTATTTTTTAGTTCGCTATTCTTTTTTCTACAGGCGGGGAAGGCATGGCAATATTCTGTTTTTATATAGCTTCCATTCCAATCAGAATATTCCTTTCTCTTTTTTAAAGTATAATAAAAGAAAGGTGAAGATACGAATGAAAACAAGAATCCGCGAACTTCGAGAAGCAAAAAACATTTCACAGACACGGCTTGCCCTGCAGATTGGCATTACACAGTCTACACTTAGCAAAATCGAAAACGAGCAGTGTATTCCCGATGCCGAGCTGATTGTACATATAGCACGCCATTTCCATGTTTCCACTGACTACATCCTATGCCAGTCAGAACACAGATTCCCTATTGAAATATTGTCCATTGAACAGGTTTCCCCTTCCTATTCCACTGCACTGCCTGGCTATTACCGCTTAAGCAGCGCACAGCAGAACGCACTTCTTAATTTTCTTGCCGTATTCCTCGGCGGACATTTATGACAATACAGCGCACTTCTTAGACAATTCATTGTCATCTTACCGTAAAAGAAGGCACTTGCCTTGTGCCTTCTTTGCATCTTCCGACTAAAAATATCATCCTTTCTATTTCCAGCACCGGCCTACCTGGAAAGTTCCTGCAGGAATCTTGCAAATGCCTGCCGCCCTTCCTCTGTGCGCTTATAAACGCCGGCATCTTCCAGCACTTCCTGAAAAACGACGCCTATTTCCTGGCGGATGATGCCTTCGATATTGCTTTCGCTGGCATCGGCGTATTTTGGCAAAAACGCTTCGGCCCAGTCCGCGTGTTTTTCTAATGTTTCGCTGGCCCTAAGATCCGCCCCTTCTAAAATTGCCTGCTTTAGCTGCGTCATTTCTTCTTTCAGCCTTGCCGGTAAAACCGCAAGCCCCATGACTTCGATCAAGCCGATATTTTCTTTTTTGATATGGTGGAGCTTTGCATGCGGATGGTACACGCCAAGCGGGTGCTCTTCTGTCGTAATGTTGTTGCGCAAAACAAGGTCAAGCTCGAACGCTTCCCCGCGCTTTCTTGCAATCGGCGTAATCGTATTGTGCGGCTCGCCGTCCGTTTCTGCATAAATATACGCTGCTTCGTCCGTGTACGCCCGCCATTTATGCAGGATTTTATCTGCCAGATCGATCAGCCTGTCCGGGTCAGGGCTGCTTATGCGGATGACCGACATCGGCCAGTTTACGATGCCCGCCTTAACGTCTTCAAAGCCCGCAATGCAAAATTCCTCTTCGACTGCTGCCTTTGCCATCGGAAAATCATAGCAGCCGCCCTGGAAATGGTCGTGGCTTAAAATAGAGCCGCCCACGATCGGAAGGTCCGCATTCGAGCCAAGCATATAATGCGGAAATTGTTTTACAAAATCAAACAGTTTGCAAAAGGCCGCCCTGTCAATCTTCATTGGCGTATGCTGCGCATTAAACACAATACAGTGTTCGTTGTAGTATACATAGGGGGAGTATTGGAAACCCCAGGCGCTTTGGTTTACCGTAATCGGGATGACCCTGTGGTTTTGCCTTGCGGGATGGTTGACGCGCCCCGCATAGCCTTCGTTTTCTAAGCAGAGCAGGCATTTCGGGTAGCCGCTTTGTTTTGCAGCTTTTGCTGCCGCAATCGCCTTTGGGTCTTTTTCCGGCTTGGAGAGGTTGATCGTAATGTCAAGCTGGCCATACGGGGTATCCGCCGTCCATTTCATGTCTTTGCAGACGCGGTATCTCCTGATGTAATCGGTATCCTGGCTTAATTTATAAAAATAATCCGTTGCCGCCTTTGGCGATTCTTTTTCATAAAGCTCCCAGAATTTTTTTATGATCCCGCTTGGCCTTGCAACGAGCGTGCCCATAATTTTTGCATCAAACAAGTCGCGGTATACTACGCCGTTTTCTGCCATGATGCCGTTTTCGTATGCATAATCCAGCATTTCTGATAAAATGCCTTCTAATTCTTCAGTTTCGCATGTGACACTCGTGTCATTTTCTGTTTCTTCCAGTGCGTCCATGCAAAAAAGTTCTAACAGGCGGTTTGTCGTATAAACGGCGTCCTCTTTTTCAATCAATCCGGTAGTTATGCCATATGCTATCAGTTTTTGTATCGCTTGTGTGATCATAGGCACCTCCTATAATACGCTTGGGCCGTCGCCAAGTTCCACTACGTAAAAATCTGCGGCATAGCCGATCTTTTCTTTGTATGCCCTGCCTACGCTGTCGATAAAGCGTTCAATGGCATCTTCTTTTACGATGCTCACTGTGCAGCCGCCAAAGCCCGCGCCCGTCATCCTTGCGCCGATCACGCCGTCGATCTTCCACGCTTCTTCCACTAAGGTATCTAGTTCCACGCCGGTCACTTCATAGTCATCGCGCAGTGATGCGTGGGAAGCGTTCATCAGTCTGCCAAATTCCGCAATGTCGCCTTTTTTTAGGGATTCTACCGCGTGGATCGTTCTCTGGTTTTCGTATACGGCATGTTTTGCGCGTTTTCTTCTCGTTTCGTCTGCGATTGCGTCTTTATTTGCCTCAAACTGTTCTTCGGTCAAATCGCCAAGCGTTTTGATGGCAATCACTTTCTGCAGTTCGGCCAGTGCCGTTTCGCATTCGCTCCTGCGCTCGTTGTATTTGGATTCGCCAAGGCCGCGTTTTTTGTTGCTGCATGCAATGACGATTTTTGCGCCTTTTAGTTCGATGGGGGCGTATTCATAAGTCAAATCTGCCGTATCAAGGAAGATGGCGTGTGCCTTTTTCCCCATGGCAATGGAAAACTGGTCCATGATGCCGCAGTTGACGCCGTTAAATTTATTTTCCGCAAACTGTCCAATGAGCGCAATGTCCTTATTTGCCACATCAAATCCAAAGAGGTCTTTTAATATAAATCCTGTCAGCACTTCTACCGAAGCAGAGGAGGATAAGCCTGAGCCGTTTGGAATGTTGCCATTTAATACAATGTCAAGTCCCTGGGCGGCTTCCATTCCTTTTTGTGCAAATGCCCATAGCATTCCTTTTGGATAATTTGTCCAGTCTGCTGCAGGGTCTGGCGTAAGTTCGTCTAGCGAGCTTTCCAGTACGCCCATTTTTTCAAAGTTCATGGAATAAAACCGGAGTTTCCTGTCGTTTCTTTTTCTTGCCGCCGCATAGGTGCCGATCGTAAGCGCTGCCGGAAAAACGTGTCCTCCGTTATAGTCCGTATGTTCTCCGATCATGTTGACGCGTCCCGGTGCAAAATACGTTTTTACATTTTCCGTGTCTCCAAAAATTTCTTTAAACTTTTTTAACACTGTTTCCTTCATATTGTTCTCCTTCCACGAATAGCGCAGGTGGTAATGTTTCTTGTTTCCATCTTTGGTATCATTATAATATATTTGGAGGGAAAATGTATATATTTTTATCTTGTTTTTATTCTGTTTTTTATCCGACTTTATATCCAATCCCCCAGACGACTTTCAGGTATTGTGGTTTTTGGGGGTTGGATTCTATTTTTTCGCGGATATGGCGGATATGGACGGCAATCGTGTTGTCCGCGCCGATTGCACGCATGTTCCAGACTGTTTCATAAATCTGTTCTACGGAATATACGGTGCCTTTATCTTTTGCAAGCAGGGCGAGGATTTTGTATTCAATGGGTGTCAGTCTGATTTCTCTGCCACCGACTGTGACTTTTCGTTTGTCGTCGTTTATGGTCAGGTCGTCTATGCGGTAGATGTGGTCTGGGGTGGCATGGGGTGGATTCATAAATGTTTCTCCTTTTTGTATGCTAGAGTGCGGGGAGTACGGGTTTTGTGCTGGAGTACGGGTTTTGCACAATGCATCCGCTGCAGACACGCTCTCGCTCCAGTTCACCCGCAGCGGTACGTAAGGCGCTAAAGTACAGCGCCTAAGTACCGGCGGGCTCACAGGGTCTGCATGCGGATCTGCATTGTGCAAAACCCTAGGGTAGCGCAACGGTTACAGGTGGATAAATCCTGGGGTGTTAGGCAGTTAGTCATGCGGGTCTGCATTGTGCAAAACCCTAGGGTAACGCAGCGGTTACAGGTGGATAAATCCTGGGGTGTTAGCTAGTTGGTTTGGCAGTTAGGTTAGTCCAGGTAGAGGCTGTGGTCTATCGTTTCGAGGATGGCGAGGGTTTCGGTTTCGGTGTAGCCCCAAAAGTCTGCGATAATCTCGTAGGTGCCAGCGGCGGTGGCAGCATGGATGGCGGTGGCGCGTGGGTCTGCAGCAGGGGCAGGGGAGTCGATCAGGGTGTAGGTGTATCCGTCTTTTGTTGTGTATGTTCTTTCGTTTGTAATGCCGTCTGCATAGACAATGCTCGTTGTGTGGCGTTGTGTGTCCGCATAGTTTGAAATGTAAAGGCTTAGCGTTTTACCGTCTTTTGTCTGCTGGTAAAATAAAATGGCATCGCCCACCATAGAAATTTCGGTTGTTTGTATTTGGTCTTTTGGCATATCGGGCAGTGCAAGTACGGCATCAGGCTCTGCCTCAAGGAAGTCTTTTAGGGAGGTATATGCTTTTGTTTCCATTGTATAGGCTTCTGTGCCAGCAAAATCCTGCGTTTCAAAAATTCGGCTATTCGCGGGGGGGGGGGGATTGGCTGGCAATGGGGCGGCTCCGCTTTCTGTCGATGCAGCGCTTTCCAACGATGCCGCTGCGGCGGCGTTCTCCTGCATTGTGATTTTGTCGCCGGTAATAAAGCCGCTGCCGCTTACGCGGATGACACTGCCAAAATATTCCGCCGCCTTCACGCTTCCCACGCCGCAAAGGCACACAAGGCACAAAAAAAGCAGCGATGAAGTAAGCGCCTGTTTTCTTCTTCGCGCCAGTGCTTTTTTATGCCGCGCTTCATTTAATACAGAATCCGCATCAATGAGGCAGCCCGGCATGTGGCGCATTGCGCGTTGATAGCATTCTTTGAAGTCGTTCATAGCAATAACCTTGCCCTTTCTACAGCCTGCATGCTTTTATGCGCATTTTTTACGCATTGTGCAAGCACAGATTTATCTTTCACAGTATACTTTTCTTAGCGTTTTCTGCAGCAAGTTTCTTCCCCTTGTCAGTTGCGATGTGACGGTATTTGTCTTTTTTCCTGTTGCGTCACAGATTTCTTTGATGCTTAAATCTTCAAAATAAAACAAGTGGATGACTTCCCTGTATTTTCTTGGGAGTCCCATGACTGCCTTTAGGACTGCAAGATCCCTCTCTTTTTCCAGAATCTGCTCGTCCATGCTGCCATCATCCGGGATATCCTGCGGCGTCAGGAAAGGCACGCTATGCTTATACCATGCCGAACGCCATATTTTACGGCAGGCATGCAAAGTAACGCGGATCAGCCACGCTTTTTCATGCTCGCCGTTTATAAATTGTTTCCGGCTTTTGATGTATTGGTAGAATACTTCCTGCACAACATCTTCCGCATCCTGACGGCTGCGCATTTGTGAAAACGCCAGTTTATAAAGCATATCTTTGTACTGTTCGATTTTTTGCTGCAAAACCGCTTTATCTTCTGCAAACTCTCCCATGTTAAAAACCCTTTTATGCTTTCCACTTGTGCCGTTGGCATCCAGCCGCACAGGCAGAATTTTTTTACACAATAGAAATATCCTTTAGCCATGCAAAATACTGCAAAAAAAATCTGCGGAAACCGCAGATTTTTCTCTTCCATATAGAGCGCGAGACGGGAATCGAACCCGCGGCCCCCTCCTTGGCAAGGAGGTGCTCCACCGCTGAGCCACTCGCGCATACGGCCGCCTACGCAAAAATTACTTTCTCCCGCCACAGCCATGCTTTATTGTACGGGATAATCCACTGCCTGTCAAGCCAAACTTTATTCCCTTTAGAACAAACCTTTCCACCTGTAGGGCAGCCTTTTTTTGCCTGTGTGAAACTATGTGGGCAGGACGTGCGATAACTAAAGCTGCCCCTTGGAAAACGCCGGTACTTAACGAGGTTTTTTCG
>QLIP01000198.1_pt1 | contig 21498 bp, 19 predicted proteins | sample 1769771 | NCBI WGS metagenome assembly QLIP01 (sample SAMN09428762, study PRJNA476227) | Gut metagenome, whole genome shotgun sequencing project. | isolation source: cecum | host: Rhizomys sinensis | place: China: Jinsha town of Minqing, Fujian Province | collected 2013-09-23
AAAATACAAAGAGGGACACAGCCGGATAATCTAGCTGTGTCCCTTTGTGGTCATTTATAACGCAATATCATCTGCTTTTTTTGCTATCTTGCCATATATGCAGAAGCCTTTTTGTATGCCTGCGCATAATGAAGCCTGTCCTTATCAATCCGTTCATCTGCTTCCCGCACTAGTTTTTGGTAGTTTTCTCCAGTTTCTAGTTCTTTTTTTACGGCTCCTTTCACGCCAAATTGCGCTGCCTGCGTTAATACAAGCCCTTTTGCAGCTTCTGCCATACCCTTACCTCCCATTGTGCTGTAATTACATCGCTATCATATTACAGTATATGCAAAACACTTTAAATTTGCAAGTATTTTTTTGCATTTTTCGCTGGACAATTTTGACAGTTTTTAAATCTCATCAACGGCTGTGCTTTTTATAACATGTCTCTTTAGTCTGGTTTTACGACACTTTAACTATAATCGTTTCGCATAGGACATATTTTCCATTCTGCAATTCAACCGTATTGATTTCTTCAAGTTTTCCAAGGGCTGTTTCAACCTCCGCAAATGTCATATCGGCTTTCTTATTACTTTCCTTTAGCTTTTTAGCATATTCTGCAATCTCTTCAGGCGTTGCTTGCTGCAGACGGTACAGGCAGAAAACAACCAATGCTTCACTGTTGCCCAAGCGGATTGTCGCTCTATCTATCAAAAATACAAGCGCCTTTAAGAGTGTCAAAATAAGGCCTAGCTCTTTTTCACTGCATATTTGCTTAACATTGACAATAGACTCTATGGCAAATTTGAAATTTACTTTAATATTTTTTACCTTACAGCTGGCTCCTTTGCTTAAATCGCTGCCATTTATATATACAAGCATTGCCTTCGGTAATTCTGTTTCAAAAACTTCCATGCTCCCGCGCAGCAGACTTCTTACCGTTACGATATCTAAATTTTGTTCCTGCAGAAATGATTCCAGTGCCTGTTCGATTTCTTTGTATTCTGGTGCAATATAACTTTTCAACATTAACCCTCCTTCGTAAAATGTAACAGGTTATTTTCATATACCTCATATGGCTTCATTGCAATTTTTACTTCATAAATATTTTTTGTATTTTTATCATAATCCTTATATTGTATTGCCTGCATATCGTGGCGGATAATCCAAGGTTCCGAATCCAATGTGGCACTTGTCGTATCAATAATAATCCTGCCTGATGTCTTCCCCTGTTTGTAATTCTCTATTCCTGCCAGATCAATGCACCATACAAATTTAGGCAAAGACGCTGTCAAAATAACATCCTTTAATTCCTGGGGCATTGTCGTTGAATCAAATGCTCTTTTTCTCAACGAATTTGCTGATGTAATATATATGCGGTATACATTGCATGTTTCCCACTGCATTACCTTTGCTTTGATCCACGACACCATACGGTTATATATTTCCCTGTATGTCAACTGCATCCGGCTATATAGCGGAATTACTACATAACTTAACTCATTGATTCCATATTGGACATCGCTGTCTTTGTCCGGAAGCATAACAGGCACTTCTCTATATGGAAAATATCGGTCATCCATAACATAAATCGATTGAATCAATTTTGTGTGCGAAATAATGCTGTTCTCCTTATCCATTAACATTTCAGAAGCAGATAATGCATTATAATCAACCATCCCATGTCCAATAATAGACATAGCATGGCATTGCGATGTTAAAAAGCCAATCATAGGGATGCCCGATTCCACATACGCTAATATTTCATCATAAAACATACTGCTGTTTGATTTTTCTCTACTCACGATCAACGGTGAAAATCCACATGATTTCAGCAAATCTGATACTTGAACAGGATCCAGTCCCAGCGAAGGAGTCTTTCTGCCCCAATCATTTTCTATTTTAGAAACAATATCTCCAATCGTTACATCTGCATAATGTGCATACTTCGTCCCATAGTAGCGAAGGATTGTCCATACCGCAGTATGGGCGCAAACAGATATATCTGTCTGTTGCTTTTTCCAGGGAAAACAGTGGATATGCAGTGTCTGTCCTAATGTATGGGCCTCAAAATTTCCTAACATCAAATAGGCATCGTGCTTTAGCAGCAAACGGGGGGATAGGTATGTTTTTCCTATTTTAGCGCCTCTGACCCCAGGACGCAGCGTTATGTAACCATAATAAATGTTGCCAGCCTCTATATGCAATCTGCAGCAGGTTTTTCCATACTGTTTAAATTTCTGGGCATAATGCTCGTAATAAGTGCTAAGATAGTCGCTGTCATAATAGGGAAATTCAATTTTAATTGTGTCGCATTTTTTTCCGATGTACCCTTTTAGACAGTCGATTACATCTGTATCAATCAAATGTCTTGGGACGTGCTTATTAAGTTTTTCATAATCTTTCTCTGTCTTAATCCGCAGTTTCTTAATCTTTATCATTGGCAATTCTCCTGAACCATTGAAGTTTGCAGTTTTATTTTACACTATAAAACTATGAAATGCAACATAAATTTTTCTATCGCCCGCTTTTTAGGCAATTCCCCCTCTTAGCTTAGCCTCATCCCCCAAGTCCTAGCCTGTTGACCGCCGAGAAGATGGCGCGTACCGATGCCCTTGTAATGTTAGAGCTTACCCCTACGCCGTACGTGACTCTGCCGTCTTCTGCATCCAGCATATGGATATAGGCCGCCGCCTGGGAATTGGCGCCGCTTTGCAATGCATGTTCTTCATAATCAAGCACTTTGATGCGCACGCCAAGGCATTCCTGAAGCCCTCTTTGCACTGCGTCGATAGGGCCGTTTCCGACAGCTTCAAAACTTTTGTCCACGCCATGGTCCGTATAGGCAACAAAGACTTTCGTATCAAATTCAGAGCTGGTTTCGTCGCTCCTATCGTCCACGCGGATTTTCCTGAAATGGATCGGCTCTTTTTTGTTTAAATATTCCTCGCGGAATTTCTCCATAATATGATCCGGCGATACTTCGCCCTGCTGTTCCGATATTTTCTGGATGACATTCGCAAATTCTTTGTGCATGCCTTTTGGCAGCTTGAAGCCAAAATAAGTATCCATAATAAATGCTACGCCGCCTTTGCCGGACTGGGAATTGATGCGCACTACCGGCTCATATTCCCTGCCGATGTCAGCCGGGTCGATTGGCAGATACGGCACCGCCCATATGGTGCTCTGCCGCTCTTTCATTGCACGGATCCCTTTGTTGATCGCATCCTGATGGGAGCCGGAAAAAGCGGTAAAGACCAGTTTCCCGGCATACGGATGCCTTGGATGGATCGGAATTTTGCAGCATCTTTCATAAATTTCGATAATCTCGTTGATATGCTCAATGTGCAAATCCGGGGCAAGTCCCTGGGAAAACATATTATAGGCGATATTGAGAATGTCAACATTTCCCGTCCTCTCGCCGTTGCCAAACAGCGTCCCCTCGACACGGTCTGCCCCGGCAAGCATCGCAAGCTCTGCGGAAGCAACGCCCGTGCCCCTGTCATTGTGCGGATGGACGCTTAAAATAATGCTCTCCCGGTCTTCAAAATGCTTGTTCATCCATTCAATCCTGTCGGCATACACATTCGGCGTCGTCATTTCCACCGTAGAAGGAAGGTTGATGATGATAGGGTTTTCTTTTGTCGCGCCCCATGTTTTTTGCACCGCTGTGCAAATATCCAATGCGAACTCCAGTTCTGTCCCGGTAAAGCTCTCCGGCGAATATTCTAAAATAATTTTCCCCGGAAATTTCGCAGCACGCTCTTTTACCATCTTTGTCCCGTTTACCGCAATTTCTTTGATCTGCTCCCGATCCATGCCAAATACGACGTCGCGCTGGAGCGTGGAAGTCGAATTGTAAATATGCACGATTGCCTGGCTGCACCCTTCAATCGACGCAAACGTCCGGTCGATCAATTCTTCCCTGCACTGTGTCAGCACCTGCACTTTTACGTCATCCGGTATCATTTTGCGTTCTATGAGCTGGCGCAGGAAATCATATTCTATCTGGCTTGCCGCCGGGAAGCCGATCTCAATCTCCTGAAATCCCAGCTTTATAAGAAATTCAAACATTTCAATCTTTTCCTGGACGATCATCGGATCGATCAACGCCTGGTTGCCGTCCCGCAAGTCCACGCTGCACCATACCGGCGCTTTCTTGATCTCTTTGTTTGGCCATTCCCTTTCAGGGTAATCTACGACAGGATTTTTCTGGTATCTTTTATAATTTAACATGCTTTCTTCCTCCAATTTTGCTCAAAATAATAGGGAAATTTCCTTACACACCCGTGTGCATAAACAACAAAGCCCATCTGCTGCAGATGGGCCAAATGTTATCAGTACTCGCCAAGACCGCTTTCAATCGCTTTGACCAAGGATGACAGGGCTTCCTTTTCGTCCTCGCCTTCACAGGTGAACTCTACTTCATCCCCGCATTTCACACACGCGCCAAGCACGCTTAGGACACTTTTCGCATTTGCCGTATTATCTTTAAACCGAAATGTGATCAATGATTTAAATTGCATTGCTTCTTTGCATAGGATGCCTGCCGGCCTTAGATGCAGCCCTGTGGGATTTTTAATCACTACCTTTTGGCTTACCATAGAATTTTCCTCCACTTTCTTTCCTCGTATCCCTTGTAAGTCGATCATCTTAACTTACTATACCATTTTTTCTATTTTACCACAAGCATTTTAAAGCATAATATTCTGAATCAGGTCTGCCAGCTTTCTTGCTTCCCGCTCAATCAGCGCCTGGTCTTTCCCCTCGATCATGACGCGCACAAGCGGTTCGGTGCCGGAAGGACGGATCAGCACCCTGCCCTCCCCCGCAAACATCGCCTCTAGCTGCGCAATTGCATCGGCAATTTCAGGATATTCCATATATTTTTCTTTTTTATGGTTGGGCACTTTGGCATTGACTAGTGCCTGGGGCAGCACTTCCATAATCGATGCCAGCTGCGATAAGCTCTCTCCGGTCTGCACCATGACTTCTAACAGATGCAGCGCACTGACCAGCCCGTCCCCGGTCGTATTATTGTCCAGGAAAATAATATGCCCCGACTGCTCTCCGCCAAGGTTAAAGCCGTTTTGCTTCATATCTTCCAGCACATACCGGTCTCCGACTTTCGTCTGCCTAAGCACTATGCCGTGTTTTTTTGCCATCAAGGCAAAGCCTAAGTTGCTCATGACCGTTGCAACAATCGTATTCTCTTTTAGCCTGCCCTGCTTTTTCATATGGCTGCCGATGATCGCCATAATCTGGTCGCCGTCCACAATCCTGCCGGTTTCATCCACCGCAAGCAGCCTGTCTGCATCCCCGTCAAAAGCAAGACCCAGCCTGGCGTTTTCATAAACGACCCTCGCCTTTAATTCGCCCATATGGGTTGAGCCGCAGTTTGCATTGATGTTCGTGCCGTCAGGGTTGTTATGGATTGCGATGACTTCCGCGCCAAGCTCTTTTAACGCCTCAACAGAAGTATAAAATGCCGCGCCTTCCGCACAGTCTACGACAATCTTCATGCCTGTCAGGTCCACATTGACAGAATGAATCGCGTGGTTGATATATTCTTCCCTTGCATCGGTGCGGTATTTGATTTTTCCTACCCTAGAGCCTGTCGGAAATTTTATCCCTTCCATATTGCTCTTGATCAGCAGCTCAATTTCGTCTTCCAGTTCGTCTGGCAGCTTATAGCCGTTGCCGTCAAAAAATTTAATGCCGTTAAATTCCACCGGATTGTGGGACGCAGAAATTACGACACCCGCGTCAACTTTATATTTTTTCGTCAGGTATGCCACTGCAGGCGTTGGCACTACCCCGACATAAACGGCATTTGCGCCGACTGAACAAACGCCTGCCATCAGGGCGTTTGCCAGCATATCCCCTGAAATTCTCGTATCGCACCCTACCATGATCGTCGGCCTGTGTTCGTTTTCTTTTGTCAGCACATAGGCGCCCGCCTGTCCTAGCTGCATTGCAAGAAACGGCGTCAGTTCTTCATTGGCCACCCCGCGCACGCCGTCTGTCCCAAATAATCTTCCCATTTTTATTCCCGGTGCCAAGCACCTTGCTCCTTTTTTCATTTTTATTCGGCTGGTTTTTTCTGTATATCCAATATGATCTGTACTTCCTGCCCTAATTCGACGTTTTCAGGCAGGTCAAACGCTATCGCGACATGGTACCGGCCTTCGCGCAGTTTCTCAATCTGGCTGCTCTCCATAAACGCCGCAACATCTGCCGTTCCGGTAAGCGCCGCTTCATCAATCTTATCCAGGTCGGCACGCAGCCCTCTGAGTGTGACGTCTACGCTTTCTACGACTTTCCCGGTATTTACGGCCATGTCTTCCGGCAGCCCAATGACACGCAGGTTTTTCGTATGCATCGTAAAGGTTTCCACCGCTTCTTTTTCAATATAAACTTTTACCGCTGCCGCGTTTGCGGAAGTCCCGCCCGCTAAGATGACGCCGTCTGGCAGATAACGCCTTGGCTCAAAGTACGTCAAAACGTCCTCCTGCGCATTTCCGATTGCAATATCATCTACCGTAATTTCCGTAATATGTTTCATAATGCTGCTCTTGCCGGCAATGACAATCGTTTCCGGCGAGCACTCGACCACGCCGGTTGCGCGGTAGCCTTCCGCCGGTGTGCCCCTAGGCACAACACGCAGCGGGACTTTTTGCATCTGAAGTATCTCCACTGTCACGTTAAACCTGCTGATGCTCTTTGTAATGTTGGCATTGTCAATCAGATTGCCCTTCGCATCATATAATTCCAGTGCGCCTTCCGTTTTGATATCTTCTTTCATCCCGGCAACGGAAACGGTGACGCCCGCGCTTGCAATCTGTGATATGGCCGATTCCGAGCCTGTCAGCTGCACAAGGTTTTGGTTTAACGATACGCCGCCTACCATATAGCCTGCTGCCGGTTCATCTTTTGTGACCGCCTTTACGACAAGCTGCATTTTTTTCATGTCTTCGACTTTAATCTTTAATATGTCATTGCTGACATTGATATTTCCTTCCAAACGGCTGGCGTACTTGTTTGTCGTCACATTGATGCGGACTGTGTCGTTAAAGGTACGCTCTGCCATATCTGCCGTCGCATGGATGTTGTCTTCACTGATCTCGTCAAGGATAGAACGTTTCCCCGTAATCTGGATGCGGTCAATCACATTGCTATTGTCAAGCACTTCGTACACTTTTCCGTCGTTTGCCAAAATCCCTTTATTTAAAATCTCCACAGGAATATTCCTGAAAGTCTTTGTCTGCGTCGGATCGTTGATGTTGACAGAAACAAGCCACAAAAGCGCCGCCAGCACGAACGCCAGTATTTTCAGCCCGATATTGTCTGTTATCTTTCTTTTCACTCCCTGCTCCTTCCTTTCCAGAATCTGCGTTTCTTTTCTTCCGTAGCCTGCTTATTCTGTACTGCCTGGAGTTTCTCGCGAAGGGCGTCTGCCTCCAGGGCGCGGTAGAGAGCCCCTCTGTATGCCACGCTGACTTTGCCCGTTTCCTCTGATACAATGATCGTAAGCGAATCCGTAATCTCTGAAATGCCAACGCCCGCACGGTGCCTTGTCCCTAGCTCTTTGCTAAGCGCCATATTGTCTGAGAGCGGCAGGTAGCACGTTGCCGAAACGATCCTATCCCCGCGCACAATAACAGCACCGTCATGCAACGGCGTATTATGCTCGAAAATATTGATAAGCAGCTGGCTTGTCACAATGCCGTCCACTTCAATGCCCGTTCTTTCAAATTCTGCCAAAGAGAGCTTCTGCTCCACAACGATCAGTGCGCCTGTCTTTACTTTCCCCATGGCAAAACTCGCCTTGATGATCTCATTCATTGTTTTGTCTGAGAAAAGCCCCTGCTCTGCTTTCGTGGAATCAAACGGCAGAATCCACGTTAGGAAATTCTGTCTGCCAAGCTGCTCTAATGCCCGCCGAAGTTCCGGCTGCAGCACGATGATAATGCCAATTGCCAGAATATAAATAACGCTGTTGGCAATCCAAAGGATCGTCCCCATCTCAAAATAAGCTGCCACTACGAGGAAAAGCACGATTACGACAATTCCTTTTAGCAGTGCCCACGCCTTTGTATTCTTGATCCATAGCATAATCTGGTATACTAAGAAGGAAATGATCAATATTTCCGCAATGTCTTCCCATCTTATAATTGGGATCCGTGCATTTCCAAAATATGTCTGTACAAAGGTATTGATTCGTTCCATGTTTTACATTATTCCATTTCTTGTTTTTGTTTGTCCTGTCTTTTGCGCCGGCCTTGGCGGCGGTGCCGCTTTCCTTTGTATGTTGATTCTTTTCACTGATTTGTCTGCCGCCGCCACTGTGATCTTTGGCACAGCTTTGACATAATAATAATACTCATCATCTTCAAACTGCACATGCTCCGTGCGCGTATAATCCACGTTGAATACAAAAAACTGTATGACCCATACGAGCAGCACCGAAACAGCCGTCCCTACAATCGTCGCAATGATCGATATATTAAGGTCGAATATCAGTTCGCCGACTAGCAGGATGATCATATTTAATATCGCGCCCGCCAACATGGCGATCGTCCATGCATAATCAAGCGCCCTGCGCCTGATCAAAAATACGAGAATTGTCGTAATGGCAAATGCCGCCACGACAACAAACATCAGTTTATTGTTGCGTATGCCGTCTATCATGATGCGTATTTTCTGCACTGCCTTCTCCGCTTCCACCGTTTCAAAAGACGCCGCATTGACAGAGATAAAATCGATCAGGTAATATGTCACCGTGCCAAATGCGACAGATACGACCGAGGCCGGTGTGCACAAAAGGCCGGCTGATAGCGGGATCACTACCGGTATCTTTAACATAAAGCATAGCGGCGTGAGCAAAACGAGCAGCGCGTCTTTTGGCGCAAGCCGGAAATAGAGCAAAAACAGCAGCAAAAAGAGCGCAAGGACAACGACCGCACACTCGATGGATAGCGCATACAGATGAGCCACGATAAAAGCCGCCGCTGCGATGACCATAAAATTATACGGCAGAAAAGAGCACAAAAGCGACACTACCATCACTGCCATCATATGATCGAGCTTCGTCATATAACCCAGTTTCCTGTTGATCAACAGCAGGGAAATAAGCGCCAGCAGAAATTTAAACAGCGGTGTAATGTAGGTTTCGTATTTGCTGTATGCCGCCCTGATATTTTCCTTTAGTACTAACAGAGTTTTCATCTTGCTGTTCCTTTCAAGCGTTTTACTTCTTTATTTCCTGGCCGTACATCTCCGACAGCTCTTTTAAATGATAATAGTAGCGTTTCAGGCTCGCCTTTGCCTTATGGTAGCGGTACGCATAGACAATATAAGAAATCAGCGCATAGATTATAACAAAGACGATATAAAGCAGTAAAATCCTTTTTCCGAATACAAGCAGATCTATCTTATATATATTCTGCATAAAGGCTTCAAAATCATAAAATATATACAAAGCGCACAAAATACAAAACGCCGCCGTAGCGCTGATGATAGACGCAATCACCTGGAGGCTGATATAATCCCCCCTAAAATAGCTTCCGATCGCCGCATTCTTTTTGCCTTCGTTTTCTTCATAGGAAGCCATCTGCGTCATCAGTTTAATACGTTCTTCATTTAACATCTGTCACTCCTGACTGTACTTTTCCCTTAACTTTGCAGGAAACGCATCTTGCTGTCTGCCGATCTCTTAATAGGCTGGGGTTTGGGCGCCTCCGGCTGCTTTATCATGCTCGAGAACTGCTTTGTCATATCGTTTTTGCAGGCATCGCAGAAACGTCCGCTCCGAATGGTCGCGCCGCACTTTTCGCACGGAAGCCCTACCGGCGAATCCTCGGAAAATGTCAGGCGTTCTTCCCTGATCCACTGGTTGATCTGCGGAATTTCCACTTCACATGTTTCGGAAATTTCCTGGATGCCAACGCCCGGATTGGAACGCACAAATTCCTTGACTTTTACAAACTTCTCCTCTAGCTTCTCCTTGCACACCATGCAGATGCGTGGCCCGGAAATATAATTAAACATCCTTCCGCAATTTCTACAGTTTTTTACTTCCATTTTCATGTCCTCCTTATATTATAAAGCTTTGCCAATTGCCAAGGCAATAAAAAATACCCGTCTGACACCGGCGCGTTTTAACTGCGCGGCAACAGCATCTATTGTGCTCCCGGTCGTATAAATATCGTCCACAAGAACCACTACTTCTAATTTTACATCATTTGCACAGATTTTAAAAGCCCTTTTCAGATTATTTTGTCGCTCTGCCGGGCTTAATTCTTTTTGCGGCCGTGTCCGGTGCGTTCTTTTTACCAAATCCGGGTATACGGGAAGGTGAAGATGCTTCCCCATCTCCTCTGCTAACGCCTGTGCCTGGTTGTACCCGCGCTGCCGCTTTTTTGCGGCATACATCGGCACCGGTATAAGCGCCTGCGCCTTCCAGGCGCGTATCTGGGCTTTTACATACGCCGCCGCCTGCTTTCCGTAAAACTCGGCATATTCTTTTCTTCCCATATATTTAAACCGGTAAAGCGACTGGTAAATGCAGTCATATTCAAATACCGCCTTCCCCTCGTCGTATGCATGGCGCGTATTCATGCAGCCGGTGCAATACTCTTTTGCCGCGTCCCTAAGCCCCCTGCCGCACTTCCTGCAGCACGGTTCTTTCACATACCGCAGCTTTGGCAGACAGGCACGGCATGCCAGCCCTTCTGCCGGTGCAACAATGCCGTCGCAGACCGGGCACCTCCTTGGGAACAGCAGATCGAGCATTCCCCCATATAATTTTCGCATCATAGGCAGTTCCGGCAATCTCCCTTGGCCAAACGTTTCACACAGGCAGTGCGTACATTTCCTGGATGCGGTCGCACAAACCCGTAAAGCGCTTTTGTTCACTCGCGTTCGCGATCATACCGCGCACAGTTTCACTCCTGCCTATTATTGTAACACACTGTTTCGCCCGCGTCACCCCCGTATAGAGCAAATTGCGGTTAAACAGCATTTTAGGGCCGCTTAAGAGCGGAAGAATGACTGCCGGGTATTCGCTTCCCTGCGATTTATGGATGGTGACCGCATAGGCAAGTTCCAGTTCATCTGCCTGTCCGTAAGAATATGTGACACGCTTTTGCTCATCATATTCCACTACAATTGTCTGCGCCTGGTCGTTGATCTCTTTTATGGTTCCCGTATCACCGTTAAAAACGCCAAGCCCTTTATCGACCGGTATCCCGTATCTGCTCACAATCTCCCATTCCAGCTGGTAATTGTTTTTTATCTGCATGACTTTGTCGCCTTCCCGGTAAACGCCGTCCCCGTACACATATTCTTTTTTTGCGCGGTCCGCAGGATTTAAGTACTGCTGTAAAATCCCGTTTAGCGTTTCTACGCCAAGCGGCCCTTTGCGCATCGGCGTCAGCACCTGTATTTCATTGCTGCCAGCGCCTACATAGCGGGGAAGCTTGTCCTGGATGAGCTGTATCATATGTTTATAAATGACTTCTGGATAATCCCGTTCAAGAAAAAAGAAATCCCGGCTCTTATTTTCCAGGGAAATTTCTTCCCCCCGGTTAATGCGGTGCGCATTGACAACAATGTCACTTTCCACCGCCTGCCGGAAAATCTTTTGCAGCATGACAACCGGAAAACATCTGCTGTCGATCAAATCTTTTAACACCTGCCCCGCCCCGACTGACGGCAGCTGGTTGACATCCCCTGCCATGATAAGCCTTGTGCCCGGCACGACTGCCTTTAACAGCGACTGAAACAAGTGGATATCCACCATGGACATTTCATCGATAATGATCACGTCCGCTTCTAGCGGGTTGTTTTCATTGCGTTCGAAAAATGCCGCCCTTTTTTCATCAGAAACAACGCCGCTTAATTCCAAAAGCCTGTGTATCGTTTTCGCCTCATAGCCTGTCGCCTCGGTCATCCTTTTTGCCGCCCTGCCCGTTGGCGCCGCAAGAAAAATCGCCATCCCGGCTTCTTCAAAATAGCGGATCAGGATGTTGATCGTCGTCGTTTTGCCGGTGCCAGGACCGCCCGTTAAGATGACAATGCCGTTTTTTGCACTTTCCAGCACTGCCCTTTTTTGCAGTTCATCCAGCGTAATGCCAAGCGCCTGCTCTAACTGCCTTATTTTTTGTATCGTTTCTTTATCCTGTCCGTCCGCCTTACGCGCCGTTTCGCCATGCAAGGCATGCAGCATGGCGGCGCAGTTTAATTCTGCGTAATAATACGTTTTGCTATAAACTGTCTGGCTTTCGTCCTTTTCTTTTACTACAATTTTTTTGTCCATCATCAGGTTGGCAAGCTGTGGCTCCATAGCCTGTATTTCCAGGCCCAAAAGCTCCCCCGCCCTGGCATACAGCAGTTCCTTTGGAAGATAAGCATGCCCTTCCGCCGCCGCCTGCAGCAGCGTATACAAAATGCCGCTTTTGATGCGAAACTGCGAATCGGTATGGATGCCCGACTTGGCTGCAATCTCATCTGCCATTTTAAAACCGATGCCGTGGATGTCTTCTGCCAGCTGGTACGGGTTTTCCCGCAATATCTGATACAGCCCCATGCGGTATGTATCGTACAGCTTAACGGCAAGCGCATTCGAAATGCCATATTGCTGGAGGAAGATCATGGCATCCCGCATATCTTTCTTTTCCTCCATCTGGCACGCAAGCTCCCTGGCTTTCTTCTCGCTGATTCCTTTAATCTCTGCAAGGCGCTCCGGCTCTTCCTCCATGATGCGGAACGTATCTTCCCCGAAACGTTTGATGATCCTTGCCGCTAACGCGGCGCCAATCCCTTTTAGCGCGCCGGAAGCCAGATAATGTTCCATGCTGTCAAGGTCATCTGGCAGTGCTGTCTTGTAAGCGCTGACTTTAAACTGCCTCCCATAGGAAACATGCTCCGTATAACTGCCGCTGGCCTCTATCGTTTCGCCTTCCGCAGCCTCCTGCATTGTACCGACGCATATAATTTCTTCTCCGCCTTTTACCAGACTGAATACGGTATAGCCATTTTCCGCATTGCGGAATATAATATGCCCTATGTATCCTTTGATCGTTTCCATTGCGATAGCCTCCCTGCAGATAGCAAAAGCTGTTGCACGCAACCGCCTTGCAACAGCTCTTTATGACTACAGTCCATAATTGCGTTTCATTTGTTCATACATCATCTGCGCTAATCCAAGGCTGTTTTGCTCTGTAGACTGCGCCGCCAGTTCCCGTATGGCGCTGTCTTTAAAATAATCTACAAGGGAAGCTGTGGAGGAAGAAGAAAATTCTGACTCCGGCACCGTCTTTTGCATCTGCTTAAATACCTGTTCCAGAAAATATGCCTCAAACTCCTTGCACACGCTCATCAATTCATCATCTGTCGCGTTGGCATAGTTTTTATCCGCCGCCTGTGCCAGATGGTCCGCTCTTTTAGAAGCTGCGGAATCCGTAAGATAGTCACGGTACATTTGCATCGCATTCCTTGTATTGATCGCATTAAAATCCATACTCACACCTCTGTTTCATTTACCTGCGCAGCTGGTTTGCCTGCTGCATCATCTCATCCGACGCCTGGATTGCTTTTGAGTTCATCTCATACGCACGCTGCGCTACGATCAGGTTGACCATCTCATCTGCGACCTGGACATTCGATCCCTCTAAATATCCCTGCTTGATGACACTGCGCTGGATCGGGTTGTTCGTTGTCGCTTCGTTGATCGCCGCACCGCTTGCCGGGGACGCTGTAAACAATCCGCTGTCTGTTTTCTCAAGGCCCGCCGCATTCGTAAACTGGAATATGCCTAGCCGGATGCCTAGCGGCGCCGGGTTGTTTCTCGCGTCAGGATAACAAAATTCACCGTCTGCCGTAATCGTAATCAGGCTTGGCGAAAGCTCCCTTGCAAAGGTAATCGGCCTTCCCTGGGAATCGAGCACCGGAAGCCCGTCTGACGTCGTCAGCACCGTGCCGTTTGTCCCAATCGAAATATTAAAATTGCCATTTCGCGTATAATATGTATTGCCGTCGATCCCCCGGACTGCAAAAAAGCCTTTTCCATCGATGGCAAATGCCGAATCGCTTTCCGAGGCAAGCATACTGCCCTGGCGGAAAATAGAAGTAATCGCGGAATTTCGCGTGCCAAGGCCTACCTGCGCCGGAATCGGCTTATTTGCCCCGTTGGCCGTAGTCGTCTTCGTCTGCAGCGTCTGATACAGCAGCGACTTAAACTCCGCAACCTCCGTCTTATATCCGGTCGTATTGACATTTGACAGGTTGTGGGCGATCGTATCCACATTTGTCTGCTGCGCGATCATGCCCGTTGCTGCTGTCCACAATGATCTTACCATACTATTCCTCCTGGTTTTGTTTTGTTATGTTATGTTTTGTTATTTATAATTTTCCAATCTGGTTTACCGCAATCTCTAAAGAGCCGTCGTATGTCTGGATAATCTTTTGGTTTGTTTCATATGCCCTTGTCACCGCGATCATCTGTACCATCTCTGAAACAACCTGCACGTTGGATGCTTCCAGATAGCCGGAATACACTTTCGCATTCGTCGCCTGCTCCCTTGCGCCTTCCACAGGCTGGTAATAGTTTTCCCCATAATGCTCTAAGTAATTATAATCTTCAAAATCCGTAATCTGTAAGCGGGCAATCCTTTGCCCATCCTGCGCAATCGAGCCGTCCTGCTCTACCGAAAATTCCAGCAGCGGGTTGATCCTTACCGGTTCGCCATTTGTCCCAAGCACGTAATCCCCGTCTTTTGTCACAAGATAGCCTTCGTTGTTTAAAGTAAAGCCGCCGTCACGCGTATATTTTGTGGAAGTCTCCCCTGCTTTATTCGTAAAGCGCACAGCAAAGAAGCCATCGCCTGAAATTGCCATATCGCATGCATTATCGGTAATACGGAAAGATCCCTGTGTATAATCCGTATAGTTTTCCCCTATTTTCACGCCCATGTTCATAATGCCGATCCGGCGTGCGACATTTGGGTCTTCCGACCTGTCCTTAATCTTAAATGCCAGCACGTCCTTAAACGCACGGCTTGTAGAGCCTTCCTTTTTGTATCCTGCCGTGGATGCGTTGGCAAGGTTGTTTGTCAAAACATCCATCCGGTTTTGTTCATTTACCATTCCGCTATGCGCAGCATAAAGACCTTTTAGCATTGTAATACTCCGTTCCGCCTTTTGGCAAATTTATAAGTTTACGTTTCTTCCCTGTATCCTGCAAGAAATTCCACATACCGGCCTGTGCCGATTGCAACTGCCGTCATCGGGTCTTCCGCAGTCATCGTGTTGATGCCTGTTTTGGCTGCAATCAAATCTTCCAGTCCGCGCAGCAGGCTGCCGCCCCCTGTCAGGACAATCCCCCGTTCGGCAATGTCTGCCGCCAATTCCGGCGGCGTCTGTTCTAATACCCTATGGATCTCTTCTACGATCTGCGATGTCGTTTCTGCCAGTGCTTCTTCCGTTTCCGCAGAAGATACCTGCACGGTCTTTGGCAGGCCCGTGACGAGGTTGCGGCCTCTGACGTCCATGTAGTCTACCTCGGCCCGCTTGTATGCCGAGCCAATCTTAATCTTTAAATCCTCTGCCGTCCTTTCACCGATCAGCAGATTATGTTTTTTACGCATATAACGCACAATCGCTTCATCAAAATCATCGCCCGCAATCTTAATGGACGCGCTTACTACCGTGCCGCCAAGGGAAATTACTGCAATATCGGATGTGCCGCCGCCGATGTCTACGATCATGTTGCCGCACGGCCTCGAAATGTCGATGCCGGCTCCTATTGCCGCCGCAATCGGCTCCTCAATGATCAGCACTTCCCTTGCGCCCGCCTGGTAAGTGGCATCTTCTACCGCTTTGCGCTCTACTTCCGTAACGCCGCTTGGCACGCAGACAGCGATTCTTGGCTTGCGGAAGCTTTTCTTGCCAAGCGCTTTTTTGATGAAATATTCCATCATCTTCTCTGTCACTTTATAATCCGAGATAACGCCCTGGCGCAACGGCCTTACCGCTACAATATTGCCGGGAGTCCTCCCAAGCATCAGGCGCGCTTCTTCCCCGAGTGCTTTGATCTTATTTGTATCTCTGTCAAACGCAACGACAGAGGGCTCTTTTAAAACGACTCCTTTCCCTCTGATATATACAAGAATACTGGCTGTACCCAAATCAATTCCTACATCTGTAAACTGCATCTGTCTGGCTCCTTTCGTTTTGCAAATGCCTATCCCCATCTATCATAATGTTTTCCAAATGAATGCGATTTAAACATACCTGTGGCTGCTGATCGTATCATACCGAACCATTATACATGAAACACAAATATTTTCAAAGGGGTTTTAAAAAATTTTTCCAATGCTAATGTTTAAGCCAATGCAGTATCCGTCACATAATATATATCGTCAGCTTTCTTAAATACTTTATATGCTTTTATCATTTTTCCAGTATTTTCTTGATATAGGCACCGGTATAAGAGCCCGCCAGCCCGGCTACCTGCTCCGGCGTCCCTTCCGCAATGACCGTGCCGCCCTTATCGCCGCCTTCCGGCCCCATATCGATAATATAGTCTGCCGTTTTTATAACGTCTAAATTGTGCTCGATCACAATGACCGTATTGCCGCCTTCGACAAGCCGCTGCAAAATCCCCGTCAGCTTATGCACATCCGCAAAGTGCAGGCCGGTCGTTGGCTCATCTAGTATATAGACTGTCCTGCCCGTGCTTCTCCTGCTTAGCTCGGATGCCAGTTTGATTCTTTGCGCTTCGCCGCCGGAGAGGGTCGTTGAAGGCTGTCCTAGTTTGATATAGGAAAGGCCGACGTCGTATAATGTCCGGATTTTATGGCAGAGCGAAGGAACATTTTCAAAAAATCCCATTGCTTCCTCTACCGTCATGTCCAATACGTCATAAATGTTCCTGCCTTTATATTTTACATCTAACGTTTCCCGGTTGTAGCGTTTCCCGCCGCACACTTCACAAGGCACGTAAACATCTGGCAGGAAGTGCATTTCAATCTTTAAAATGCCATCGCCGCTGCACGCCTCGCAGCGCCCGCCCTTTACGTTAAAGCTGAATCTTCCTTTTTTATACCCTTTTGCTTTTGCGTCCGCCGTCGCGGCAAACAGGTCACGGATCTGGTCAAACACGCCGGTATACGTCGCCGGATTAGAGCGCGGCGTGCGCCCGATCGGTGACTGGTCAATGTTTATGACTTTGTCTAACTGCTCCATCCCTGTCATGCCCGCATGTTTTCCCGGCACTATCCGGGCGCGGTTTAATTCTTTTGCCAGCCTTTTATACAGGATTTCATTGACAAGCGAGCTCTTGCCGCTCCCGGAGACTCCTGTCACGCATGTCATAATGCCAAGCGGAAAATCCACATTGATGTTTTTTAAGTTATTTTCTGCCGCCTTTTTGACTGTCAGATACCCCGCCGCCTTCCTGCGGGATGCAGGGACTGGTATTTTCAATGCGCCGCTTAAATACTGGCCTGTAATGGATTCCGGTATCCGCATGATCTCCTCTGCCGTCCCTTGCGCGACTACTTCCCCGCCATGGGAGCCGGCGCCTGGCCCGATGTCTACAATATGATCTGCCGCATGCATCGTATCTTCGTCATGCTCCACGACAATCAGCGTATTGCCCAAATCCCGGAGGCTGCGCAGCGTTCCTAGGAGTTTGTCATTGTCGCGCTGGTGTAGGCCGATGCTTGGCTCGTCGAGAATATAGCATACCCCTACCAGCCCGGATCCAATCTGCGTCGCAAGGCGGATGCGCTGCGCTTCCCCGCCAGAGAGCGTCCCCGTTGCCCTGGAAAGCGATAAATAATCCAGCCCGACATCAATCAAAAATCCTACCCTTGCGCGGATCTCTTTTAAAACCTGCCTTCCGATCAGTTCCTGCTGTTTTGTAAGCTGCATTGTCCGCAAAAACTCATGCAGCGCCCCAATGGAAAGCGCCGTAATTTCATAAATATTTCTATCGCACACCGTCACTGCGAGGGAATCCTGCTTTAAACGCATGCCTTTGCACAATTTGCACGGTGTAATGCGCATATACGCTTCATATTCCTGCTTCATAAAATCGGAGGCAGTTTCCCTGTAGCGCCGTTCCATATTTTTTAACAGCCCTTCAAAAGCGACTGGATAGACGCCTTTGCCGCGCTGCCCCTCATAGTATACGGCTACTTCCCTGCCGCCCGTTCCATGGATTAGGATATCTTTTACTTTCTCTGGATAATCTTCATACGGCGTATTTAAATCGAACTGGTATGCTTTGGCAAGCGCCTGTAAGATGGCGTTTGTAAAACTGCCCGGCTCTGTGCAGGACTGCCACCCCATTGCCGCAATAGCGCCCTCCTTGATGCTTTTCTCCCTGTCAGGAATTAAAAGGTTTTCGTCAAATTCCATTTTGTATCCAAGGCCAAAACAATCCGGGCAGGCTCCAAACGGGTTGTTAAAAGAAAAACTCCGTGGCTCCACTTCCTCAATGCTGACGCCGCAGTCCGGGCAGGAAAAACTCTGGCTGAAGTTCATTGGCTCCCCGCCTATGACGTCTACAAGGAGAAGTCCTTCCGCAAGCGCAAGCACGTTCTCAATCGAATCCGTCAGCCTCCTTTGGATGCCCTCTTTTACAATAAGCCGGTCTACTACAATTTCAATCGTATGCTTTATGTTTTTGTCCAGTTTAAATTCCTCGGAGAGTTCATACAGGCTGCCATCTACGCGCACCCTGACATACCCGCTCCTTTTTGCGCTTTCTAATACTTTCTGATGCTCGCCCTTGCGTCCCCTGACTACAGGCGCAAGCAGCTGTATTTTGCTGCCTTCCGGCAGTGCCATAATCTGGTCTGCCATCTGGTCTACGCTCTGCTTTTTAATTTCCTTGCCGCATTTAGGGCAGTGCGGTATGCCGATTCTTGCATACAACAGGCGGAAATAATCATAAATTTCCGTCACTGTCCCTACTGTGGAGCGCGGATTTCTGTTCGTCGATTTCTGGTCAATGGAGATTGCCGGGGAAAGCCCTTCGATCTTTTCCACATCCGGCTTTTCCATCTGCCCTAAAAACTGCCTCGCATACGAAGAAAGCGACTCCATATAGCGTCTTTGCCCTTCCGCATAGATCGTGTCAAATGCCAGGGATGATTTCCCGGATCCGCTTAGCCCTGTCAGGACGACAAACGCATTGCGCGGTATGTCCACATTGATATTTTTCAAATTATGTTCGTTGGCTCCCCTGATTTTGATATATTCTCCTTTAGGGAGCATCTTTTTTCTATTTTCCATCCTTTTTCTCTTTCCTGCAGACATTGCTTTTGTTTTCACCGCTGCTATTCTTCCATCTGCCCTAATTTCTGCTTTAACTCCACCATCCGGTCGCGCAGCTGTGCCGCCGTCTCAAAATCTAAATCCGCAGCCGCTTTTTTCATCTTCTTTTGTATTTCGCCAATGTATGCTTCCAGTTCCTGGCGCGTCATGGATTCTGGGTCTTTTTCCAGTCTTGGCGGCTCTTTAGAAACTGCTTTGGAAATGCTAATCAGCTCCCTGACCGCCTTTTTTATCGTCTGCGGCGTAATGCCGTGCGCATCGTTATATTGCTGCTGAACAGTCCGGCGCCGCATCGTTTCATCCAGTGCCCGGCGCATAGAATCTGTTATGGCATCCGCATACATGATGACATGCCCCCGCGCATTGCGGGCGGCGCGTCCGATCGTCTGTATCAAAGATGTTTCCGAGCGCAGGAAGCCCTCTTTGTCCGCATCCAAAATCGCTACAAGGGAAATTTCTGGAATATCTAATCCTTCCCGCAAAAGATTGATGCCGACAAGCACGTCAAAGACATCCAAACGCATATCGCGGATAATCTCGGCGCGTTCTAGCGTGTCAATGTCTGAATGCAGGTATCTTACGCGGATGCCCGCCTGGCGCATATAATCGGTCAAGTCTTCCGCCATGCGTTTTGTCAGCGTCGTGATCATCACTTTGCTGTGCTGCTCCACTTCTTTGCGCACTTCCGCAATCAAATCGTCAATCTGGCCTTCCACAGGGCGGACCGACACTTTAGGATCAAGCAGTCCTGTCGGACGTATGAGCTGCTGTGCGCGGAACAGTTCGTGTTCTTCTTCATAGACGGAAGGTGTCGCGGACACAAACAGCATCTGGTCAATCCTGCTTTCAAATTCCGCAAAATTAAGCGGCCTGTTGTCTAACGCCGAAGGAAGCCGGAAGCCGTAATCCACAAGCGTTTCTTTCCTGGAACGGTCGCCGGCGTACATGCCTCGGATTTGTGGTATCGTCATGTGCGACTCGTCAATGATGGTCAGGTAATCATTTTTAAAAAAGTCTATGAGCGTATGCGGTGCTTCTCCTTCTGCCATGCCGCTTAAATGCCGGGAATAGTTTTCAATGCCGGAACAAAATCCTGTCTCCCGCAGCATTTCCACGTCAAAATTGGTGCGTTCTGAAATACGCTGCGCCTCTAACAGCTTGTCCTCGCCTTTAAAGTACCGGATTCTTTCTGCAAGCTCCTGCTCTATCTGTATACATGCGCGGTCAATCTTCTCTTGCGGCACGACATAGTGGGAAGCCGGGAAAATTGTCACATGCTCTAGGACGGCATGTATCTGCCCGGTCAGGGGATCCACTTCCGTAATGCGCTCAATCTCGTCGCCAAAAAATTCGACCCTGATCAAATAATCTCCGCCGACGGCCGGATTGATCTCTATAATGTCCCCCCTGACGCGAAAGCAGCTTCTTTCCAAATCCATATCATTTCTATTATATTGTATCTCTACAAGTTCCCGCAGCGTTTCGTCCCTGTCCTTTACCATGCCGGGGCGCAAGGATACAAGCATTCCTTCATAATCATCCGGGCTGCCAAGGCCGTAAATGCATGATACGCTTGCTACCACGATTACGTCTTTCCGCTCTGTCAGCGACGCTGTGGCAGACAGGCGCAGTTTGTCAATCTCTTCATTGATGGAGGAATCTTTGGCAATATAAGTATCGCTGGAGGGAACATATGCTTCCGGCTGGTAGTAATCATAGTAGGAGACAAAATATTCCACTGCGTTTTCTGGAAAAAATTCTTTAAATTCCCCATAAAGCTGCCCGGCGAGCGTCTTATTGTGCGCTATGACAAGTGTCGGCTTGTTTAACGCCTGGATGATGTTTGCCATCGTAAACGTCTTGCCTGAGCCGGTCACGCCTAATAAAGTCTGAAATTGCCTGCCTTCCTTAAAGCCTTTTACGAGGGCTTCTATGGCTTGGGGCTGGTCGCCTGTGGGGGCGTAGGGGCTGTGAAGTTTAAAGCAGTTTTGTTCCACTGAAGATCACCTCCGATAACACTCATCAGTCTTTCTTTATTTGTCTTCCAACTTCTTCGCTCATAATCGTTCGGAATGCTTCTACACTTTCTATCAAACACTCATAATAAAAGACTCGTTGTAGTATGGGAGCAAAGCATCATGCGTCATAAACTTCATTCCTTCTGATTTTGCC
>QLIP01051686.1_pt1 | contig 21487 bp, 11 predicted proteins | sample 1769771 | NCBI WGS metagenome assembly QLIP01 (sample SAMN09428762, study PRJNA476227) | Gut metagenome, whole genome shotgun sequencing project. | isolation source: cecum | host: Rhizomys sinensis | place: China: Jinsha town of Minqing, Fujian Province | collected 2013-09-23
ATTAGTGTATAAGGTTACTTGGCCGACTCAAAAGGATCTTATCAACAACGCAGTGCTTGTACTGATAGCTTCCATCATACTCGCAGTATTCATCTGGGCTGTCGATAAGATTTTCAACACTCTTATGGAGTTGGTTTACAGTATCAGTTTTTAAACTTTCTAATTAAGGATTTCAATGGCTGAGACAAAAAAGGATTGGTACGTATTGCGTGCCATCTCAGGAAAGGAAGCGAAAGTCAAGGAGATATTGGATGCCTCTATCAAGAACACCGATCTTGGACAGTTCGTTTCGCAGGTATTGATCCCCACCGAGAAGGTTTACTCCACCCGCAATGGCAAGAAGGTGCTTAAGGAGCGCACTCTTTACTCGGGTTATGTGTTTATTCAGGCACATCTCACCGGTGAAGTTGAATATGAGCTCCGCAACACTACGAATGTCATTGATTTTTTACGTGGTAGAGCCAAGGGTAGCAAACCCGAGATGCTGCGTGAAGCTGAGGTGATGAGGATGCTGGGTAAAGCCGATGATCTCAACGAACCCGCCGAGGAAAGTGCAGATGCATATTTCGTAGGCGAGCCTGTGAAGGTTACTTTCGGACCCTTCTCCGGTTTCATGGGGGTTATTAAAGAGGTTAACAACGACCGTAAGAAGTTGAAGGTGGAGGTCAAGATTTTTGGCAGAGCCACCGATTTAGAGTTGGAAAATTCGCAAGTTGAACGAGAGTGACCAGACAGAACCTGTTACACTCTGTCTGAGAGCTTGAATTCAGAACAAACAAATTAAAAAGTAGAACAATGGCAAAAGAAATTGCTGGACAGATCAAATTACAGATTAAGGGTGGCGCAGCAAATCCGTCTCCCCCGGTAGGACCTGCATTGGGTTCTAAGGGTATCAATATCATGGAATTTTGTAAGCAATTCAACGCCCGCACCCAGGACAAGGCCGGTAAGATTCTTCCTGTTGTAATTACATATTACACAGACAAGAGCTTCGACTTTGTTGTTAAGACTCCGCCGGTAGCAGTGCAGCTCAAGGATGCTGCTAAGCTCAAAAGCGGTTCTGCGCAGCCTAACCGTAAGAAAGTGGCTGACATCACCTGGGATCAGGTTAAGACAATTGCAGAGGACAAAATGCCGGATTTGAACTGTTTTACTTTGGATTCTGCAATGCGTATGGTTGCAGGCACAGCGAGAAGCATGGGTATAACCGTTAGCGGGACATTCCCGGAACTTAATTAAAAATCTTCAAAAAAATGGGAAAACTGACAAAAAATCAAAAGTTAGCTTTATCGAAGATTGAACCTGGGAAGTCTTATACCATAGCCGAAGCGACTGAGAAAGTTAAGGAAACTTCTTTCGAGAAGTTTGACGCTTCTTTCGACATCGATGTTCGTCTTGGTGTTGACCCCCGTAAGGCTGACCAGATGGTTCGTGGTGTGGTTTCGCTCCCCCACGGAACAGGTAAGCAGGTTAAAGTGCTCGTATTGTGCGGTCCTGACGCAGAAGCGGCAGCTAAGGAAGCCGGCGCCGATTATGTAGGCCTTGACGAATATCTTCAGAAGATTAAGGAAGGTTGGACAGATGTCGACGTTATCATCACACAGCCTTCCGTTATGGGTAAGCTCGGTCCGTTGGGTCGTATTCTCGGTCCCCGCGGCTTGATGCCTAACCCCAAGAGCGGTACAGTAACTATGGATGTGGCTAAAGCTGTAAAAGAAGTAAAGCAGGGTAAGATTGACTTTAAGGTTGACAAGACCGGTATCGTACACGCTTCTATCGGTAAGGTAAGCTTTACTCCCGAGCAGATGCGCGACAATGCACGCGAGTTCGTCAACACTCTGATCAAACTCAAGCCCGCCACTTCCAAGGGTACATATATCAAGAGCATTTATCTTTCTAGCACCATGGGTCCCGGCGTTAAGGTTGAACCCAAATCAGTGTCTGAATAATCTTTAACACGTAGATCAAAATGAAAAAGGAAGATAAAGCTATAATTATTTCAAACATAAGCGACCAGCTGAAGAACTACAGCTGCGTTTATCTTACTCAGACTGCAGGCCTGAACGCCGAGCGTACAAGTGCACTTCGTCGCGCTTGCTACAACGGTGACATCAAGATGCTTTGCGTAAAGAACACCCTTCTTAAGGCTGCTCTTGAGGCAAGCGAGATTGACTTCTCTGGCCTTTATGATCTGCTCCACGGCGAAACTACCCTTATGCTTAGCAACACAGGTAATGCACCTGCTAAGCTTATCAAGAAGTTCCGCGACAAGAATGACACTCTCCCCATGTTGAAGGGTGCATACGTGGAAGAATCTGTATACGTTGGCGAGGAATCGTTGGAAACCCTGGCCAATATCAAGAGCAAGAACGAACTTATCGGCGATATCATTGGCTTGCTCCAGTCGCCTGCTAAGAACGTTATCAGCGCTCTCCAGAGTGGTGGCAACAAGCTCCACGGCATATTGGAAACACTTTCCAACAAATAAACAATCCCAATTAAAAATAATAAAAATAATATACGACAATGGCAGATTTAAAAGCATTTGCAGAACAACTGGTTAACCTCACAGTAAAGGAAGTTAACGAACTCGCTACTATCCTCAAGGAGGAGTACGGTATCGAACCCGCAGCTGCAGCAGTTGCAGTTGCAGCCGGTCCTGCAGCCGGTGCTCCCGCAGAGGAGGAGAAGACTAACTTCGACGTAGTTCTCAAGGCAGCTGGTGCAAGCAAGCTTGCAGTAGTTAAGCTCGTTAAGGAACTCACTGGTCTTGGTCTTAAGGAAGCTAAGGAACTCGTTGACGGCGCTCCCAGCGTAGTTAAGGAAGGTCTTCCCAAGGCTGATGCTGAGGGTCTCAAGAAGCAGCTCGAAGAAGCTGGCGCTGAGGTTGAGCTCAAATAATAAACGACTTAATCCTAAAGTAGGTTAAGAGCGCTCGTCTGTAGCGTTCTTAACCTATTTATTCATGTTTTTACCTTTCTCCTCAGGTCCGCGGGGCTGTGGTTGGTCCCGGGGATAGGTCTTTTATTAACTACTATCCAATGTCAGTACAACTTACCGAAAAACCACGCGTAAATTTCGCGTCGATAAAGAATCCGCTTCCTTTCCCGGACTTCTTGGAGGTGCAGCTGAAATCGTTCAAGGATTTCCTCCAGCTTGACACCCCCCCGGAACTCCGCAAGGATCAGGGTTTATATAAAGTATTCGCCGAGAATTTCCCCATCGCGGATACCCGCAATAATTTCGTATTGGAGTTTCTCGATTATTATATCGATCCTCCGCGTTACACTATCGATGAGTGTCTCGAAAGAGGGCTCACCTACAGCGTGCCGCTGAAGGCAAAACTGAAGCTTTATTGCACCGATCCCGACCACGAGGACTTTGCTACTACGATCCAGGACGTGTATCTGGGTCCGATTCCGTATATGACGGAGCAGGGTACCTTTGTGATTAACGGAGCGGAGCGCGTTGTCGTATCTCAGCTTCACAGATCGCCCGGCGTATTTTTCGGTCAGAGCACTCATGCCAACGGCACCAAACTCTATTCAGCTCGTATTATCCCGTTCCGCGGTAGCTGGATTGAGTTTGCCACTGACATTAACAACGTGATGTATGCGTACATTGACCGTAAGAAGAAGCTTCCGGTTACCACGCTGCTCCGTGCCATCGGTCTTGAAAGCGATAAGGATATTATCCAGATTTTTGACCTTGCCGAAGAAATCAAGGTTAGCAAGACCAATCTTAAGAATGCCGTGGGTCGCAAACTTGCTGCCCGTGTGCTCAACAGCTGGGTTGAAGACTTTGTAGATGAGGATACCGGTGAAGTTGTTTCTATCGAACGTAACAACGTAATCGTGGACCGCGGTAGCGAAATCACAGAAGATGTAATCGATGCCATCTACGACAGCGGTGTTAAGACCATCCTTCTCGAAAAGGAGAATGTCAACGCCACTGACTACAGCATTATCTTCAACACACTCCAGAAGGATACTTCCAACTCCGAGAAGGAGGCCGTACAGTTCATCTATCGTCAGCTCCGCAACGCCGAGCCGCCGGATGATGCCTCTGCACGCGAAGTTATCCAGAACCTTTTCTTTAGCGAAAAGCGTTATGACCTCGGTGAGGTTGGACGCTACCGCATCAACAAGAAACTTAACTTGGATACTCCGATGGACGTGAAGGTTCTCACCCGCGAGGACATCATTGCCATCATCAAATATCTTATTGAGCTTATTAACGCGAAGAGCGATGTGGACGATATCGACCACCTTAGCAACCGTCGCGTGCGCACCGTTGGTGAGCAGCTCTACAACCAGTTTGGTGTGGGTCTTGCCCGTATCTCACGTTCTATTCGCGAGAAGATGAACGTTCGTGACAACGAAGTGTTTACCCCCACCGACCTGATCAATGCCAAGACTATCTCGGCAGTAATCAATACATTCTTCGGTACCAATGCGCTTTCACAGTTCATGGACCAGACCAACCCGCTTGCCGAAATTACTCACAAGCGTCGTATGTCGGCTCTCGGTCCCGGCGGTCTTAGCCGTGAGCGTGCAGGCTTCGAGGTGCGAGACGTTCACTACACTCACTATGGTCGTCTTTGTCCTATCGAAACCCCTGAAGGTCCGAACATCGGTCTTATCTCTTCACTTTGTGTATATGCAAAGATCAACAATCTCGGATTTATCGAGACTCCCTACCGCGAGGTTAAGGATGGCAAGGTAAATCTTAACAACGATGAGGTGGTTTACCTCACCGCTGAGATTGAGGAGGGTCAGACCATCGCGCAGGGTAATGCACCGCTCAACGACGACGGTACATTTATCCGCAACAAGGTTAAAGCCCGCGAGGACGCCGACTTCCCGATTGTTGCCCCCGAAGAGGTGCAGCTCATGGATGTATCGCCCGTTCAGATTGCATCAATCGCAGCTTCGCTCATCCCGTTCCTTGAGCATGACGATGCTAACCGTGCGTTGATGGGTTCGAACATGATGCGCCAGGCAGTTCCGTTGCTTCGCAGTGAAGCTCCTATCGTGGGTACAGGTATCGAAGGTCAGCTTATCCGCGACTCGCGCACTCAGATTATGGCTGAAGGTAGCGGTGTCATCGAATATGTTGATGCTACTGTAATCCGCATTAACTACGACAGAACAGAAGATGAGGAATTCGTAGAGTTCGAATCTTCCGTAAAAGAATATAAGATACCCAAGTTCCGCCGCACCAACCAGGGTACCACCATTGACCTTCGTCCCATTTGCGAAAAGGGTCAGCGTGTGGTAAAGGGTGACATCCTCACCGAGGGTTACTCAACCGAAAAGGGTGAACTTGCTCTGGGTCGCAACCTCAAGGTGGCATTCATGCCCTGGAAGGGTTACAACTACGAGGATGCTATCGTGCTCAACGAGCGCATGGTTAAGGAGGATATCCTTACTTCAATCCATGTTGACGAGTACTCGCTCGACGTTCGCGAAACCAAGCGCGGTATGGAGGAACTTACTTCCGATATCCCCAACGTAAGTGAGGATGCAACCAAGGACCTTGACGAACGTGGTATCATCCGTGTCGGTGCTCATGTAGTTCCCGGCGATATCATGATCGGTAAGATTACACCTAAGGGTGAAAGCGACCCGACTCCTGAAGAGAAGCTGCTCCGCGCCATCTTTGGTGACAAGGCAGGTGATGTTAAGGATGCATCGCTCAAGGCTACTCCGTCGCTCAAGGGTGTTGTAATCGGAACCAACCTTTTCTCAAAGGCTGTCAAGAAGAAAACCGGCAAGAACAGCGCCAACGCTCAGCTTCCGATTCTCGACGAGCAGTATGAAGAGAAGCAGGACGAGCTCCGCGCCCTGATGATAAACAAGATGAAGACTCTTCTCGCCGGCGAGGTTTCGCAGGGTGTGAAAGACTTTATCGGTGTTGAAGTCATCAACAAGGGTATGAAGTTTGACGATGTCAACTTCGCCGGAATCGACTACGAGACTGTAAACCTGAGCGGATGGACCGGCGACGAGCGCAAGGATAAGATGGTGGCCAAGATTATCACCAACTATCTGCGCAAGTCAAAGGAAATCGACAGCGAGCTCCGTCGCAAGAAGTTTGACATCACCATCGGTGACGAGCTTCCCAGCGGTATCATGCAGATGGCAAAGGTTTACATCGCCAAGAAGCGTAAGATTGGCGTAGGTGACAAGATGGCGGGTCGTCACGGTAACAAGGGTATCGTGTCGCGCGTGGTTCGCCAGGAGGATATGCCGTTCCTCGAGGATGGTACTCCGGTTGATATCGTGCTCAACCCGCTGGGTGTGCCTTCTCGTATGAACCTTGGTCAGATTTTCGAAACCGTGCTCGGATGGGCCGGTCGCGAACTTGGCGAGAAATTTGCTACTCCGATTTTTGACGGTGCATCGCTCGACGACCTGAATGCCTGGACCGACAAGGCTGGCATCCCCCGTTACGGTAAGACTTACCTCTATGACGGCGGTACAGGAGACCGTTTCGACCAGCCCGCAACTGTAGGTATCATCTACATGCTTAAGCTGGGTCACATGGTCGAGGACAAGATGCACGCACGTTCCATCGGTCCTTACTCGCTGATTACTCAGCAGCCGCTTGGTGGTAAGGCACAGTTTGGTGGACAGCGTTTCGGAGAGATGGAAGTTTGGGCGCTCGAAGCATTCGGCGCCGCCCATATCCTCCAGGAAATCCTCACCATCAAGTCGGACGACGTGATGGGACGCTCCAAGGCTTATGAAGCTATTGTCAAGGGTGATCCGATGCCTAACCCCGGCATCCCCGAATCGCTCAACGTGCTTCTGCACGAGCTCCGCGGTCTTGGTCTGAGCATCAATTTGGATTAAACAAAACAAAATTATATTGTCTCGGTTTCCGCGTCAGCGGGAGCCGGGGCATACCAATGATATACATCTTATGGCTTTTAGAAGAGACAATAAAATTAAAAACAATTTCTCGAAAATCACCATCGGCCTTGCCTCTCCCGAAGAGATCAAGGAAAAGTCGAGCGGTGAGGTTTTGAAGCCCGAAACAATCAACTATCGTACTTATAAGCCCGAACGTGACGGTCTTTTCTGCGAAAAGATTTTCGGTCCCGTTAAGGACTATGAGTGCCATTGCGGCAAGTACAAGAGAATCCGTTACAAAGGGATTGTCTGCGATCGTTGCGGTGTGGAGGTGACAGAGAAGAAGGTGCGCCGCGAGCGCATGGGTCATATCGAACTCGTTGTTCCAGTGGCTCACATCTGGTATTTCCGTTCGCTCCCCAACAAGATCGGTTATCTTCTTGGACTCCCCTCCAAGAAGCTTGATGCCGTAATCTACTACGAACGCTACGTTGTAATCAATCCCGGCAACGTTGAGGGTGTGCAGAAGCTCGACCTCCTGTCGGAAGAAGAATATATGGCTATCATGGATAACCTCCCCGAAGGTAATGCCGAACTTGACGACAAGGATCCCAACAAGTTTGTTGCCAAGATGGGTGCCGAGGCTATCTATGAACTCCTCCAGGATATTGATCTCACCTCGCTGGCTGCCGAGCTTCGCCATAAGGCAAACACCGACGGCTCTCAGCAGCGCAAGACCGAGGCTCTCAAGCGCCTCCAGGTGGTGAATAGCTTCCTCAACTCGCAGGGTGTAAACAAGCCCGAGTGGATGGTGCTCAAGGCAGTGCCTGTCATCCCACCGGAACTTCGCCCGCTCGTACCGCTCGATGGCGGTCGATTTGCTACATCCGACCTTAACGACCTCTATCGTCGTGTCATCATACGTAACAACCGTCTGAAACGACTCATCGAAATTCAGGCTCCCGAGGTAATTCTCCGCAACGAGAAGCGTCTTCTTCAGGAAGCAGTAGACTCGCTGTTGGACAACAGCCGCAAGTCGTCGGCAGTGAAGAGCGATGTTAACCGTCCGCTTAAGTCACTCTCCGACTCACTCAAGGGTAAGCAGGGTCGTTTCCGTCAGAACCTTCTCGGTAAGCGTGTTGACTACTCGGCACGTTCGGTTATCGTTGTAGGTCCCGAGCTCAAGATGCACGAATGTGGTATTCCTAAGCTCATGGCTGCCGAACTTTACAAACCCTTCGTAATCCGCAAGCTCATCGAGCGCGGCATCGTGAAGACTGTAAAGAGCGCCAAGAAGATTGTTGACCGCAAGGAACCGGTGGTTTGGGACATTCTCGAACATGTAATGAAGGGTCACCCGGTGCTTCTGAACCGTGCTCCGACTCTGCACCGTCTCGGTATCCAGGCCTTCCAGCCCAAGATGATCGAGGGTAAGGCAATTCAGCTTCACCCGCTGGCATGTACCGCGTTCAATGCCGACTTCGACGGTGACCAGATGGCGGTTCACTTGCCCCTCAGCAACGAAGCAATCCTCGAGGCACAGATGCTCATGCTCGGTGCACACAACATCTTGAACCCCGCAAACGGTGCTCCTATTACCGTACCGTCGCAGGACATGGTTCTCGGTCTCTACTATATCACCAAGATGCGCCACGGCGACAAGGGTGAAGGTACTGTTTTCTACGGTCCCGAAGAGGCTGAGATTGCATACAACGAGGGTCAGGTTACTCTCCACGCCATTGTAAAGGTGATGGTTGAGGACCTCAACGAAGAGGGTCAGCTTGTACCCATGCTCAAGGAGACTTCAGTGGGTCGTGTGCTCTTCAACCGATATGTACCGAAAGAGATCGGCTATGTAAATGAGATTATCTCTAAGAAATCGCTCCGCACCATCATCAGCAAGGTTATCAAGACTTGTGGTGTGACTCGTTCGGCGCAGTTCCTCGATGATATTAAGAACCTCGGTTACCGCATGGCATTCCGCGGCGGTCTTAGCTTCAACCTCGGTGACGTGATTATCCCGAAGGAGAAGGAAGAATACGTTGCTGAAGGTCACGCTCAGGTTGAAGAGGTGCTCAACAACTACGCAATGGGTTTCATCACCGGTAACGACCGTTACAACCAGGTGATTGATATCTGGACCAAGGTTAACAGCAAGCTTGCTTCCACACTGATGAAGCAGATGGAGGAAGACCAGCAGGGATTCAACTCTGTCTATATGATGCTTGACTCGGGTGCCCGTGGTTCTAAGGACCAGATTCGTCAGCTCTCAGGTATGCGTGGTCTTATGGCCAAACCGCAGAAGGCTGGTGCCGAGGGTGGTCAGATCATTGAGAACCCGATTCTTGCGAACTTCAAGGAGGGTCTGTCCGTACTTGAGTACTTTATTTCTACCCACGGTGCCCGTAAGGGTCTTGCGGATACCGCTCTTAAGACAGCGGACGCCGGTTACCTTACTCGCCGTCTCGTAGACGTTGCCCACGACGTAATCATCAACGAAGAGGACTGTGGTACACTCCGCGGTCTCGTATGCACCGAAATCAAGAACAACGAAGAGGTTGTTGCCACACTCAGCGAGCGCATCCTTGGTCGTGTTTCAGTGCATGATATCGTTGACCCCTATACAGGCGAAATTATCGTCAAGGCTGGTGAGGAAATCACCGACGCCATTGCCGACCGCATTGAGAAATCACCCATCGACTCTGTCGAAATACGTTCGGTTCTTACCTGCGAATCCAAGAAGGGTGTCTGCGCCAAGTGTTATGGCCGCAACCTCTCTACTCACCGCATGGTGCAGAAGGGTGAGGCTGTAGGTGTAATCGCAGCACAGTCAATTGGTGAGCCCGGTACTCAGCTTACACTCCGTACATTCCACGTCGGTGGTGTCGCTGGTAACGTTACAGCGGTTAAGGATATTACCGCCCGTCATGAAGGTAAACTCGAAATCGAGGAACTCCGCACCGTTAAGGATGCCGACGGCGTTGATATCGTAGTTGGCCGTATGGGTGAACTCCGCATCGTAGAGCCCAAGACCGGTATCGTGTTGACAAATGCCAACATCCCCTACGGTTCTAAGCTTTACTTCAACGATGGTGATATGGTCGAAGCTGGTCAGATGATCTGCGAATGGGACCCGTTCAATGCCGTAATCGTATCGGAAGAGGGTGGTCAGGTTCGTTTCGAAAACGTAGAGGAGGGTGTTACCTACCGCGTTGAAACCGACGAAGCAACTCAGCTCCGCGAAAAGATTATGATTGAAAGCAAGGACCGTACCAAGGTTCCCGCAGCCCAGGTTTACGACAACAATGGCGAGCTTATCCGCAGCTACTCGCTGCCGGTGGGTGCACACCTCCTTATCGAGGATGGCGAGACCCTCAAGCCCGGTCAGGTGTTTGTGAAGATTCCCCGCGCTGCAGGTTCTGCTGGTGACATCACCGGTGGTCTTCCCCGTGTAACCGAGCTCTTCGAAGCACGCAACCCGTCGAACCCCGCTGTGGTTTCTGAAATCGACGGTGAGGTAGCCTTCGGTAAGATTAAGCGTGGTAACCGCGAGATCACCGTAACCAACAAACTTGGTGAGGAAAAATCATACCTCGTGCCGCTGTCCAAGCAGATTCTGGTTCAGCAGAACGACTACGTTCGCGCCGGTACTCCGCTTTCCGACGGTGCCATCACTCCGAGCGATATCCTTAACATCAAGGGCCCAACTGCCGTTCAGGAATATATCGTAAACGAGGTTCAGGATGTATACCGCATGCAGGGTGTGAAGATCAACGACAAGCACTTTGAAGTTATCGTTCGCCAGATGATGCGCAAGGTTAACATCCTCGATCCGGGCGACACACGCTTCCTCGAGCAGCAGGTTGTTGACAAGCGCGAGTTTATGGAAGAGAACGACAACATCTGGGGCAAGAAGGTTATTACCGACGCCGGTGATAGCAGCAAGTATCTCCGCGGTCAGATTATCACCGTTCGCAAGCTCCGTGATGAGAACTCATCGCTCAAGCAGAAAGACTTGCGTATCATGACTGTCCGTGACGCTGTGCCTGCAACTTCCGAGCAGATCCTTCAGGGTATCACCCGTGCAGCTCTGCAGACCGGTAGCTTCATGTCGGCAGCATCGTTCCAGGAAACTACCAAGGTGCTTAACGAAGCAGCCATCAACGGTAAGACCGACTACCTTGAGGGTATGAAGGAGAACGTTATCTGCGGTCACCTTATCCCCGCCGGTACTGGTCTGCGCGAATACACCAAGCTCACTGTAGCCAACAAGGATGAGTATGAAGCTCTCCAGGTTACCGACGAGCCTTCTGTAATCGACGTTGAGGCAGTAGAACTCGAAAAATAAGACTGACAACTACATTGGATAGAAGGGGGTTGATCTTCGGATCGCCCCCCTTTATCATATCTGTCGGTCTGCAATCCGGATTTGAAAATTATCAGTGGTACAAATTTTTTTGAACAACTGAAAATTTATTGCTAAATTTGTTGGTGTACTCATCTTATGGAAGGGTAAGTTATAGATGTGTGCGGAAATCGCTGAGAATCCAATATTTCAGCGTTGTTCCCCTATGGCACGAAAATATTAGAAACTAACCATATTGTTATTTTTATGAACAGATATCTATTGGGGCTGATTGTAGCCGCTGGCTGCGTATCGCCAAGCATGGCATATAAGCTGCAGTCCCCCGACGGCAAGATAGTGGCAGATATTCAGGTCAAAGACGGTTTGAACTATAGTGTGAGTTTCAACGGTCGCGAGGTGATTGCACCGTCGTCGGTGTCTATGTCCACGGAGCGTGGCACAATTCCCTCCAGCAAATTCAAATTAGGGAAAGCAGCGACAAAGCATGTTGATGCAGTTGTCAAGTCACCCTTCTACCGTGCCGAGTCAATCAAGGAGAATTATAATTCCGTTACATTCCCGCTCGATGGTGACCCGGCTGGAAAGTGGACCGTAGAGTTCAGGGCATATAACGACGGCGTGGCTTACCGGTTTGCTTATCAGGGTAGCAAAGAGGTAACTGTCAAAAACGAGAATGTGCAGTATAACTTTGCCGGAGACCCCAGTGTGTATGCCGCATATGTAAAGCCCCGCAAACCGGAGGACCAGTATTTCAACTCGTTCGAAAATACATATACCTATACCCCGGTCTCCGGGATGGAGCAGGAGAAGCTTGTGCTCTCTCCCATGACTGTTGACCTGGGGGGTGAGGTCAAGGTTACTCTCACCGAGTCCGATTTGGAAAACTATCCCGGGCTTTATTATACTGCAGCCGGTGGGCATCTCGAGGGTAGACTGGCCCCCACACCCGATGTTCTGCAGCAGGGTGGTCACAACATGTTGCAGATGCTCGTGAACCATCGCAGCGATAAGATTGCCTGGTCGCGCGGCTCTCGCACTTACCCCTGGCGCGTGGCGATTATTACTGACAACGACAGCAAGCTTGTTGCCAGCAATCTTGTGTATCTACTTGCTTCACCCAGTCGTGTGGCCGACTACTCGTGGGTTAAACCCGGCAAAGTGGCATGGGACTGGTGGAACGACTGGAATGTTGCTGGCGTCGACTTCAAGTCGGGAATCAATAATGATACCTACAAACGGTATATTGACTTTGCGAGCGCCAACGGCATCGAATATGTGATTCTCGACGAGGGTTGGGCGGTCAACAAGAAGGCAGACCTGATGCAGGTAATCCCCGAGATTGACCTCCCGATGCTGGTAAAGTATGCTGCCGACAAAAATGTGGGTATTGTGCTTTGGGCCGGTTATCACGCATTTGACCGCGACCTTGAGAACGTGTGTCGGCACTATGCCGATATGGGTGTCAAGGGTTTCAAGGTTGATTTCATGGACCGTGATGACCAGAAGATGGTAGACTTTATCCACCGCGCATCGCAGACAGCCGCCAAGTATAAACTGTTCCTTGACTTTCACGGGATGTACAAGCCTGCCGGACTTAACCGCACCTACCCTCATATCCTCAACTTTGAGGGTGTGCATGGGTTGGAACAGATGAAGTGGAGCGGCATCGACGTGGACCAGGTGGAGTATGATGTTACTATCCCGTTTATTCGACAGGTTGCCGGTCCCATGGACTATACCCCCGGTGCAATGCGCAACGGTACCAAAAAGACTTATCATGTCGACTATCGCGAGGCCATGAGTCAGGGAACACGCTGTCGTCAGCTCGCCCTCTTCCTGGTTTACGACTCGCCGTTTACCATGCTTTGCGACACCCCCGACAACTATGATGCCGAGCCGGAATGTCGCGATTTCATTGCCGCTCTCCCCACGGTTTGGGATGAAACCCGTATCCTTCAGGGTAAGGTAGGAGAGGTTATCGTCACTGCTCGCCGCAAGGGTGATACCTGGTATGTGGCTGGTCTTACTGACTGGAGTCCGCGCACAGTCGAACTTGACCTCTCCTTTATCACCGGCAACCGCGAGGTGACGCTGATGCGCGACGGTGTCAATGCCGACCGTAATGCCAAGGATTTCAAAAAGGAGGTATTTAAGCTCGACGCTTCTAAACCGATGAAGATTGCAATGGCTCCCGGTGGTGGCTTTGCAATGATTATCAAATAGATGCCGGTATAATTCCGTTACATATTTATAACATAAGCATATAAAATAAATAAGCGGCTGCACCTTGATATGGAATGCAGCCGCTTTTCTTGTTTTGTAATCTGTCTATGTCAGCGTAGGGTTAAATCTTGAACTTGCGTCCGTTGGCTATATAGATACCCGGTGCGAGTGGAAGTCGGTTCAGTCCGGAAGCTAGTTCGAACTGAAGCGTGCGTCCGTCGGATGTGTAGAGGGTAAAGGTGATTGGTCCGCCCGTCTCAACCCATAGAGCCGAAGCTGCGGTGTAGATTTTTACCCCTGAGTCCGAAGCGGAGTCAACACCGCTGCTGCTGGCTGCAATAGTCTTGACGTAACCAGTAGAAGCATCATAATATCCTCCGTTCACAAAAGTGAGGTCTTTTGTCTGCGCACTCCCGTTGTTGAATATTACACCCGAACCGGCCGGAAGCTTACTGCTGGTGGTGAAGCTGAATTTCCATATCCCGTTCCCTAAGTAGCGAGCCGGGGAGCCAGGCCAGTCGCCGCAGAATTTAGTCACCCCTGCCACGGTGGTGTTCCACGAATAGCAGTTGATGGAGCCATCCCATTTTTTGTTGTTCTCAAAAAATACCGCCTGTTCGCCGGGTGCCAGTGCCGGAGTTTCGGGGGTGTCAGGTTCATTGTTGTCGGGGCGTTCTACATGGTCACCGTTAACCGATGAGTTCTCCTCTTCCGTCCCGTCGTAGCTGAGAGATGTGGTGCTGATGGGTGCAGTATCATACAGATACTTGCCGTGCTCACCGACTTTACCCGGTGCCGGAGTCAGCGCTGTGTCAAGCACATAGATGCGCATATTCCCCTTTCCGGTGCAGGTGGCGGTCAGTGTACCGCTGGTTACCGTTTTTATATCGCCGGTGATGGCATCCACATAACGGCCGTTCTCAACCCCGGTAAAGGTTGAAGTGCCGCTAATGGTGACAAGCACATATGAGTCGGTGGTAGCATCCGTATATCTACGCTTGAATGAGAGTTCACCCGAGCACCCCTCGCAACTGTACTGCCCCTTGCGCAGTGCCGGGATAGCGGCGCGCAGACGGTTGAGTCGCTGGATGTGGCGTGCCAATGGGTGGCTGAGGGTGGCGGCAAGGTTACCAGTCGGGTTGGAGTATTGGGCAAAGTCGCTAACGGTCACTCCACCCTTGATGTACCCCCCAAAGTAGGCTCGACCCGAATTGCGGAGTGCAATATTAGGCCCTTTGTCGATTTCATAACCTTTGCGGAACTCAATTTCCGACCCGTAGTATAGTGTTGGTATCCCGCGGAATGTGAACATCAAGTCCAGATTTTCTGCCCATGTCGACTGGTCTTTGGCAAACCGCTGACCCTCCGGGGCTCCGTCGGGGGCATAGTCGTGCGAGTCGACATATGTCACATTGTATGTGGCATCGTTATAGTATTGGTCACCATACTTCACTCCAAAGGCTTCGCGTGCTGTTGCAAAGTTCCAGTGCATCGGGAAGTCTATCACGTTCAGACCGGAATGCTGCGTGTGGTCGGGGGTATGGTAGCGGTTTCCGTCAAGCAGTGCGTTGCGCGAATTGGGGAGATTAGATTCATCCTGATAGTCCACCCCCTGTTGGTCCTGCGATGTGATGTTGGTATGCGCACCCTTTTCCCCCTCCATAACGGTGAGTTTGTCCCACGAGGTGGTGGAGTAGTCCCATGGATAGTCTTTGGTTTCCTTCCATGTGTAGAAGCAGGGGGATAGATTCAGGTGGTTTCGGTAAATCACTCTACGTTCGCGGGCACAGACCTCGCCAAACATAAAGAATGGTGTCCCACCTCGTTTATCCTTGTGCTTTTCGGCAATTTCTAGGAATTGGGGTACGAATGCTTTGTTGTAGGTGAGGCGTGAGATATGCCCCGAGGTATCGATGCGGAACCCGTCGCACCCCATGGCTATAAATTTGCCGTAACAATCCACCAGATATTGCGACACAGCCGGATTCTCGGTGTTCAGGTCCACACAGTCGCCGGCAATCTGCCCATACCAGCGCGATGGCTCATCCCAGTTCCATCCGTTCCCCACATGGTGCCAGTAGTTATGGGTGTCGTGATTTTTGCCATCGGTGTTTTTCATCTGTGCCAATCGTGCCTGATATTGCAACCCTCCTGCCAGTGACTTGTAATTGTCGGGGAGTCGCCCACCATCTTTTTCGGTAAAGGGTACCATACACCGCGTCAGATCCGACTGCGGGGCGGTCCAGTCGCGTGTAAAGAGCTTGCATAGGTTTTCTTCACCAAAGTTGCCGCAGTGGTTCAGCACAATGTCGATTATCACTTTCATTCCGCGCGAGTGGGCCTCGTCGATAAGTCGCTGCAGGTCGGTGTCGGCGCTCGTGAGACGCTGGTCGACCTTGCTGAAGTTTGAGGCATGGTATCCGTGGTAGTCATACCCCGACGCATTTTCAACCACCGGCGTAATCCACACCGCTGTGAATCCGAGAGCCTTTATGTAGTCAAGTTTTTCGATAAGCCCCTTGAAGTCGCCGCGCCATGCCGGGTCGCCGGCATTACGGTCGCGGTTGTCCCAGCACTGCGTATTGTTGCTTGGGTCCCCGTCATAAAAGCGGGAAGTCATGGCAAAGTATATGGTTTCGTCGCGGAAGTCGCTTCGGCTTCCCACAAAGCTCTGTTTCTGAGAAGGAACCTGGGCGAAACACACAGCAGGCAACCCAGCAGTAAGGATAGACAACGCCAAGGCACGTTTTGAGTTAAGCATGATAGAAGTTTATATAGTTAGCATCTGTGACAAAATTACGCAAAAAAACGCGCATTTGCAACCCCCCCAAAAAAAAGAGACACGACCGTCACGACCAGGGCAGAGCCCTAACGGAAACTGCTTCGCGAGGGTATAGCTCATTCTGGTGCAGCCTGTACGTGAGGGTGCTTCCTGCGTGTTGGTGCTTCCTGCGTGTGGTGCTTCCTGCGTGTGGGTGCAGTCTGCGTGTTGGTGCAGTCTGTACGTGTGGGTGCTACCTGCGTGTGAGTGCTTCCTGCTCGGATTAAAAATGTAGGCTAAACTCCCCGGCAGCTATCTTGGCGGCGAGTTGGTTCATGTGCAGGCACTCAGCTCGCGTTACCTTAGTGCGCTCATATTGGGTGCGTCTGGGCCTACCATTGGGCCTGCCTCTCGTCGGTGCGGAGCAGTTTCCGCTGGGGCTTTGCCCCGTTTGCGCGGAGCAGTTTCCGCTGGGGCTTTGCCTCGTTTGCGCGGAGCAGTTTCCGCTGGGGCTTTGCCCCGTCGGCGCTGCCGTTTGCCCCGTCGGCGCGGAGCTGATAACAACACCGCGACCGTCGGCGCAGAGCTCGAAGAGTCCCCCTTGCGGTTTGTACCGCTCACCGAAGGGCTCGGGGGTGATTATTGCCAGGTTAGCGAGGTTCGCTTCCCCCCAGTTGCGCACTTTTTGCTCGTCCACGTGTATGAACGGTGACACCAGCAACCCTCAGTTATAGGCGGTAGTCAGCCAGCTCCGCTTGCGCCTCAGCAACTCCTCGGGGAGATAGCACCGACTCACCTTCACTGCTTCCCGCTCAGGGATTTCCAGCAAGTCCCAGTTGCCGTAGGCTTCGTAGCACTTTTCGTCAATTTCGATGGTGAATCGGCGGTGGTTCCCCGGAAATAGCTTCTTGAGCAGATAGCGTCGTGGGTTGTCGCTGACATAGGCGAGCATCTTTTTAAGTTGGCCCTCCGAACGAAGGAAGGTGTCATTATAGTCCGGGGCGAAGAGGTGGGTTTCCTGTTCGGTTTGGGTGTCATTCTCAGCATGCGGTCTGTCTCCTGTAGTGTTGGCACAGTAGCGGTGTGTGCACTCCCTTTTGAGGTGTGCAATGATGGTGCCGAGGTGTATGTCGGTAGCCTCTTTTACGAAGATGACAAAATGCACATGGTCGGGCATTATGCAACGTCGCAGAATAGAGGTGAACGGAAATGCCTGTTTGAGGGTGCTGATGGCGTCGGCAATATGCTGTCCGGTAGGTGTGAGTTGTGCATACGGAGGCCAGTTGCGGTCATGAAGGGTGCCGACTATTTCGGAGAAGCGTGGTACGGAGTCGGCCTTGTTGAGCACGATGTGGTAGATGCACCGCGAGTAATAGTCGTGACCGGGGCAACGGGCACGACTATGGGAGTCGCTTCTCTTGGTTGGCTCTTTCATGTGGTGGTTTATTGGGAGAGGGCCGCGGTGAGGATGGCGCGGATTATAGTGACTTTTTTGCTTGGGGCGGTGCGGGTATCGGCGCCCCAAGCGGTGGAGGTGGTGAGGCGGGTCCAGGGCTCTTCGAGGGTGAAGAAGTCGATGCTGGCGGCCTGGGTTGGGTCGGGCCATGTGGCAACGCGGGTGTCAAACCATTTTTGCCAGCGGGGGAGGTAGAATTGCTTCAGCAGCCCGTTCCATTCGCGGTGTGAGTAGTCGTGGAGGGAGCCCTGCTCGGAGGCTGCGCGGTTGCCCCACACTGTGATTTGAGTGCGCAGGTTCCACTCATAACGGTTGGCTTCTGCGGGTGAGTCCGCGGCATGGCGGGCAGCGCGGATGTGTGAGTCAAGGCGGAACGCAGGGTGGAGGGCAAGCAGGGAATCTTGCAGCTCGATGAGCCGTAGGAAATTAGATGCCTCCATGACGTAGTCGTGGCGGTTTGCGGTGTTAGCAGCTTTATTGATGCGGGCGCTGACTTCGCGCCCCTTCTCTGCGAGAGCCTGGCGAGTGATGTCGATGAGGTCGTAGATGAAGTTTTCGCTGTTGGCGAGTTGCGGGTGCTCCGCGGCCTGGACCATGAGTCTGGCTGCCTGGTATACATCCTTTGCATCGTAATAATCTGATGTGTTGGCCCACGCGGAGGCTTGTTTCGGATTGTCGCTGGGGCGTGCACAAAACAGCGACTCGCGAGTACCTTGCTGATGGTTACCTACCGGACAGTTATAAACCGACTTGAGGAGCAGTTGCCATGCCTGGTTCACCTTAGGGTCTGAACAGCCGTAGCGGGCAGTGGCATATTGCTCTATCCATGTCTCGGGGTCTGTGTTGCCGCGCCACGGTAGCTCGGTCATAAGTTCGTAGACCACAGGATTGTTTTCGATACCCTCCATGGTGAGTCCGATGCCGCGGAGTGTGGATGAGGAGTTCTGCGCTTTTGCAAATTCGGTGCAGATGGCAGGTATGCGACCATAGAGACCTATGTTACCTCCAAAGTTATGAAGCATGCAGTAGAGCCATTCATGCTTGCCGAAGTTCTTGGTCGTCGAACTCCATTTGGGGGTGGCTTCCGCGTGGAGGTCAAGAGCCACCAGGTCACCCTTGGCGAGATTCTGCACCATTGCCGGACGGGGATTCTCCTGCCACCCCTGGATTACCCACACCGCATCGGGGTTGGCTTGCTTCATCGCTTTCATAATCTCACTGCCAGCCTTTTCGAGGTCAACCCCACGGGAGTTTCCCCCTTCATGAAACGGGTCCATGCTGTAATAGCGCGATTTGCCGAGGAGGCGGGTGAGTTCGTCGTAATATGTGGCGGCAATCCTCTGGAAATCCTTGTCGGTGGGTTGCAGGAATGCCGGTCGGTTATAGCTGCACCATCTGCCGCTGTTGGCCACGTCAAGCCCGAGAACCTCGCGGGCATCGTGTGGTACCATCCCCGAATACCCCGGCAGCACGGGGTGCATCCCGTATTCACGCATACGCTGCACAATCTTGCGTGCCAGCATCTCCTGACGGTCGTAGAACTCTGCAGGGTTTGGACCTCCCCACCCCTCAAGATTGTTCATGAGCCACCAAGCTTGAAACCCCGGACCGGCAATGAAGCTATCAATCTTCTCTTCGGGGTACCCGAGGCGGCGCAGAACGTTGCGCCACACCACATCGGTGCCAGTGATGGCAAGTGGCATGTTGATGCCATGGAGTGCCATCCAGTCAATCTCCTCCTCCCAGCGGTTCCAGTCCCAGAACCCCATGGAGTATGAGTGGGTGCAATAGTTGAGGTAGTAGCGCATCGGCAGCGACGTGGATTTGCGGATAGGGGAGGGGACAGAGGGGAGTCGGGCGGGTATGTTGGGGTGCATATTCCCCCAGCAGAGGTGTACCCCAGCCACATATTTGAGATACCAGTTTAACCCAACGGCAGCCGACAGCTCACTGTTGGCGCGTATTACGGGGTATCGCCCCTGTTGGGTAATTTCGAAAACATCGAGGGTATCGGGGGTGATTTCTACCTTGATTTTCTTAGACAGCCCCGGGTGTATGCGCTCCATGAGTCGGTGGACGGCGTTACGGTTGTTGCGGGTAGATTCTGCAGCGTAGGCGGGAGATGCAAACGAGGCTGCAAACAGAGTGCAAAGCGCGAGTATCAGTTTTCGGAATATGGTCATTTCAGTTAGGTTTTTAGGTTAGATGGAGTCTAATTAATAGACTGTAAAGTTAGTGAGATAAATTAAAAAAATTAATAGGAAGGGTGCATAAAATAGAAATTATTGCTAACTTTGCATCCAGAAACGGTTGGCTCACGCCATTAAAAGGGAACCGAGTGAAAGTCTCGGACAGTCCCGCTGCGGTGAGCTTCATACAACTGCATTCACACATAACCCACTGGAGAGGAGCTTCTGATGCTCCGCCAGAACCGTCTTGACAATAGTTGTCCACATACGGACAGTCTCGATTCAAGGTTTGTTGGTTGAACCCCCGCGCGGGTTCGACGTCAGGTTCTGAAATCTGGGAAGGGGTGATGCAGGAAGCGAGTCCGAAGACCTGCCGTTTTTTGAGAATATGAATTAACGACTCTTTCGAGGAAAAGAGGGCATATTAAAATGAACAGCAAAGACCGATTATTCAATAGAAGAGTATTGTCTATCTGCGCTCTTGGAGCAGCAGGAGCACTTTCGGCATACCCGTTGGAGTCTGCCGATACAGCACGCCAGCTTCGTGAAGTGGAGGTGGTGAGCCATCGCCTCAGCAAGGAGGTGAAGAGCGCGGCTCCACTATACCGGTTGAGCGCCGAGCGAATGAAAACTCTTGGAGTGACCGACATTGCCGATGCACTGCATCGAATTCCGGGGGTAAATCTCAAGGATTACGGTGGTGCCGGCGGACTGAAAACCGTCTCGGTACGCGGGTTTGGCGACCAGCATACCGGGGTGGTCTATGACGGCGCAGTGCTCAGCGACTGCCAAAGCGGGCGCATTGACCTGTCGCGTTACTCGCTCGACAATGTTGCTTCGCTCTCGATGGTGGTCGGTGATAACAGCGATATCTTCATCCCGGCTAAATGGGCTGCCTCGGCCGCCTCGGTGATTATAGAGAGTGAGTCGCTGCCGGCGCTCAGCGATTCGCTGTTGCATATTACGTCGCAACTTCGTGTCGGCTCGTTTGAAATGGTAAACCCCTACTTTAAGATTGGTAAGCGATTCAGCCGCAAGTTGGCATTCTCAGCTATCGGTGATTACACCTATGCCAAAAACGACTACCCCTTTATCCTAAAAAACGGATATACCTCGTCGCGTGAACGTCGCACCAATAGCCGCATGAATACCGGGCATGCCGAGGTCAACGGTCGATTCAATTTTACTCCCAAAGAGTATTTTCAGGGTAAGCTGTTTTATTATGACAATGCCCGTCAGTTGCCCGGACAGGTGGTCCTTTATGTATCGGGGAACAATGAAAATCTGCACGAACGCAACTTCTTTGGTCAGCTTTCATACCGCAACCAAAATTCCAGCACCCGGCAGATTCAGGGTTTTGTGAAGTATAACTGGGATGCGTCGCTCTACACTGACAAGAATGGTAAATACCCCGGCGGGATGTTGGTGGACGACTATCGTCAGCGCGAGGTTTACGCTTCGGTATCTTTTCTTTCGGAACTCGCTCCGCATTTTGCAGTAAGCTACTCGGCCGACGGAATCTATAACAACCTAACCGGGAACAAATCGGATATTGTGAATCCGAGTCGAGAATCGTTATTGCAAACCATAAGTGCAAAATATACCACGTCTAACCTTCAGATTATGGCTCCCGGG
>QLIP01063564.1_pt1 | contig 21473 bp, 23 predicted proteins | sample 1769771 | NCBI WGS metagenome assembly QLIP01 (sample SAMN09428762, study PRJNA476227) | Gut metagenome, whole genome shotgun sequencing project. | isolation source: cecum | host: Rhizomys sinensis | place: China: Jinsha town of Minqing, Fujian Province | collected 2013-09-23
AAAAAATGGATACCGCAAATTTTTTCACAATATTTTCTCGGAGAACTAAAAGAGGGTGTGTCAAAATAGCCTCCTTGCAAGTATAAGCGCATCATTGTCGTCGACTTATGTAGGGACGCACGGGCCGTGCGTCCCTACAACGGATGCGATGTGCTATTGACACACCCTCTAATGCGATTTGTTACGTGGGGGTTAGCGTTGAATGAATTTTTGGCCGTTTTGGATGTAGAGATTGCCAGCGGTGGGGGTGACTACTCGCTTGCCTGTCAGGTCGTAGACGGCTTCGGGTGTTTTTGAACTGGTGATTGCCTCAATGCCTGAAAAATCCTGTTCAACAAAATTCAAAAAGTAATTCCAACCCAGAGTCGAGACGTAAGTCTCCTTGGTGCCAGTGGGGATATGGACCGCTATGTCGAAATCAATACCATTAAAGGTACTTGTTGTGACAGTGGGTGGCACCTTGGCTTTGCAGGTAATGGAGCCAATCTTTCCGCATGATTGAAAGCAGGCATTTCCAATAGTTTTAAGCGTAGAAGGGAGTGTTAGCTCGCTTATTTCCCTGCAGTTTTTCAATGCTTCGGTGTCGATAGTTTCCAGCCCCTCGGACAACTCGATTGATTTGAGTTTGACACAATTGGCAAACGCAGCTTCGTCAATAATTTTAACGCCTTGAGGAATAACTATATGCTGTAATTCAAAGCAGCTGATAAAAATCTCTGTTGGGATAACAGTGCAGGATGTGGGTAATGACACATTCGTTAGTTCGTAATTACAACCAAACTGGCCGCCTTTGGTGTCCAACTGGCAATTATTAGGCACGACTATCTTGCCTTGCAGATTGCAGCTGTAAAATGCGTATCCCCCGATAAATTTAAGGTTTTCTGGGAAATTAATCTTCTGTATATTTGAACATAAAAATGCACGTTCTTCAATCCGTTCCAGAGTAGATGGCAAAACTATCTCGCCGTCTAATTTATTGCAGGACGCAAACGCCTTATAGCCTATGGTTTTTAAGTTATTGGGGAATATGAAGGAGTTGGGCGTCAAACTTTCGCACGCATAAAATGCCTCCTTCCCGATTGTTTCTAAACTATTGGGAAATTGTATGTTTGTCAAATAGGTTGCATATCTGAAAGCACCTTCACCAATTTCTTTGATGCTCGGAGGGAGCACAATCTTTTTGAGTTTTATTCTGTGAATTAGGTGCTGAATATGGTCGAGTTGTTCGTCCGCATTGAAAAAAGCTCCCGCAGGAAGAATCTCATTTGCGGGAATTGCTTTGCTCAAATCAATCTCGGTCAGACCAGCATAGTATGTTGCCTCCCACATGGTCTTGTAGTCAGCCTCGTTGATTGGACCCTCCACGGTTAGCACGTTTACGGTCTTCAGACTGTCGCCCAGTAGCTCCCTGAGCTCACCCGCTTTCGTCGTCTTGATGTTGATACAAACCTTTTCGGCATTCTGAGCCTTAGGCATACGCACACACTCGTATTTAACACCCAAATCATCGTCCATCATAGCCTCGGCTTTGCTTGCTAAGTCGGCTGCCAAAGCGCCAACCACCGTCCAAACGATAGTAAAAATCAGCATTAAAAATCTCATAAATAGTAAGTTGTTAAAAGTGTGTGAAAATATTTGGTTATTATGGACGCAAATATAGGTATTTTTGTTTTTACTTCCAAATTTTTTTAGTGCGTTCGTGGGGGGGGATTAGCGGAGGGCGAAGTTGGTGGAGGTGGGGGTGGGGCGGTGACGGTGGACGTAGGCGGCGATGGCGCGGGTCATCACCAGGTCGTCGTGCGAGCCGATGGGGGCGCCGCAGCTGCCGTCGGGGTGGTGCTGATAGGCGGCGAGCTCCTCCAGAGCGGGGAGGGAGTGCTCAATGAAGGAGCCGTCGCGCAGGAGGATTTGCAGGTCGGTTATGGCTGCCGACTTGGTGCTTACGTTGGTGTGAAAACCATAGCGTTCCTCCTCGCGGCCTGACACTCGGTCGAGGCTGCGGCGGCGGTAGAAGTTGGGATAGCCATCGCTGGCCACGCGTTCCAGCACGCCCAGCGAGCGACTCTCCAGCGAGTTGCTTTCCACCACTAACAGTGCGTTGCGGTAATGTTTGCTCATGCTCACGGCTATGTGGCAGAGGGTGTCGTCCTCCACGTGGCCGCGCCATTGAGCCACCAGTTCGAGCTGCCCAGGGATGCGCGCGTCGAACACTGCCACCACGCTCCAGTCGGCTCCTTCCCAGTGGCCGCCCACGTCCACCGTGGTGATATAGGCCTGCTCGCCCTGATATTCGCTCTCGGCGCAGGGTTGCTTCCACACCTCCACTGGGCCTTGTGGCGACTCAATGAGCGAATGATTTTCGAGGTCGTACATCATGCGTAAGGGGGCATCGCACACTTGGGCGCGCAGGGCCTCCACTTGTGCCGGCACAAACACGGCATGATGGTTGGTGGCGAAGGCTTCGGCGGCAGTAGAGGGAAACTCGGCCGACATCTGCTCCTGCGAGGAGTACTCCAGCGCCTTGAAGTGATACCATTGGATTTGCTCCAGGTCGAGATGGTGAGTGTTGAGCAGGTCGCGCTCGTAGGGGGTGAGCATGGCAAGGAGTTTGTCGGGGTCGAAGCGGAGCGGTTCGCGGTAGAACTCGATTTCAAACCACGCTACAAATACGGCCTCCTTGTCGCTCTTGCCCTCGATGGCTCGTTGCCACTCATTATAGAAAAAATTATTGCCGCGCCCGTTGGCGGTGCTTTCCATCACTATGAGCGAATTGGGCACGCGAGGCACGGAGCCGCAGATGGCGCGCACCAGATCGTTGGCTTTCTTGGAGGGGGTGTCGGCCCAGAAAGCCACTTCGCTCAGGTGGGCCATGGAGTAGTCGGCACCGCGAGCAGCGTCGACATTCTCGGCCGAGCACACTGTTATGCGGCAGCCGCGCTCGCGCAGTTCGCGCACGGAGCGCAGACCGTCGAAGGCGCGTAGTTCACACCCCTCGGGGAGCAAATCCTTGGGGTAGTTGTCGACCATTTGTTGATAGAGATTGCGAATTACGGTGCCCGCGTCCTTAAAGTGAGCGCACACCAGCGAGTGCCAGTTGCGGCAGTGAATCATTTGTATCCACGCCATATATAAGGTGATGAGCGTGGAGCCGCCCCATTGGCGCGCTTTGAGCAAGATGACGCGTATGGGAAGCCCAGCGCGGCGCTGGCGTTCCAACACCTCCAGCACCTTGAGTTGGGGTTGGTTGAGGACAAAGGGCACGAGATTGCCCGAGAGTTTGTGGCGCACTTTGACGCAGGTTTGCGCCCAGAGAGCGAAATCATCTTTAAACGAATCAATAATCTGTTCCATGGGTGCAAAATTACGCTGGCAAGGGGGAGTTGGAGCGAAATTTTTGCCGTGGAGGGTCAAAAAAATTTTGGAGATTGCAGAAATTTGCGTAAATTTGTCCCTTGAATTGCTATTCAAATCTAATTATTCACCCACTAAAACATGTTTTAACAATGGCTTACGTAATTACCGACAAATGCGTAGCATGCGGCACCTGCCAGTCCGTATGTCCCACCGACAGCATCTCTGAAGGCGAAATCTACGTTATCAACCCCGACACCTGCATCGACTGCGGCAGCTGCGCTGAAGTTTGCCCCAGCGAAGCAATCATCGCCGGCTAATCTCGCCTCGCGACAAAAAACAAGAGGGTGCGCCACCACAGGCACACCCTCAATTTTTTTTGGGGGGGGGGAGGATTAGAACAGGTAGGCTACGCTTACGCTCCAACCGGTGTTTTGGATTGAGGAGTCGCCTTCCCAGTTTTGGGGGTCGCCGCTGGGAATGGTGATCGGGTTGCCTTGGTTGGCATCGTAGATCATTTTGCCCACTTCGTAGTATTTCATGGCGCTGTTCATGCCAATGGTGTAGCAGGCCGACACTTGGAGGTGTTGCATCAGTTCAACGCCGAGGCCGAAGTCGAGGCTCACGTTGTACTTTTTGGACATATAGGTGCGGGTCACCTGATCCATAACGTCGCCTTGGAGGCTTTCGCCGTTGGTGGCAATGCTTTTGAGGATTGTGTATTGCAAGTCATCTTTGTTCAGGCGGAAAGCGAAGTCGGGACCTGCGAAGATGTAGGGGGCGATAACGTTGCCCACCATGGGGAGATCGAGCTTGTAGATTGCGTGGATAGGCACGGAGATGAAGTCGTTGTTCAGCTCGTGGCCGTCGGGGGTTTCGCTGGTGCGGCGAGAGTAGAGGGCCGAGGCTTCGGCACCGAGGCCCAGCACGGGGAGAGTGAATTGGGCGGTGACGCCAGCTTGCCAGCCGCAACGCTTGTTGAGCATGAGGTTCTTGGCATCATCGAAGGAGCGGGGGGCATCCTTAATGGTGAGTTCTTGGAGGTTGACACCGCCTTTGACGCCGAACTGGAACGGGCCGATGGCTTGGGCGGGTTGGCCTGCGAGGAGTATGGCCATGCCGGCCATGAGTCCGATGAAGAGTTTTTTCATACTTGATTATGGTTTAGGAATTTTTAATGTCTGGCCTATGGAGAGGGAGGTTGAGGAAAGCGAGTTGGCCTGCTGTATATCCTTGACGCTTACGCCATATTTCTTAGCGAGTTGATAGAGGGTGTCGCCAGCTTTCACCTTGTGGCGGGTGGCGGTGGGTTTCTTGGGCGTTTTCTGTTCAGGCTTTTTGGCGGGTGCTGGTTTTTCGGCTACGACCACTTCCTCCTTTACTTCCTTGGCAGGGGCGGCGTTCATCACCTCACTGTCCAGAGTGGACTCGTCCGCTTCGTTGGCTTCGTCGGTGGCGAGGTCCTCGCGGTCGGTTTGCTCGGCCATGTCAACAGCGGCTGGTGGTTCGGGCACGGCCACAGGCACGGGTTTGCGCACTACGATTTTGATACGAGTGCCGCGCGCGGGTTTGTTGGAGCGCAGCTTGTTCCACGACTTCAAGTCGGCCACACTCACTCCATATATACGTGCAATTTGAGTGAGCGTTTGGCCGCGGCGCACCTTATGATACTTCACCTCCTCGGTGAATTGCTGCTCGGTGGAGGCGGCGGCCACCACGGGAGTTTCGATGCTCACCTCAGTTGCAGGGCGCAGAGCCGCTGAGGCGCTGATGATGCTGTCCTCGAGCATGAGGTAGGTGTAGACCATCTGCGAGGGGAGGCGCAGCGCGTAGGGCTTCACGTCGCCAGGGATAATTTCCTGGCGATACTGCGGGTTGAGCACACGCAGCTCAGTCACTGGGATTTGCAGCGCCTCGGCCAGAGGCGCGAAATAGATGCGCTCCTTCACGTGGACAGTGTCCGTGAGCACTGGTTTGCGAGCCAAGGGGGCTTTGATGCCATGCTCGGCATAGTAATTCAGGGCATAGGTGGCACCGATAAATCCAGGCACGTAGCCGCGGGTTTCGGCGGGCAGATAGTTATATATTTGCCAGTAGTTGAGCGGATTATCGGCCGTGCTGCCAGCGCGAGCCAAGGCGCGGCTCACGTTGCCCGGGCCGCAGTTGTAGGCCGCAATGGCCAGTCCCCAGTCGCCAAATATGCCGTAGAGTTTTTTGAGATATTTGGCTGCCATGGCCGAGGCCACGAGTGGGTCGCGGCGTTCGTCCACCAAGGTGTTGATTTCCATGCCGAGTCCCTTGCCCGTTTCGAGCATGAACTGCCACAGACCAGTGGCACCCGAGCGCGACACAGCGTCGGGGTTCAGAGCACTTTCAATCACAGGGAGGTATTTCAGCTCCAAGGGGAGACCCTCGCGGTCGAGCGCTTCCTCGAATATGGGGTTGTAGTAGAGGCCTAAACCGAGCATGGTGTTCACCAGAGAGCGGCTGCCCACGGTATACTTGTCGATATACTTGCGCACCACCGGATTGTAGGACATAGGAATGGTAGTGGGAATGCGTTGCAGGCGGGCTATTACTTCCTCGTCGGTGGGCTGAGTGGGCTGAGCCACGGGGTCGGTAAATTCGGTGTTATAGCGCAGATACCAGTTTTCGCGCAGCTTGTGCACGTTGGCTTGCAGCGCCTCGGGGAATACCATGGCGGAGTCGGTGATGGTGGTGTTCACCGTCAGCACCGAGGGGCCTGCTGCGGCGGCACTCAGCGTTGTGAGTATGGCGGCTATATAGGCGGATAATCTTTTCATGCAATAATTAGAAGGTTAATGCACACTGCAACCCCATGGAAGGGAGCGGTGAGCGCGAATTTTCCCGCACCAGTGCGGGCGTCCATTGCAGAGAGAGGTCGGGAGAGATGTCGAAGTGAGCCAATGAGGCATCTACGTAGGAGTCGAGGATAGCGAGCAGATACACGCCCACCATCGAGATTACGCAGAGGTCGCGATTGCGGCGGAAATAGTTGCGGCGGCTTTGAAACACGCTTTGCATCCAGTTGCGGTCGAGCGTGGACTCGTCGGTGCCAGGCGCAAAGAAGTCCATGTAGCTGTTGGTTTCGGGGTCGTTGTCCAAAATGTCGCGATAGGCCTTGGTATAGTCGGCCAGCATGGTGTTGTTCCACGTCATGGCGTAGCCAAGGCCCATGTAGCCGCCCACGATGAAGGGGAGTTTCCAGTAGCGGCGATTATACACCTGACCCAACCCCGGGCAGAGGGCGGAGAGCCACACCGAGCGTATCGGGTTGGGATTGAACACGCGCATCTGTTCGGGCATCTCCACGATGAGTTCCTCCACCTTCAGCGAGTCGCCTGCGGGCAGGAGCATCTGCTCCACGGCAACGCTATCAGTGGCGATGATTTCCTGCGAATGAGCACTGAGGCTACTTCCGGCCACCAGAGCCATGCAGGCCAGCATACGGCTTGCAAATCTTTTGAGCGATAGATTTGCCAGTCGTTTCATTTCAGGGCATCGAAGAGGGATACGAGGCGTGCGAGTTCTTCGTCGTTGGCAAAGGGGAAACTGATTTTGCCCTTGCCATCTTTGTTGCAGGAGAATTGCACGCGAGTGTTGAACACTGTGGAGAAGTGGCGGCGCAGCTGCTCAAATTCGCCGGCGGCTTTGGAGGGCGCGGGGCGGGCGCTGGGGGTGTTTTGCCCAGCTACGTCGGCCTCGTTGTAGGCCTTGGCGAGTTCTTCCACGCGGCGCACCGACAGTCCCTGCTCAATAATCTCCTGATAGAGTTTGAGTTGCAGTGTGGGCTTCTCAATGGTGAGCAGAGCGCGTGCATGACCCATGTCGAGATGGCGGTCGCGCAGGCCTAATTGCACCTCGGCGGGCAGTTTGAGCAGGCGCAGGAAGTTGGCTATGGTGGTGCGCTTCTTGCCTATGCGCTCGCTCAGGCGTTCCTGAGTGAGGTTGTATTGCTCAATCAACTTCTTGAAAGTCAGCGCAATTTCTATGGCGTTGAGGTCCTCGCGCTGAATGTTCTCAATGAGAGCCATCTCGGTGAGCTCCGCATCGTTGGCGGTGCGGATATAGGCGGGCACCGAGGTGAGGCCAGCCATGAGGGCGGCGCGATAGCGGCGTTCGCCCGCAATGATTTGATAGTCGTCAGGCCCGAGTTTGCGGAGCGACAGCGGCTGAATGATGCCGAGTTCGCGCACGGAGGCGGCCAACTCGCTCAGCGCATCCTCGTCGAAGAAGCGGCGGGGCTGGTCGGGGTTGGCATGGATCTGCTTGAGGGGTATTTCGTTGATGGCCGAGGAGCCGCGAGCGGGCACATCGTCCATGCTGATGAGCGAGTCAAGGCCTCGCCCGAGAGGACTACGTTTAATGGCCATTTTTCTTGATTATTTCCTGTGCTAACTGTTGGTGAGAAGTGGCACCACGCGACGCGGGATCGTAGAGCAGAGCTGGCAGACCATGGCTGGGCGCTTCGCTCAGGCGGATATTGCGCGGAATGACGGTGTCGAACACCATATCGCCGAAGTGACCCTTCAGCTCCTCGTAGATTTGGTTGGCCAGACGCAGACGTGCGTCGTACATCGTGAGCAAAAATCCCTCGATTTCCAGCTGAGGGTTGAGGCGCGACTTAATCAGTCGAATGGTGTTGAGCAGTTTGGAGATGCCTTCGAGCGCGAAATACTCGGCTTGCACGGGGATAATCACCGAGTCGGCAGCCGTTAGGGCATTGACTGTGATGAGGCCCAGCGAGGGCGAGCAGTCAATCAGGATATAATCGTAATCGGCAGCCACGGGAGCCAAGGCGCGCTTGAGCACACTCTCGCGCTGCTCCTTGTTCACCAGCTCCAATTCGGCACCGGCCAGGTCAATGCGCGACCCGAGCAGCTCGAGGCCTTCCATGCAAGTGGCTACTTGCGACCCCTTCACCGGGTAATCGTCCACCAGACATTCATAGATTGACCCCGACATTTTGCGCGGATCTATGCCGTAGCCACTCGTTGCATTTGCCTGAGGATCAGCGTCAACAATGAGCACCTTTTTACCCTCGGCTGCGAGCGAAGCGGCCAGATTTATGGCGGTGGTAGTTTTGCCTACTCCGCCCTTTTGGTTGGCTATAGCGATGATTTTACCCATTTTTTATTTAAAAAATTTGCCACAAATTTACGAAAAAAATCCCTAACTACCAAATCCAATATAAAAATGCCTCTCAGGGCGTGTAATTATGACAAATTGTTGCAGATGTTCGATTTTTTTTGTAATTTTGCACTCAAAATAATGCAAAATGGAAGAACTTGATAGTTTAGATAAGAAAATCCTTAGCATTGTGATACGCAATGCAAAAATCCCCTCCAAAGAGGTGGCGGAGATTTGTGGCGTGAGCCGTGCCGCTGTGCATCAGCGCATTCAGCGACTCACCGACATGGGCGTAATCACTGGCTCGGGCTACACGGTGAACCCGAAATTCCTGGGATACGAAACCTGCACCTACATCGGCGTAAACCTCGAACGCGGCCATATGTATCGCGACGTGGTGCCCTACCTGCTGAAGATTTCCGAAATCGTTGAATGTCACTTCACCACTGGCCCCTACGGCGTTCTCATCAAACTCTATGCCCGCAATAATGAGCACCTTATGCGTCTGCTCAACGACCGCATACAGATGATTCCCGGAGTCACTGGCACCGAAACCCTCATCTCACTCGATTGCAGCTTCTGCCGCGAAATACCTATCTACGGACAATAAACCTCAAATCATGGACAAGTGGACCGAAATTGAGCACCTCCCCGAATGGGACGAAGAGTTCTACGACGTATACACCGCCAAGAAACTCGGCAAATGGGTTATGCTCAAAACTCTCAAGGCCGAATATGCCTCCCTGCCTGAGTATCAAAAAATGCTCCATCGCGAGTTTGAAGTGCGCTACAACTTAGCCCACGCCCACATCATCATGATCAACGACCTCGAGGAGGTCCCCGGTGTCGGCCTCAGCATCATCACCGACGACGTCTACGGCCTATCCCTGACCAAGCTCATCGAAAAGGGCGAAGTCACCCCTGCCATAGTCAAGAAAATCACCAAGAACCTCCCTGATGCCATCGACTATATGCAGGCCAACCACATTGTGCATCACCCCATCACCCCCTCCTCGGTTATCTTCACCGATAAAATCCAGAACCTCAAGGTAATCAACGTTGGGTTTGACCAAAAACACGCGCTGATCCCGGCCGATATCACCGACGATATTCGCCACTTCGGCGCTGTGCTCCACGCCGCTCTCGAAGCCTGCCCCTCGGCCGAACACTACGGCCGACTCTACGAGGTGGCCGAACGCTGCTGCGGCCCTCACCCCTACCGCACCGTTCAGCAGCTGCAAATGGCCCTCAACGGCAACTCCGTCTACCGCCTCTATATCGCCGCCATCGCGTTTCTCGCCCTTATGGTGGGCATCCTCACCTATCTCATCATCGCACTCCACAAGTAAGCTCCCATGGCAATAGAAATTATCGAAATTCAGCCCACTCGCAAGCAACTCACCCGCTTCGTCGACTTCCAAATTGACCTCTACAAAGGCAACGACTGCTTCGTGCCCCCGCTGGTGAGCGACGATGTCAACACCCTCATGCCCTCCAAAAATCCCGCCTTCGACTTCTGCGAAGCTAAGTACTGGATGGCCCTGCGCGACGGCAAACCCGTGGGGCGCATTGCTGGCATCATCAACTCCGTGGTCAACGAACGCACCAACTCGCGCCGCGCTCGCTTCGGGTTTGTTGACTTCATCGACGACGCCGAAGTGGTCGACGCCCTCTTCAATACCGTAGCCAACTGGGCACGCCAACACGGTCTCAACGAGCTGGTCGGCCCCCTCGGTTTCACCGATATGGACTATGAAGGTATGCTCATCGAGGGGTTCGACCGCCTCGGCACCATGGCCACCATCTATAATTACCCCTACTACCCCAAACACATGGAGCGCATGGGTTTCACCCCCGAAGCCGACTGGGTGGAATATTTCATTCAGGTGCCCGACCAAATCCCCGACAAGATGCAGCGCATAGCCAAGATTGTCAAGGACCGCTTCGGCCTCCACACCGTCAACTGCACCTCGCGCAGCGAACTGAAAGAGAAGTATGGTCGCGCCCTCTTCGACACCATCAACCAAGCCTACGATAAACTCTACGGCTACTCCCCCCTCACTCCGCGCCAAATCGCCCACTATATAGATATGTATCTCGGACTCATTCGCCTCGATGGCGTATGCGTCATTGTGGATAAGGACGACCAGCTCGTGGGCGTAGGCATCAGTATGCCCTCCCTCAGTCGCGCCCTCCAAAAGGCCAAGGGTCGACTGCTCCCCATGGGCTGGCTCCCCCTGCTCAAAGCCATCAAGGGTCGCTCCACCGACATTGTCGACCTTCTGCTCGTGGCCATCAAACCCGAATACCAAGGTAAAGGGGTCAACGCGCTCCTCTTCACCGAACTCATACCCAAGTTCCAAGCCTGCGGCTACAAAGCGGCCGAAACCAACCCTGAGCTGGCCGACAACAACAGCGTACAGCAACAGTGGTCCTACTTCGACTACGAGCAGCACAAGCGCCGCCGCTCCTACGTCAAACCACTCTGAGATGTATGATGTACGATTTATGATGTAAGTCTCAGGCATCACCAAATCACCCACCATCAGCCATTCCCCCCCCGCCGTCAAATACTACTTTTGACGGCGTTTGCATGTTTTAACTAAAAATATTTGCAAATCTAAAAAACGTTACTATTTTTGGCGCAAATTTCTAACTTATATCTCTCTCAAAATGAAAAGGAGGGTGTGTCAAAATGGCGCAATCTATTTTCGATTGCCCGCGACTGTGGATTATTTGACCGTTAGCGGATGCACCATGGTGCATCCCTACACAGAGGCAATAGCCATACAATCAATAAATTAGACCACTTTGTAGGGATGCACCATGGTGCATCCGCCGACGGTCAAATATCCAGCGAGTATATTGACAGTGTCATTTTAACACGCCCCCATTAAACAATAGATTAAAACATGAAGAAACTGATTAACTTGCTGTTGGTCGCGTTGTTGTCAATGACCATGGCGGCTGATACTTTCTTTAAGGCAGGGACTAAGTGGGTGTCTTATCATTATCCAGCAGGCCCTAAAGAGGATGAAAATTCACGAACGGCCACCTCCTTAGAGCAGATCGCAGCCAGTGGTGAATACTCACTGGGATTATATGATTCCTATACTCGCGACGTAGAAACCACCCCCTTTTCAGAGCCGCAACTAATAGCTTTCGTTAAAGTTGAGGGCAATAAAGTATACTTTAAACCCCTCCGTCCAAACGCCAACGAATGGTTGCTGATGTACGACTTTGATTTAACGCCTGGTGAAGGCGCATATCATTATTACGCAGGGGGAATAGGATACCCTGGGAACCCAGATCCAGAGCGCACCTACTTGAAATGTGTGGGCATTGATGTCGACCCTAACTATCCTGGTTGGGAACTGATGTCGTTGGAAGAATATCGTGACGATACCTGCGAAGTACTGCTTGAGGGTGGCAGCATCGGCAGCATCGGAAATAAGTACTGGATTAAAGGGTTATCATCACGCCGAGATGTGACCTGGAACTCGGGGGTGGGTCTGGTTGGTGGTGGTGCTACCCTCCTCGAAGTCACCTGCGGCGACAAAATTATCTATAAGCACCACACCGCGGCCATTCAGGAGGTGCCTGACAATGCACCCGTCAAAATCCGAATTAACGGCCTTGTCTTGACGGTGTCAGATGTCTCGGCGTCCAACTCCTTGTCGGTCTACTCCCCCTCAGGCCAACTAATCCACCAAGCCCCCTCTCTCCTATCTTCCGTCCCCACCACTGTTCAGCTTCCCCACAAAGGCGTTTATCTGCTCAAAATAGGCCAAGCAACCTACAAGGTCAAAGCCTCCTAAGTAGACTTTGATAATTAGTTTATATTATAGAAACTCCCTAATTGTTAATGGATACTTAAACCCTATTTTTTTGCCGATTATTTGGAGAATTGATTTTTTCTTCGTAAATTTGAGCCACGCAATGAACAAATCTGACGCCTCGCGCGTTACCTCAATAGCTAACAAAATTCTCTAAATAACGACAAATCCTAATAGATTATGAAAGGACTGAACATCTTCCTTGCCGTGCTTGGCGGTGCTGCCATCGGTGCAGCTGCCGGTCTCCTCTTCGCTCCCGATAGCGGCGAAAATACTCGCGCACGTATCAAAAAATATCTCCGCGAACGTGGCGTATACCCCGGTAGCGAAGACCAACTCGATGAACTCGTCGAAGAAATAGCCGCTGAACTCGGTAAGTAAATCCAACAACCCATTTTCGCCGCCGACACTTTCACCCAGAGTCGGCGGCTAAAACCTAAATCACCATTACTCACAGATGACCGACAGAAATTCCTCCGGAGCACTCGGCGCCTTCCTCGGCGGTGCTCTCCTCGGCTATGTCATGACCACCTTGTTGGCCCCCCAATCTGGCGCCGACCTCCGCAAGCGCCTCCGCCAAAAGCTAAGTCAGCACAGCATCCTCCTCACCGACTCCGAAATTGATGAAATCATAGCGCGTTTCGAAGAAGACGACGAATCTATCATATGAACTTCTCCCTCCTGAAATTTTTCAGACCCAAATCTGAACCCTCCGCCGCCGAAAGCTCCGTCGAAAGCTATCAGCGGCTCCTGCGCGAGTGTAAACGCCTGGTAAACCTCGAAGTGGAAAACGCCAAGCTCGCACTTGCCGAAAAACTCACACTCCTGCTCGGACGCATTGCGCTCACCGCTTCCTGCTTCGTGATTGCAGCCTGCGTGGTCATTTTCCTCTCCATGTCCATCGCCGACCTGCTCCTCCGCTCGCTCGAACCCTGGGCCACCTATATGATCGTGGCTGGCTTCTACTCCCTGCTCATCATCATCGTGATAGCATGCCGTCGCACCCTCATCATCGATCCCATTGCGCGCTATATCACTCTGGTGTTGCTCTCGCCCGACCGTCCCACCAAATCAACCTCAGCCCCCGCCCAAAATGAACCCCAAGAACTATAAACTCAACGCCACCGACCGCGAATGGAAGGGACTCACCCTCAACGAAATTCGCTATGCCCGCGCAATCCTTGGGGCGCGCATCGACATCTCGCGCGAAATCCTCTCGGCCAACGCCTCGGCCATATTCTCGGGCAAGGGCGCCACTTCCTCCTCCTCGCTCCTGGGCCGCATGCTTGGCGCGCTCAACTGGGTGGACTATAGCCTGATAGCACTCCGCGTGGGCCAACGCGCCGTGCAAATTTTCCGTCGCCGTAAGTAGTACCCCATAAATTCACTTTTACTATGACCATCGAACAAATCGGCACCAACGCCGGCGAAGTGTGGAAAGCACTCGCCGAAGGCTGCACCTCCCTCAAGGAGATTAAAGCCGCCACCTCTCTCAAAGAAAAAGAGATCTACGCCGCCGTCGGCTGGCTTGCCCGCGAAGGCAAAATCGCCCTCGCTCCCACCGACAAATCCGCCAAGGACCTCACCATCACCCTGCTCTAACCTCCCCCTCCCCCATTCCACGAGGGTGCACCAAACGGCGCACCCTCGTTCCATTTACCAGCGACTGCAGATTGTACTACCGCCAGCGGATGCACCATGGTGCATCCGCCACCGGTCAAATAATCCACAGTCGCTGACAATCGAAAATAGATTGCGCAATTCTGTCGCACCCTCTCGCGCTGTTTCTCCGTCCTTACAACAGACGCGATGCGCCATTTTGCCGTGTAATCCATGCAAACCAAACGGTGCTGAAAAAAGGATTTGATGATTTCGAGATTTTTTCGTAAATTTGCAGTTTAAAATCTGATATAATTATGTTTGAAAATCTTACCGAACGAATTGAACGGAGTTTTAAGATACTCAAAGGTGAAGGTAAAATCACCGAGATAAATATTGCCGAGGCGATGAAGGATGTGCGCCGCGCCCTCATCGATGCCGACGTTAACTATAAGGTAGCTAAGCAGTTTGCCGACACCGTGAAGGCCAAAGCTATTGGTCAGAATGTGCTGATGGCCGTTAAGCCCAAGGAGCAAATCATTAAGATTGTGCGCGACGAACTGGCCCTGCTGATGGGTGGCGAGGCTGCCCCTTTCAATGTGAACGGTGCGCCCGCCGTGGTGCTGATGAGCGGTTTGCAAGGCTCGGGTAAGACTACTTTCTCGGGCAAACTGGCGCGCAAGCTCAAAAGCGAGAAGGCCAAGCGCCCCCTGTTGGTGGCTTGCGACGTGTATCGCCCCGCCGCTGTTGACCAGCTCAAGGTCGTAGGTGAGCAAATCGGTGTGCCCGTATATAGCGAACCCGACGAAAAAGACCCCGTCAAGATTGCCCTCAACGGTGTGGCTTATGCCAAGGCCAACCACCTCGACCTGGTGATTGTCGACACTGCCGGCCGTCTGGCCGTAGATGAGCCGATGATGCAGGAGATGGAAGCCCTCAAGGCCGCCCTCAAGCCTCAGGAAATTCTCTTCGTGGTCGACTCCATGACTGGTCAGGATGCTGTCAACACCGCCCGCACCTTCAACGAACGCCTCGACTTCGACGGCGTGGTGCTCACCAAGCTCGACGGCGACACCCGTGGCGGTGCTGCCCTGTCAATTCGCACTGTGGTCAATAAGCCCATCAAGTTCGTGGGTAATGGCGAAAAGATGGATGCCGTGGACGTGTTCCACCCCGAGCGTATGGCCGACCGTATCCTCGGCATGGGCGACATTGTGTCGCTCGTTGAACGCGCCCAGGAGCAATTCGACGAGGCTGAAGCCCGCAAACTCGAGGAGAAAATCCGCCGCAATAAATTTGACTTCAACGACTTCCTCGACCAAATTAAGCGCGTGGAGAAGATGGGCAACCTCAAGGACATCGCCTCCATGATTCCTGGTGTGGGCAAAGCCATCAAGGACGTGGAAATCAGCGACGACGCCTTCAAGGGTGTCAAGGCTATCATCTACTCCATGACCGCCGAAGAACGCGCCAACCCCGACATCATCAAGGGTTCGCGCCGCCAACGCATAGCTCGCGGTTCGGGCACCGAACTGGCCGAGGTGAACAAGCTCCTCAAGCAATTTGAGCAAATGCGCGGCGTGATGAAGATGGCCACCGGCATGAAGAACCCTCTGGCCATGGCCAAGGCCGCCCGCCAAATGCAGCAGCTCCGCAATATGCAAGGCCTGCAAGGTATGCGCCGCTAAGCGTAGCTCAATCCCCCCCTACTTGAAACTTCACTAATTCATCACATTATGACTATAATCGACGGCAAAGCAACTGCCGCTTCCATAAAACAACAAATTGCGGCCGAGGTGGCTGAAATGGTGGCCAATGGTGCCACTGCCCCCCACCTCGCAGCCGTGTTGGTGGGCCACGACGGTGGCTCCGAAACCTACGTGGCCCACAAGGTGAAAGCCTGCGAGGAATGTGGCTTCCGTTCCACCCTCATTCGCCGCGAGGACGACATCACCGAGGAGGAACTGCTCGAAATCGTGGCCCAGCTCAATGCCGACCCCGAAATTGATGGCTACATCGTGCAACTCCCCCTGCCGAAGCACATCGACGAGCAACGCATCATCATGGCCGTGGACCCCGACAAGGACGTAGATGGCTTTCACCCCGTCAACGTAGGCCGTATGTCGCTCGGCCTGCCCTGCTTCCTCTCTGCCACTCCCGCTGGTATCATTGAGCTGCTCCGCCACTATAATATCCCCACCAAGGGCAAGCACTGCGTGGTGCTCGGTCGCAGCAACATCGTGGGCAAACCCGTGGCAACGCTGATGATGCAAAAGGCCAACCCTGGCAACGCCACCGTGACCGTGTGCCACTCCGCCACCCCCAACATTAAGGAGATTTGCCTCCAAGCCGACATCATCATCGCCGCCCTCGGCCAACCTGGTTTCTTGACTGCCGACATGGTGAAACCCGGTGCTGTGGTAATCGACGTGGGCACCACCCGCGTGCCCGATGCTTCGCGCAAGTCGGGCTTCCGTTTGAGCGGCGACGTAGACTTCGAAAATGTGGCTCCGCTCTGCTCGGCCATCACCCCCGTGCCCGGCGGCGTAGGCCCAATGACCATCTGCTCGCTGATGCAGAACACCCTCTTAGCCAAAAAACGCAGAAAATAAATCATACATCATACATCATACATCATACATCATACATCATACATCACCATGGTGTTCGAGATTGTTGAAAAAGAAATGTTTTCGGCCCAAGTGGCCAAGTTAGTGGTTAAAGCCCCGCGTGTTGCCGCTGCGCGACGCGCGGGGCATTTTGTCATTGTCATAGCCGATGACAAGGGCGAACGCATTCCGCTCACCATAGCTGATGCCGACCCCGAGCGCGGTACCATCACCCTGGTGGTGCAGGCCGTGGGCGACTCCACGCGCACCATCTGCGCCATGGAGCCGGGCCAGGCACTCCACGACGTGGTTGGCCCCCTTGGCCAAGCCACCAAGATACGCCAAGGCGGCACCGTGGTGTGCTGCGGTGGCGGCGTGGGTGTGGCTCCCCTGCTCCCGATTATCAAGGCTATGAAGGCCGCTGGTTGCCGCGTGATTTCGGTGCTGGCAGCGCGCACCAAGGAGCTGATTATCCTTGAGGAACAAGTGCGTCAGCACTCCGATGAGGTGATTATCATGACCGACGATGGCTCCTACGGCCGCCAAGGACTCGTCACCGCAGGCGTGGAGGAGGTGCTCCAGCGCGAACAGGTGGACGAGGTGGTGACCATCGGCCCCGCCGTGATGATGAAATTCGTGGCTCAGCTCACCGCCAAGTACAATGTCCCCACCATGGCCTCGCTCAACACTGTGATGGTTGATGGCACTGGAATGTGTGGTGCCTGCCGCGTCACCGTCGGCGGCAAAACGCGCTTTGTGTGCGTGGACGGTCCCGAGTTTGACGCCCACCAAGTAGACTTTGACCAAATGATAACCCGACTGCGCCATGCCTGAACTCGACAACATAGGCGGCCGTGATGCCGCATGGCGCGAAGAACTGCGCCAATCCCACTCGGCTCGCCAGCGTGCCGACATACCCCGCGTGGTAATGCCCGAATTGCCAGCCGATTACCGCGTTAAGTCGCTCACCGAGGAGGTGAACCAAGGACTCACGCAAGCTCAAGCCATGCAGGAGGCCGTGCGCTGCCTCGACTGCCCCAATCCGGGCTGTGTGGGCGGATGCCCAGTGGGTATCAACATCCCCGGCTTCATTAAAAATATTGAGCGGGGCGACTTCGACTCCGCCCTCGCCGTGCTGCGCCGCACGTCGGCCCTGCCTGCTGTCTGCGGGCGCGTATGTCCGCAGGAAAAGCAGTGCGAGAGCAAGTGCATTTACAATAAAATGGGCAAGCAGCCAGTGGCCATTGGCTATCTCGAACGCTATGCCGCCGACCATGGCCAGACGCAGGGCCAGACCGCCCCGCAGCCCAATGGCAAACGCGTGGCTGTGGCTGGTTCGGGTCCCGCTGGACTTTCCTTTGCGGGCGCTATGGCCGATAGGGGCTACGACGTGACAGTGTTTGAAGCGCTGCACGAAATTGGCGGTGTGCTCAAGTATGGCATACCCGAATTTCGCCTGCCCAACTCTGTGGTGGAGCGCGAAATCGACGCCCTCCGCGCCCGTGGCGTGAAGTTTGAAAAGGACACCATCGTAGGCTCCACCCTCCGCCCCGAGGATATTGCTGCCATGCACTTCGATGGCCTCTTTGTGGCCTCTGGTGCTGGTTTGCCTCGCTTTATGAATATCCCGGGCGAAAACCTCATTAACGTGATGAGTTCCAACGAATATCTCACGCGCGTTAACCTGATGCACGCCGGCACGCCAGGCTACGCCACCCCCGTCTATCGCGGCAAACGCGTGGCAATCATTGGCGGCGGCAACACAGCCATGGACTCCTGCCGCACTGCCCGCCGCATGGGTGCCGAGGAGGTGATGGTGATCTATCGTCGCAGCGAGGCCGAAATGCCAGCGCGTCTCGAGGAGGTGAAGCACGCCAAGGAGGAGGGTATCCGTTTCCTCACTCTCCACAACCCCGTGGAATACCTCGGCGACGAGCAAGGCCGCGTGCGCGCCATGCGCTTGCAGCAAATGCAGCTCGGCGAGCCTGATGCCAGCGGTCGCCGTTCCCCCGTGGAAATCCCCGACGCGATAGTTGAGGTGGAGGTCGATATGGTGATAGTGAGCGTAGGCGTGTCGCCCAATCCGCTCATACCCAATGCCTTTGAAGGGCTGGAAGTGACCTCGCGCGGCACCATCGCCGCCTCGGCCGACACTCTGGAAACCTCGCTCAGCGGCATGTATGCCGGCGGCGATATTGTGCGCGGTGGTGCCACCGTAATTCTCGCCATGGGCGATGGCCGCCATGCTGCCCAGGCCATGCACCAGGCCCTCTCTAATCCGAACAATTAATCTCCTCAAAGCGTTCCTTAGTATATGCAAACAATCGAAATTTCTTGCGGTGCCGTCAGCGCACGCATCTCCACTCTCGGTGCCGAACTCCAAAGCCTTCAGCGCAATGGCACCGAATATCTCTGGCAAGGCAACCCCGCCTATTGGGCTGGTCAGTCGCCGCTGCTATTCCCCAACACTGGCCGCTTCTGGGACAATAAGTTCCGCCACAACGACCAGGAATATACCCTCGACATTCACGGTTTTGCGCGCCATGCGGAGTTCACCCCCGTGGAGGTGAAGCCCTCGCGCTGCGTCCTGGCCATGAAGAGCAATGAGGAGACCGAAAAGAACTACCCCTTCAAGTTTTTCCTAATCGTCACCTATCAGGTCTCTGAGCAGGGCATCGACGTGAGCTGGATGGTGCGCAACCAAGGCGAAAGCGATATGCACTTCCAGATTGGTGCTCACCCCGCTTTCTTCCTGCCCGCCTACGACCCCGCCGAGGAGGTGCACGGCTACTTCTCATTCAAGACCTCCAGCACCCTGGAATACCTCATCCCACTCGAAAAGGGCTGCGTCGACCCCACTCAGCCTCACCCCTTGCAGCTCGATGACCGCGGCATGCTCCCCATCACGGCCAAGACTTTCGACATCGACACCTACGTGATCGACTCCACCTCCGTGAAGGCTTGCACCCTCCTCACCCCCAACCGCATCCCTTGGCTCACCGTCCATTTCGATATGCCCATTCTCGCGCTCTGGGCGCCCACCATCAAGCACCCCGATTGCCCCTTCGTGTGCATCGAACCCTGGTGCGGTAGCTGCGACACCATTGGCTACTCTGGCTCGATTGCCGACCGCCGCATCATGAATCATCTGGCTCCCTCCGACCACTTCATCAACACCTACCGCATTACGCTCGATGCTTAAAATTTTCTGTGTGAACCTTGGGCGAGAGATTCCCTTCGAGGGAGGCGAAAGTCTCCTCGCGGTGGCGCGTCGCCTGCACTCTGAGCTTGGGTTTCAACCCATCAGTGCGTTGGTCAACAACAAGCACGAGGGGCTACAATACTGCCTCTATGCCCCCAAGCAAGTGGAGTTTGTGACCACCGCCACCGCTTGCGGCCAGCGCGCCTACGTTCGCTCGCTCAGCATGATGCTCTATGCTGCCGTGCGGGTTCTTGCCCCAGATGCCACCCTGAAAATTGAACATCCGCTCAACCACGGGTGGTTTTGCCGCCTCGTGGGTGCGGAAGTCACCCCCTCGCTCCTTGCCGCCCTCCGCGAGCGCATGGAGCAGCTCCGCGACCAGGATTTGCCCTTTGAACTCGAAGAAAAACTCACCGCCGACCTCATTGCCGACTTTGAGCGCGAAGGACGCACCGACAAGGTGCTCCTGCTCCAAACCGTTCACGAAATCTACACCAAATTCTATCGCTTAGGCTCGGTAATCGACTCCACCTATGGCTGCTTAGCGCCCTCCACGGGTATGATTGCGGAGTTTGACCTCCGCCCCTACCAAGGCGGCTTCCTGCTCTTAGGCAAGCAGTGCCCCACGATTGACCAATCCAAGATGTATAAGGCATTTACCGACTATGCGAAGTTCAATCAGGTGGTGGGCGTGAGCAACGTGGGCGAAATGAACCGCGTGGTGCTCCAAGGCAATGCGCCGATGCTCATCAACGTGGCCGAGGCCCTGCAAAACAATCGCATAGCCCGCATGGCCGACGAAATTACGCGCCGCTACGACGAGGGCGGTGCCCGCATAGTGCTCGTAGCCGGCCCCTCCTCCTCGGGTAAAACCACCTTCACCAAGCGCCTCTCCATTCAGTTGATGACCAACCTCCTGGAGCCGCAAATGATTTCGCTCGACGACTATTTCGTTAATCGCGAGGATACGCCGCTCGATGATTCGGGCGACTACGACTACGAAAACCTCCACGCGCTCGACCTCGCCGCTTTTGAGCGCGACCTCCAAGCCCTGCTTCGAGGCGAGGAGGTGGAGCTGCCCACCTACAACTTCGAACTGGGTCGCCGCGAGTATCGTGGTAACCGCATCAGCCTTCGCGGACGCTCCATTCTGCTCATTGAGGGGATACACGGCCTCAACCCCGAACTGGCCGCAAGCATCCCCGCGCAGATGAAGTTCAAGGTGTATGTCAGTGCCCTGACTGCCCTCAGCATCGACGACCACAACTGGGTGCCCACCTCCGACAATCGCCTGCTCCGCCGCATTATTCGCGACCACGCCTATCGCGGCGTATCGGCTGCCGAGACCATTCGCCGCTGGCCGTCGGTGCGCCGGGGCGAGGAAAAATGGATTTTCCCATTCCAGGAAAATGCCGATGCCATGTTCAACTCCTCGCTCCTCTTCGAACTTGGAGTGCTCAAGGAACGCGGCGAACAGCTCCTCAAAATGGTGCCGCAGGACCGCCCCGAATACGCCGAGGCCCATCGCCTGCGCAAATTCCTCAGTTACTTCCTCCCCATCGCCGACCAGTTCATCCCCTCCACCTCCCTAATCCGCGAATTTATCGGCGGCTCCTCCTTGACCTAAAAAGTACCGAAATGGCCCATCGCCACCGTTGTAGGGACGCACGGCAATGCTTTTAACTTAAGGGAGTTTCTATAAATTGACCGCCTACGGCTGATGAG
>QLIP01023150.1_pt1 | contig 21470 bp, 21 predicted proteins | sample 1769771 | NCBI WGS metagenome assembly QLIP01 (sample SAMN09428762, study PRJNA476227) | Gut metagenome, whole genome shotgun sequencing project. | isolation source: cecum | host: Rhizomys sinensis | place: China: Jinsha town of Minqing, Fujian Province | collected 2013-09-23
GAAATATCAACCTTCAACTCAGGTGAAGCATTAATTTATACTTGGTATCATAAACGGGGTAGGGTCAAAATTAAACACCAACAGGATGAAGATAAGCCCGGATATCAGTTAAGCTTACCATGGACAGGAAGCCCGTTAATGCACCGCAAGTAATATAGCGCAAGTGTCAGATCGTAACTGCGTCTGCATGGGAATTGTTGGTAACTGAGCCTTTCATGAGCATATGCAGAACCACAGGCTAAGATGGTTGGTTTCTGTTTTCCGCCTGCCAACCTAAGAACATCCGATAGGCCGCGTTATTGGTCTCATCAATATGGGGATAGCCCATTTTTTCCACTCGCGCCAAAAATTCCGCAAAGGCGCTTGACTGGTCGTCAGGCACATCAAAGCCCATGAGAATACGGCCATAATCCGCGCCATGATAGCGATACTGAAAAAGCGTGATGCTGAAATCAAGGCGCATGGCATCCATGAAATTCAAAAGTGCCCCGGGCCTTTCAGGGAATGCGAAACGCAGCAGGCGCTCATTGTTTACCCCTGGTGCATTGCCGCCCACCATGCGCCTCAAGTGCAGCTTGGCCAGTTCATTTTCAGAGAGATCCAGCACGCGAAAACCCTGGGCGCGTAAATCAGCGATGGCTTCCTCGGCATCACTGCGCCCTTCGGTCTTGATGCTCACCAGGACGCGCGCATTTTCCGGGTCAGCGAAGCGGGTGCAGATTTCGGTGATATTGCGTTTGCCAATGGCGCTCACCAGCTTGCGGAAGCTGCCAACCTGTTCAGGAATAGTTACAGCCAGCAGGGTTTCGCGTCCTGAGCCGAGTTCAGAACGGTCAACAACATGACCAAGGCGGTCAAAATTCATATTGGCGCCGCTGACAATGGCGGCCAATGTTTTGTCGTGCAGCTTTTCACGCTGCACCCAGGCCCTGAGTCCTGCCAGGGAGAGCGCCCCCGCAGGCTCAGCCACTACGCGCGTGTCCTCAAAAATATCCTTGATTGCGCCGCAAATCGCGTCTGTTTCAACAGTGATTATTTCATCAAGCAAATCGCGGCATAGGGCAAAAGTTTCTTCGCCTACTTGTTTGACCGCAACTCCGTCCGCAAAAAGGCCCACTTCTCCAAGTTCCACAGGGAAGCCTTGTTCGATTGAACGGCGCATGGCATCGGAATCAACAGGCTCAACCCCAATAAGTTTGATCTCGGGGCGAAGCTGCTTGATATAAGCGGCAACGCCTGCTGCCAGGCCACCGCCGCCGATGGGCACAAAAACGGCTGCCAGTTCTCCTGGATGCTGGCGCAGAATTTCCATGCCGATTGTTCCCTGGCCTGCAATGACATCAGGATCATCAAAGGGCGGGATAAATACCGCCCCTGTCTGGCGAATAAGCTCCTGGGCATGCTGTCCGGCATCGCTGAATGATTCGCCAAAAAGAACCACCTGCCCGCCCAGGCGGCGCACGGCCGAAATTTTGATTGCCGGGGTAGTCACTGGCATGACGATGGTTGCCTCACAGCCTAGACGCCTGGCAGAGAGCGCCACTCCCTGGGCATGATTGCCCGCCGAGGCGGCAATTACGCCACGGCGCAGTTCTTCCGGCGTAAGCCTGCTCATCTTGTTATAGGCGCCACGAAGTTTGAAAGAAAAAACAGGCTGCAAATCCTCGCGCTTGAGCAGCACGCGATTGCCCAGGCGTCGGGAGAGGCTGTGCGCTTCTTCTAGCGGTGTTTCCACTGCCACATCATAAACGCGTGAAAGCAGGATACGGTGCAAATAGGCCCTGTGATCGAGCATAATTTCATCCTTTGCAGGCTTGAGAATGTTGAAGGCGGGCAAAAAAAAGCGGGCTTGGCCAGTGGATTGCGTCAAAATCTGTGTGTGGCGCAAGGCCAGGGACAAAAGCGCGGACTACAGGAATATCAAGATCAGCGCGGGTCAAATCCAGATAAAGGGGCATTTTGCCGGCGTCCAGCAAAGTCTTTTCAAGAAGTTCAAGGGCCTTGGCCGGGTCTGGCAGACTGTAGTCTGGCAGTTCTTCCAGCAAACGCTTGGGCAAATTGGCTATCCCCTCTGCTGAAGGCGATGTCTGGCTTGCCGACTGGGAATAAGGGTAGGGCCAGGGTGTTTCAGTGAGCGCAGCCAGGGCCGCGTCAGCCGCAGAGAGTTTGGCTCCGCTGGCCTGGGCAACATGCCTGCCGCTCTTGGCTGTGACAAAAGCGCGAAATACAGGAACGCCAAATTCGCTTTTGATGTCCTGGAACTGGACATGGATTTTTCGCGCACGGTAATCTTCAAGCAAGCCCTGGATTCGCGGATCGCTGCTCTGCAATTCAAAGCAGTCCTGGGGAATAAACGGGCTGCTTGCGTCTGCATCGCGCTCGATGATTTCAAGCAAGGCGGCCAGTTTTGCATCTGTAAGGCTGTTGCCAGAAGCAAGTCCTGTAGAGCCTGGGCTAAAGCCCAGACTAATTTCCGGCAAATTGCAAAAAAGAAAAACCCATTGCGCGGGCATCCAGACTTTTTCACCGCATGGACTAAAAAGCGCCAGCCAATAAATTTTTTCCCTGGCCAGTTGCGTTATTATGCGGAAAAAGGGAAAAGCTTCGCAGAGCAATTTTGCCGTTACCTGCGATTCGTGGGCAATTTCGTTGAAGCTGGCTCTGCGCAAAGGCATTTCTTCTTTTCGGCCAAGGACTTGCCCGGCATCATAGCGGCCTCCCCTCCCAATGCCAACATAGGCGCTGGCCCGTTCGACAATTTCCATTGCCCAGGAAGCCCTGGCCTTAGAGAGTGAAAGTCCGCGGCCATAGGCAGTGGCTTCGCCGCGCAAGCTATAACTCTGGCCTTGGCAATCTACCCTCAAATCCACGCGCCAGGCGTGAAGCAACGCTATTGGCGAAAGCGACGCTTCATGGCGCATTTCAAATCCAGTAAGCAATTCGGCGCGGCTTAAGGCATCGAAGGCTCTTGAATATGTATCCTTTGCCGTAACAGGGGAAACGGGTTCACAATTTTTCAGGCTGGCATGATGTTTCTCAAAAATTGAACGCTGTTTGGCAATGCGGTGAAAAATTTCCGCCGAATCCATTCCTGGGAAAATTTTTTCAAAAATTTCCGTTTTTGGATGGATGCAGGCATGGTGCTTTTCAATGTTGCGCTTGCAGTCTGCGCCCAGTGAGCTGGCAAGATTGTTTCTGGAAATTTGCTCTGGCATTAGCAACGCTGTCAGAGGAGGGCAAGGAAAGTTCTTTGCCTTTGCCTCCAGGGCAGGAATTTGTTCTCCCAGTTCTTCTGCAAGCTCCGGGCGTATAGATAAGGCTTCAAGAATCAGGGAAGCGCACGCTGCTGAAGCATTTTGAGCGCATGTTGATATTTCTTGCGCTCTGTATCCAAGGAGTTTTTCGAGCAGGCTGGCGTGTAAAAAATCATCCTGCGGCCTTGCTTTAAACAAGGCTAACGCAGTTTGGAAATCAAGCTCGGGGTCAGTCTTGCAGCAATAATAGCCGGTGCTGCCCACAGTCTGGCTATGCTCATAGCTGTAAGCCAAAAAAGAAGAATCGCCATGCCTGTCTGCATGTGGATTCATGCAACCATCTGCCCCTCGTTCAGCCATTTGTCCGCTTTTCCCCAAATTTTTGTGCATCTATTTGCCGAAAATTATCCTGAGTTCTGGCATTGCCTGCATCTAAAGGAACAATGCCCAAATTAGCTTCTCGGCAAGCGCACAAGTAACGGAAAAAGACAAAAAATGGGCCATAAGGCCCATTTTTTTGAATACCATTTTGCGCACCGGGCGCAAAATTATTAACGCTTTGAATACTGGTAGCGGGCACGGGCAGCGCGCAAGCCGTATTTTTTGCGCTCTTTCTTTCGCGCATCCCTTGTGAGGAAACCGGCTTTCTTGAGTACGCCGCGCAAGGCTGGATCGACAAGCAGAAGCGCTCTGGAAATGCCGTGGCGCACGGCTTCGGCCTGGCCCGTAACGCCCCCCCCTGCCACATTGACACGCACGTCAAGCTTGTCCGCAAGCTTGGAAAGCACCAGCGGCTGGCGCACAATCATCTGCAGGGTCTTGCGCGGGAAATATTCTTCACAGCTTCGGCCATTGACCGTGACAGAACCTGAGCCAGCATAAATTCTTGTGCGCGCTGTGGCAGTTTTGCGCCGCCCGGTGCCGTATTCAAATTTTTCGCTCATGGCTTAGGCTCCTTGCTTGGTCTGATAGGGCAGGATAAGTGGCGCAGGTTTCTGGGCCTTGTAGGGATGCTCAGAACCAACCACAACCTTGAGCTTTTTGAGCATCGCCCGCCCCAGACGATTTTTTGGCAGCATGCCGCGCACGGCCAGGGTGATTACCCGTGTCGGGTGCGTGGCAAGCAGATCCGCAAGGCTTGTCTCCTTGAGGCTGCCTACATATCCTGAATGACGATAATATTTTTTTTCTTCCAGTTTTTTACCTGTAACTTTGACTTTTTCGCAATTGATGACAACTATGAAATCCCCATTGTCCAGATGCGGGGAATATTCCGGCTTGTATTTGCCGCGCAGGCGGTTGGCAATTTGGCTTGCCAATCGTCCCAGCACCTGGCCTTGGGCATCAACCACAAACCACTGGCGGTCAATATCCTTGGGGGTTAAGGAAAAAGTTTTCATTTTAAGGCTCCTCGCTAATCACAGGCTGCTGCATTTTTCTCTTGGGCCAGTTGCGTTCAGCAAAGATGATCCCGCAAGCGGAATCGGCCAAGGGCACAAAATGCGCACAAGCTGAAATTTTTATGACAAAACGCTCAATGCGTCAAGGCCAATTAAGAGAGTTTTTCTCTGTTCCCGCTCCGCTGGACAGGAATGACAATTTTGGCTAAGGCATGACGTTAGGCCAAACGCATACAAAAGAAATCAACAGAAATTTTGTGCCATGCAAAGGAGATCGCAAATGGCTGTCCAGCAAAATAAAAAATCCCGTTCGCGCAAGGGTATGCGCCGCTCGCATGATCGTGTAGCCAAACCCACAGTTATTTATTGCAGCTGTGGCGAGCCGCGTTTGCCGCACAGCGCTTGCCCCAAGTGCGGGACTTATCATGGCCGTCAGGTATTGCCCAAGACTGAAAACGAATAATGGGTGAGCGCCCGGTCATTGCCGTGGATGCCATGGGCGGCGATTTTGGGCCGTCCGTGGTTGTTCCTGGGGCGCTAGAAGCGGCCCGCGAACACAAGCTGCATGTCATTCTGGTTGGGGATACCCCCAAGCTGGAAAGCGAGCTTGGCAAGCTCAAGCTTGGAGACGCAAGCTATGAGATTGTCCACGCCGATGATGTGGTGCATATGAATGAAAAGCCCTCTGATATTTTAAGGCGGAAAAAAAATGCCTCCATTCAGGTAGCCTGCCGCCTGGTCAAAGATGGCGTAGCTGATGGCGTTGTCAGTGCCGGTCATTCGGGGGCTACAGTTGCCTGCGGAATGTTCATCATGGGGCGTCTTCCTGGTGTGGAAAGGCCGGCCCTGGCGGCCCTTTTGCCCACGGAAAAAGAGCCTGTGGTGGTGCTTGATGCCGGGGCCAATGTGGACTGCCGCCCCTATCATCTCTTCCAGTTTGGCTTGATGGGCGATGCCTTTGCGCGGGATCTTCTGGGCTATGTTTCTCCGCGCGTAAGCCTGTTGAGCATTGGCGAGGAGGAGGGAAAAGGCAATTCCCAGGTCAAGGAAGCCTATGAGCTTTTGAAAATGGCCCAAAAACTCAATTTTATCGGCAATGCCGAGGGGCGGGATATTTTTAGCGGCGATGTGGATGTGGTAGTCTGCGATGGCTTTGTGGGCAATGTGGTGGTCAAGATGAGCGAGGGGCTTGCAGCCTCCCTTGTCAGAATGCTCAAGCGTGTCTTTACTTCCGGGATGTTGCCGGCGCTTGGGGCATTGATGGCCCGCGGGGCTTTTCGCAAATTCGCCAGAACCATTGATTACGCCGAATATGGCGGTGCGCCCCTCCTTGGACTCAAGGGGCTGGCAATAGTCTGCCATGGGCGTTCCAACTCAAGGGCCATGCTCAATGCGATCAAGATGAGCGGAGCCTTTGTGCGCAAACGCACCAATACAAGCCTTGCTGAAATCATTCTTGCCAACGAGGAGCTGACGCGCTTCTCCAGGGCGCTTTGAAATCAAGCCTTTTTAGTTTTGATTCTGGATATCAAGCATGAGCAAGCCAGCGCAAATTCTCTCTCTTGCCGCCCTAACCCCTGATGCAATGGTAAGCAATGACGATCTGGCAAAGATTGTTGACACTGATGATGCATGGATTGTCGAACGCACCGGCATTAGGAGAAGGCGCAAGCTCGATGAAGATAGGAACGCCTCGGATCTGGGGCTTTCAGCATCCATTGAGGCCCTGGCAAGGGCTGGCCTTGAGGCAGGGGAGCTTACGCATCTTCTTGCGGCCACATGTACGCCAGATTATCTTTCCCCGTCTCTGGCCTGCATGCTGGCAGGGCGTTTGAACGCAGGCCAGGTGATGGCCTTTGATTTTGGCGCGGCCTGCACGGGCTTTATTTATGGCCTTGCCCTTGCCAGGGCATTACTCGCCGAAAATAGCGCAAACCGAATTCTTTTTGTCTGTGCTGAGGCACTGACCAAGCGTCTGAACTGGGCGGATCGGAGTACCTGTGTTTTATTTGGTGACGCTGCGGCCGCTTGCGTTCTCGCTTCCAAAGATACTTTGGCAGATGGAGCGGGCATTATTGAAGATGTGCTTTGCGAAAGTGACGGAAGCCAGAGTGATTTGATTATTGTGGGCGGCGGCACGCGCTGTAATTATGCGCTTGGCGATTCTGTAAGCGAAGATTTTTTTATCAGTATGCAGGGCAGGGATACCTATAAGCATGCTGTTCGCCAGATGGTTAATGTCTGCGGGAAAATCCTTGAACGCAATGCCCTCGGCATTGACGATGTGGATCTTTTCATTCCGCACCAGGCCAATATCAGGATTATTGAGGCAGTGGGGGCGCGGCTTAATATGCCAAGGGAGCGCGTGTTCACTAATCTTGCGGATTATGGCAATACCTCCTCGGCATCAATTCCCCTGGCCTTGAGCGAAGCGCTGGCCCAGGGCCTGATCCGCAAGGGCAGCCGGGTTCTGGTTACGGCCTTTGGCGCGGGGCTGACTTTTGGCGCGGCTTTATTGCATTTCTGAAAAAAAGGGCATTTTATAACATACGTAGCTGGCAGGCCATGGAATTGGACATTGAATTATGGCTCAGCATGGGCTATAAATAAATGTTCCTGCAACGCAAAAAGTGCCCTGGATGGTTTTTGTTTTTTTAAGGATGGAGACGGCATCATGGCTCAGGAAGCAAATAGCCAAAGCCACTGGGATTTAAGCCAGGCCACAGCGCTGGTCACTGGCGGTTCAAGGGGCATAGGACGGGCCATTGCTGAAACACTGGCACAAAATGGCTTTCAAATTATCCTGACCTACGTCAGCCGTGCAGCAGAAACGCAAGATGTACTTAACGCCATTGCAGCCAATGGCGGCAGGGCCAAGGCTTTTGCGCTTGATGTTGGCGATCCTTACGCTGTTGAAGCCTTTTTTGCCAAAGAAATTAAGGGACAGTCCAATCTCGCAGTGCTTGTAAACAATGCCGGCATAACCCGCGATGGCTTTTTGATTCGGATGAAAGACGAGGATTTCACAAGGGTGCTTGATGTCAATTTGCGCGGCGCATTTGTCTGTACCCGTGAAGCGGCAAAGCTCATGAGCCGCAACCGTTATGGCCGGATCATCAATATCAGTTCCGTTGTGGGCCAGATGGGCAATGCGGGGCAGGCCAATTACAGCGCGGCCAAGGCCGGGCTTATTGGAATGACCAAGGCATGCGCCAGGGAGCTTGCCGCCAGGCAGATCACAGTAAATGCAGTGGCTCCTGGATTCATTGAAACGGAGATGACATCTGCCCTTTCCGAAGAAATCCGCCGCTCTTATGTTGAATCCATTCCGCTCAAGCGTTTGGGTTCAGTTCAAGATGTGGCTGATGCCGTGGCATTTCTGGCTTCGGAGAAGGCAGCCTATATCACTGGCCAGGTTTTGGCTGTCAATGGCGGCATGTACTGTTAGGCAGGTCAATATCAGGGTATATAATTCCACTTGGAGGAAGCAATGTCTGATGTAGCGGAAAAAGTGAACAAAATTATTGTGGAACAGCTTGGCGTTAGCGCTGACGAAGTGAAGCCCGATGCTTCCTTTGTTGATGATCTTGGCGCGGACTCCCTGGATCTCACGGAGCTGATCATGGCCATGGAAGAGGAATTTGACATCGAAATCGCCGATGACGATGCCCAGAAAATCCTCAAGGTTCAGGATGCCATCGATTATATTGAAAGCAAAAAATAGTTTCAGGATTCATTTATGGCCATGATGCGCAAGCGGGAATACTGCTTGCGCATTGGCTCAGGCTGTTTTTTGCGTCCGCAGGGTTTTCGGGCGCAAGTATCGGCCTGCGCCAAGTTCAAGGAGGATGAATGTCCCGCCCGCGTGTAGTCATAACAGGAGTTTCCGGCATCACGCCCCTAGCAAGCAATATTGGTGATAGCTGGAAAAAAATTTTGGCTGGTGAATCAGGAATTGGACCCATAAGCCACTTTGACGCATCGGACTATACTTCGCGCATTGCGGGTGAGGTTAAGGATTTTGTGGCTGAAGACTTCATTCCTGCCAAGCAGGCGCGGCGCATGGATCGTTTCACGCAGTTTGCCGTTGCGGCGGCCATGATGCTTATGGAAGATTCGGCCCTCAAAATTTCTGAGGCCAATGCCGATGATGTGGCTGTAATTCTGGGCATTGGCCTGGGCGGGCTGCAAACCATAGAAACCTGGCACAGCAAGCTTTTGGAAGCTGGCCCGAACAAGATTTCACCGTTTATGATCCCCATGCTTATTTCCAACATGGGTCCGGGACAAATATCAATTTTCACCGGGGCAAAGGGTCCCAATGTGGTCACAACCACGGCCTGCGCATCGGGAATTCATGCGCTTGGCACAGCTTATAGCGAGATTTTGCTTGGCCGGGCTAAAAGTGTGATTTCCGGGGGGGTTGAATCTACAGTCACGCCGCTTGGCGTGGCTGGCTTTACCGCCTTAAAAGCCCTGTCCACGCACTTTAATGATCAGCCGGAAAAAGCTTCACGGCCCTTTGATGCCGAGCGCGATGGCTTTGTTATCGGCGAGGGCGCCGGGCTACTCCTTTTGGAAGAACTGGGATCTGCCAGGGAGCGTGGAGCAAAAATTTATGCCGAGCTTGTTGGCTATGGGGCGTCTGGTGATGCCCACCATATGACCGCTCCGCACGAAACAGGCGAGGGCATGGCCAAGGCCATGAGCCGGGCGCTCAAAGATGCCGCTGTCAAGCCAGAGCAGATCAGCCATATCAATGCCCACGCCACCTCAACCCAGCTCAATGACGCAACAGAGACCAAGGCCATTAAACTTGCCTTTGGCGCACACGCGCCCAAAATCGGAATTTCAGCGACCAAATCCATGACCGGGCATCTTCTCGGCGCGGCCGGCGGCATTGAATCTGTATTTACAGCCCTGGCCCTGCATGAAGGCATTTTGCCAGGCACGATTAACCTTGAGCATCCTGATCCTGCCTGCGATCTTGATTATCTGGCCGATGGTTCGCGCAAGGTTGATTGCGAATATGCCATGTGCAATTCTTTTGGCTTTGGGGGTACAAACGCAAGCCTGATCCTCAAAAAATGGTCAGAATGAGTTCCTGTTACAGGGCTTTTGGAATCAAGGCCGCGTTTGCGGCCATTTTTGCTTGAGCCTGCACAGGCTTTGTCTTACGCGGAGAAATAATGGCGCGCTTGCCCTGGCCGGAATATTTTATGAATATCACATACCTTGTTGCCGAGCGCTCCACCTGCACACGGCGCAAGGTTGGGGCGGTTGCGGTGAAAGATCGCCGTATTCTGGCCACAGGCTATAACGGTGCGCCAAAAGGTGTGCCGCATTGCCTTGATGTGGGCTGTCTGCGTCAGGAGCTAGGCATCCCCTCCGGCCAGAGACATGAAATTTGCAGGGGCATCCATGCGGAGCAGAATGTTATCATTCAGGCTGCTGTATATGGAATCAATATTTCAGGCGCGGAACTCTATTGCACAACTTATCCTTGCACTCTCTGCACCAAGATGCTGATTAACTGCGGGATCAAAAATATTTTTTATGCCGAATCCTACCCTGACGAACTGGCTCAGACAATGCTGTCCGAGGCCGGGATTGCCATTGAGCGAATGAATTTCATCGCGCCCAAAATAGAGCGGCAGGAAAGGGATTTAATGCTTGCGCATTGTTGCCCAAATCCCGTGCGCGGCCTTGAGGATTAGCCATGCCAGAGGCAAGCCTGCCAGATCGTGACCGCCAGGATGCGCATCCTTACGCGCCATTTATGCGCGAGGCGATCTTCCTGGCAAAACAGGGCCGTTGGCGTACCTGCCCAAATCCAATGGTTGGGGCGGTGCTGGTCAAGGATGGAAAAATCGTTGCCCGCGGCTGGCATCAGGCAGTGGGCCTGGCCCATGCCGAAGTTGAATGTCTGAAGGATGCCCAAAGGCAGGGCATTGATCCCGCTGGGGCAACTCTTGTTGTCACCCTTGAGCCTTGCGGGCATCAGGGGCGCACAGGGCCATGTTCTGAAGCCCTGATCAATGCGAGGATAGGACATCTCGTTTATGGTATGCGCGATCCCAACCCCCTGGCGAGAGGCGGCATAGAGCGCATGGCTGAAGCCGGGATAGCCGTTACTGGCCCTGTGCTTGAAGCGGAATGTCGCGATCTGGCTGCTGATTTTCTCACCTGGCAAAGCTCCCCTTATCCATATCTGATTTTGAAGCTTGCGGCCAGCCTGGATGGGCGCATTGCCACGCGCAGCGGTCAGTCGCAGTGGCTAAGCTCAGTGGAATCCAGGAGTCGGGTTCATGACATGCGCCGTGGCATCGGCTTGGCCAAAGGCGCTGTGCTTGTTGGGGGGAATACATTCCGCATGGATAATCCTCTGCTTACTGCGCGTATCCTGGATGCCGGACAAAATGAGCCAAACGGCAATAATCTGATGGGCGCACAGCCACTGGCCTGTATTTTAAGCAGGCATTTGCCCAAGGCTGATGCGGAGTACCATCTGCTCAATGAAAGGCCCGGGCAAACAATATTTTTTACATCGCACGAGCAGGCTTGCGCGGGGCGGGCGGAGGACTTGCGCCGCAGGGGAGTGCGTGTTCTGGGGCTTGATTATGCAAAAGACGCGCAGCGTGCTGATCTTAAAGAGATGCTGCGCTCTCTGCGCGAGACCCTGGGCTGTCATTATGTCCTTTGCGAGGGCGGCGGCAAACTGGCCCTTTCCCTCATGGATGCCTCTTTGGTAAACGAGCTTCATCTGCATCTTGCGCCGCTGATTCTCGGGGATAATAATGCCAGGGCGCTTTTTGACGGGCGCGCGCCTGCTATTCTCGCAGATGGCCTGAGGATGCGCCATTGTGCAAGCGAAGTTGTTGGCGGGGATATTCACCTTATCTTGCGTCCTGAATTTGAAAAAAACATCCAAAGAGCAGCCTGAAATGTTTACGGGACTGGTGCAGGGTATTGGCGAGATTGACTCGATCCGCCAAGGCAACGGCGATTGCCGCCTGGCTATTTGTCCCACATTCAAAATGGACGAACTCAAAAACGGTGAATCTATTGCCGTTAATGGCGCTTGCCTTACTGTGGAGGAGCATGGCCAAGGCCGCTTTTGGGCCTATGTGTCTGCGGAAAGCCTGGCGCATACCAATCTTGGCAGGCTGCGTCAGGGGCAAAAGGTAAACCTGGAGCGCGCCCTGGCGTTGGGTGAGCGCCTTGGCGGTCACCTGGTGAGCGGGCATGTTGATTGCCAGGCTGAGCTAAGCGAATTGGAGACCAGAGGCCAATCCACGTTCTGCAGGTTCGTTTTTCCAAAGGTCTATGGCCCGGAAGTGGCGCCAAAAGGCTCGGTCACGCTGGACGGCATAAGCCTCACGGTCAATGCTTGTGGCGAAGATTTTCTTGAAGTCAATTTGATTCCCGAAACGCGGGTAAGAACAACGATGAATCTTTGGCACAAGGGTTTGCTGGTAAATATGGAGACGGATCTAATCGCCAAATATGTGCGGGCGCTTCTGCGCCCATGGGCTGTTTCGGAGCTTGCCAGGGGCAAGCCTGCTTCAGCGGATAAGCCGCCATTAAGCCGCGAAATCTTGCTTGAGCATGGATTTATCTGAAAAATGGCCCTGTTCACCATATAATTCAGGGGAGCTTATGAACAACAGTGTTGCGACTATTTCAGGGCAGCTTGATGCCAGAGGCTTGAAAGTAGCCATAATTGTCACGCGCTTTAATGATTTTATTGTGGACAGGCTGCTTGCTGGCGCTCTTGATTTTCTTGTGCGGCATGGCCTTACCCTGGATGATGCCCTTGTGGTGCGTGTACCTGGCGCTTTTGAACTGCCGCTTCTTTGCGCAAAGCTGGCAAAATCAGGCAAGTATAACGGCCTTATAGCCCTCGGCGCGGTTATCCGCGGGGCAACGCCCCATTTTGACTATGTTTGTGCAGAGGCCAGCAAGGGTATTGCCCAGGTAATGCTCAATTCGGGCCTGCCCATTGGCTTTGGCCTGCTCACCTGCGACAGTATTGAGCAGGCCATTGAGCGCGCAGGCTCCAAGGGGGGCAACAAGGGGGCAGAGGCAGCTTGCGCCATGCTTGAATGTATTCGTGTTCTGGAGCAGGTTTAAGGCATGGCCAAGAGCAGGATGTCAACTCGCCACGGAGGGCGGCAGCATGCTGTCCAGGTACTCTATGGCTTAAGCTTTTCGCCAGATGCTGGCGCTAATGGCGCGAAAGCTGAAGATTCGGAACAGCTATTGCGTAGCGCATTTGCAGCTTGGCCAGGAAATTCGGAAGACGTTCCGGCTGAGAATTTTGCAGAGCCGTCCGGCTTTGCCTGGGAACTGGTGCAAGGCGTCTGGAATAGGCGGGAAGCCATTGACCAGGCCATCAAGCGATTTTCCCATCATTGGCGTATTGAGCGCCTGGGCCGGATAGAGCTGAGTATTCTGCGCCTGACCCTTTATGAAATGCTCTGGCGCCGGGAAATTCCTCCCAAGGTTGCCATCAGCGAAGCCCTCGAACTTGTCAGCCAGTTTGGGGAGGAGAGTTCCAAGCCTTTTCTCAACGGTATTCTGGACGCCGCCGCTAAATCGCTCATGCCAGGCGATGCCAGCGAGAGCGTCATAAACACTACGCAGGATTAATGATGAGCCAGGAAAACAATCGCCCGGAACGCTACAGCCCAGAATTTATTGAAAATAAATGGCAAGAGCGCTGGCAGGGCGAAGATGTGGATCGCTGTGCGGCGAATCCAGAAAAACCGAAATATTATCTTCTGGAAATGTTGCCCTATCCCTCGGGCAAAATCCATATGGGCCATGTACGCAATTATTCCATAGGCGATGTGCTTGCGCGCTGGCGGAGGATGCAGGGCTATAATGTTCTTCACCCGATGGGCTGGGATGCTTTTGGCCTGCCGGCAGAGAACGCGGCCATCAAACGCGGTATCCCGCCAGCAACCTGGACTTACTCAAATATTGCGGAAATGCGCAGCCAGTTAAAACGCATGGGCTTTTCCTATGACTGGTCAAGGGAGCTTGCCACTTGCAGCCCGGAATACTATCGCTGGGAGCAGGAATTTTTTTTGCAAATGCTGCAAAAAGGGCTTGTTTACCGCAAAAAAGCTCCGCAAAACTGGTGTCCGTCCTGCCAGACTGTTCTGGCTAATGAACAGGTAATTGACGGGCGCTGCTGGCGCTGTGACAGTGAGGTTAAGCAAAAAGACCTCACCCAGTGGTTTCTCAAGATTACAGCCTACGCTGATGAGCTTCTGGCGGATTTGCAGAAGCTTGATTGCGGTTGGCCAGAGCGCGTGCTGACCATGCAGCGCAACTGGATTGGCAAATCCGATGGCGCAAGGATCAGCTTTGGCCTTGAACATGACTATGCCGGAATAAATACCCTTGAAGTATTCACCACCCGGCCGGACACCCTTTATGGTGTGACTTTCATCACCCTTGCGCCTGAACATCCTTTGGTGGAGAAACTTATTGCCGACTATGCCAAGGCTCAGGATGTCCGCGACTTTGTGGCCCGTGTGCGCCAGATGGATCGCCTTGAGCGGCAGTCCGAGGGCCTGGAGAAAGAAGGCATTTTCAGCGGCGCTTATGCCCTGCATCCGCTCACTGGCGAGCGTGTGCCAATCTGGCTTGGCAATTTTGTGCTGGCGGAATACGGCACCGGCGCTGTTATGGGTGTACCAGCCGATGACCAGCGCGATTTTGAATTTGCCCGCAAATATGCTTTGCCAATTAAGGTAATTATCCAGCCAAAAGGAGAAACGCTTTCCCCTGAAAGCATGACAGAAGCCTGGACAGGGCCAGGTGTAATGGTCAATTCAGGGCCATTTGACGGCGTGGATAACGAAGAAGCCAAGGGGGCGATTGTCGCCAGGCTTGCTTCCGAGGGCAAGGGCTGCGCCACTGTGCAATACCGCCTGCGCGACTGGAATATTTCCCGGCAGCGTTTCTGGGGAGCGCCAATTCCCGTAGTTTATTGCGAAAAATGTGGTCTCGTTCCTGAAAAAGAGTCCAATTTGCCCATACTGCTTCCTGAGGGCCTGAATGTGCGCCCGGACGGGCGCTCGCCATTGCCGGAAACAGCGGCTTTTGTGGACTGCATTTGCCCAAATTGCGGGGCTAAGGCAAAACGCGAAACCGATACCATGGATACATTTGTCGAATCATCCTGGTATTTTGCACGCTATACCAGTGCGCGTGAAAACAGCAGGGCTTTTGATCCTCTCGAACTGGCTTACTGGATGCCAGTGGATCAGTATGTCGGCGGTGTTGAACATGCCATACTTCACCTGCTCTATGCGCGCTTTTTTACCAAGGCCCTGCGCGATCTGGGCATTTATCCTCCAGGGCTTTCAGAGCCTTTCAGCCGCCTGCTCACCCAGGGAATGGTGCTTAAAGACGGCGCGAAGATGTCCAAGTCAAAGGGCAATGTGGTCGATCCTGATGCAATGGTTGCCAAGTACGGTGCAGATACAGTGCGTTTGTTCTGCCTTTTTGCCGCCCCGCCGGAGCGCGATTTTGACTGGTCAGATTCCGGCATCGAAGGCGCCTCGCGTTTTCTGGCAAGGCTCTGGCGTCTTTATGGCGAGGAAAGCTCAAGGCTTTTGCCAGTGCAGGCTTGCTCCTCGAAAGCCAGCGATGCAATAGATGCCGAAAGCCGGGATTTGCGGCGCAGAGAGCATCTTACAGTCAAAAAGGTCAGCGAGGATTTTGCCCGCTTCCAATTTAATACAGCCATTGCCGCAATCATGGAGATGGTCAATGCCATGTACCTGGCACGGACAAAGCTTGCCCAGGATCAGGCCAGCCAGCGCGTTTTTTCTTCGGCAATGGCAACAACGCTCAGCATGCTTATGCCAATCACTCCGCATATTTGTGCGGAAATCTGGGAGCAGATTGGCCATGTAGCGCCTTTAACCGCGGAAGCATGGCCCAGCTTTGATCCTGAAGCCCTGGCAGAGGAACAAGTGACCATTGCCTTGCAGGTCAATGGCAAGTTGCGCGGGACTTTGCAAGTACCGGCAAATGCTGATGAAGACACTCTCAAGCAACTGGCCCTGGCTGATCCGGCAATAAGCAGGCATAGCGCGGGGCGTGAAGTGCGCAAGCTGATCGTTGTTCCAGGCAAGCTTGTAAATGTGGTTTTGGGCTAGTTTAAGAGAAAGTCATGCCGAAGGCTGAAAGCGGGGGAAAAAAGGCGCTGCCGCGCCCATCTTTTACTTTTCTGATTTGCCCGGACAGCCAGCTTTTGCGTTCCCATCTGCAAGCTCTGCTCAAGGAACGCGAAAACGAGCTTCATGGCTGGAAACGCCATACTTTTTGGGGTGACGAGGATCCTGACAAGGATTTTTGGGAGGCGCTTTGCCTTGATGGTCTTTTGGCCTCTGGGCGCGTTGTGCTGGTGCGCCAGGCTCAGCACTGGCAGGCCAGTGTATGGAAAAAAATTTCTCATGCCCTTGCGCGGCCATCAGCGGCGTTATGGGCTTTTTTTTGTCTGGAAGGAGAATGGGAAAAAGGCAAGCCGAAAATTCCGGCCCATTTGCTCAAAAGCCCCTTGATGCTCTATGCCCAGAAACAGGGATGGATCTGGGAAAATCCTGGTCTTAATGAACGCAGCATAAGGAATTATCTGGCCACAAGGGCGCGAGCCTTGAATCTGCAGCTGGCTTCTGAGATTGAGGAAGCTATATGCAACGGGGTTGCGCCGCATGCACTGGCTATTGAAAACGAATTGGCCAGAATTAAGCTTATTGCAGGTGATGGGCCAGTGAGCCTGAGCATATTGGGCGCTGCAAGCTATAGTCCGGCAAGTGATGTTTTTGCCCTTTTAAGGCAGGTAAGGGCCGGGAATCTAGTAGCTGCATGGCGGGAAATTGTACGCGAGAGCGATCCTGCCAAACTTTTTTTCAGCTTTCTTTCGCTGATGGCGAGGGACTTGCGTCAGCTTTGGCTGCTTCTGCATGGCGAGGAGGTGCGGCTGCATCCCAGTGAGGCAAGCGAAAAGCGCTCCCTGGCAAAACGGCTTGGCCTTGAACGCATTGCCTTGGCCTTTGCTAAACTTGCCAATGCCGAGGCCGCAGTCAAAAGCGGTCAAAATTCGCCGGATCAGGCCCTGCATCTGCTGGTGGCGGATTTAAGCGCGCTTTTTTCCCCCCGTGGGAGACAAGGCGGGGCGGGCAATTTCGGTTAAAACTGGCAAGCCTAACTCTCTTGCCAATTATCAAGCACTGTTTAACTTATTTCGGCTCATGCCTGACAAAGCAAAAAAGCCAATCACTGGCCAAGCTTCTGTGACCAGCGGCCATCGCGCCCGTCTCAGAGCGCGGCTTTGCCGCGAACCTCTGGACTTGAGCGATCTTGAGGTGCTGGAACTGCTTTTGGCTTCGGCCTTGCCGCGCAAGGATACAAAAGCGCTTGCGGCTGAGCTTTTGCAGCGTTTTGGAAGCATTCGGGGCTTTATGGATGCGCGCGGCGAGGAAGTATTGAATATTTCTGGCTTTGGTTTGGGGCTGGAATGTTTTCGCCAGCTTTTGCGCGAGTTTTTGGCGCGCTATGCTGCCGCTCCCCTGCGCAAGCGGGAAATACTGGCTACGCCAGAAGCTGTTGCCAGAATGGCCAGGCAGCGTCTGGCTGGCGCATCACAGGAGGAAGCGTGGCTTGCCTTGGTAGATGCCCAAAACCGCCTTTTTTCCTGGGATCGCCTCTTGCGCGGCTCTGCAAGCGCTGTTGTCATTCAGCCCAGGGATGTTCTAGGCGCGGCACTGGCGCACAAAGCCAATGGCCTGATCCTGGTTCACAACCATCCGGGAGGAGATCCCACACCCTCCAGCACAGATCTTGAACTGACCAGGGAACTGCAAAGCCTCTCCCCGTCTCTGGGCCTGCGCTTTCTCGATCATGTCATTGTCACAGAGGCGGACTGTTACAGTATTTTTCAGCAAAAGCTGATCCCAGGCGCATCTTTTCTTTTGGAAAATCAAGGATAGACTAATGTCAGACGAGAAATTCAGCGTTGAAGAACAGTCTCCTGAATCCGCAAGCAACAAGGAGCAGGAGAATTTGTCTGCAACTGACGCTCCGGCGCAGGAAGCGGCTAAGCCAGAAGCCAGAACGCATTCAGGTGACGATCCAGCTGATGCGCCCGCGCCAGAAATCCCGGAAATTTTGCCCGTTTTGCCGCTCAGGGATGTGGTGATTTTCAACTATATGGTGCTGCCGCTGTTCATAGGCCGTGATAAATCCGTGCGTGCTGTCGAGGCTGCCCTTGAGCAGGGGCGCTATCTTCTGGTTGCAGCCCAGCGCAATGAAAGTGAGGAAGATCCCGCCCCGGATGCCCTCTACAAGATGGGTACCGTTGTCCAGGTATTGCGGCTGCTCAAGCTCCCTGACTCCAGGGTCAAGGTGCTGGTTCAGGGCATAGCCCGCGCCAGAATTGCCGAATTTACCCAGCTTGAGCCATATTATGCCGCCAGAATCGAAAAGGTGTCTGACAGCCAGGTGGAACTGAACCCGGAAAGTGAAGCCCTGCTTCGCGCAGTGCATGAACACAGTGAGCGCGTTCTCTCGGTGCGCGGCATGGCCTCGCCGGATATAATCAATGTTCTGCAAAGTGTGGAAGAGCCAGGGCGGCTGGCTGACCTGATCGCGGCCAATATCCGCATGAAAGTGGAGGATGCCCAGCGTATTCTGGAGAGTGATGATCCCCTTGAGCGCCTCGCCCTGGTTCATGTCCAGTTGCAGCATGAGCTTGAAGTAGCCACTGTTCAGGCAAAAATTCAGAGCAATGCACGTGAGGGAATGGAAAAAGCCCAAAAAGAGTATTTTCTGCGCGAGCAGCTAAAGGCCATCCATCAGGAATTGGGCGATGGCGAAACAGATGCCGATGATGATCTTTCCCTGCTTAAAAAGTCCCTGGCCAAGGCGGGGTTGCCAAAAGAAGCCAGGGCAGAGGCGGACAAGCAGTTGCGCAGGCTCTCGGCCATGCATCTTGACTCCTCCGAGGCCAATGTCATTCGCTCCTACCTTGAGTGCCTGGCCGAATTGCCCTGGAAAAAGACCAGCCGTGACCGTCTTGAGATTAAGAGGGCAAAGCAGATTCTTGACGAGGATCATTGCGGCCTTGAGAAAGTCAAGGATCGCATCCTTGAATTTTTGAGTGTGCGCAAGCTCAATCCCGAGGCTAAAGGCAGTATCCTTTGCTTTGCAGGGCCTCCCGGTGTGGGCAAGACCTCTCTTGGCCGTTCCATTGCCCGTGCCCTTGGCCGCAAATTCCAGCGCCTTTCCCTTGGGGGAATGCGCGATGAAGCGGAAATCCGTGGCCACAGGCGCACCTATATCGGTTCAATGCCAGGCAGGATCATTCAGGCCCTCAAACAGGCAGGCACGCGCAACCCGGTGATTGTGCTGGACGAAGTGGACAAAATTGGCGCGGATTTTCGCGGCGATCCATCCTCGGCGCTTCTGGAAGTGCTTGATCCTGAACAAAATAACAGCTTTAGCGATCACTACCTCAATCTGCCCTTTGATCTCTCAAAGGTGATGTTTATCTGCACAGCCAATCATCTTGAAAATATTCCCGCTCCCCTGCGTGACCGCATGGAAGTGATCAGTATTCCCGGCTATATGGCCCAGGAAAAAGCCCGCATTGCCAGGGAGCATCTTTTGCCGCGCAAACTTGCTGATGCCGGGATTAGTGCGGATGAGCTTGAGCTTAGTGACGCGGCCTTGACCAAGATTATTCGCGAATATACCCGCGAGGCCGGCGTGCGCAATCTGGAGCGGGAGCTTGCGGCAATCGCCCGCAAGCTTGCGCGGCAAAAGGCAGAGGGAGAAAGACGCAACAAAAAATGCCGCATTGGACTTAAAGAAGTTGAAAAAATGCTCGGTGTGCCGCGCTATCTGGATGATGAACGGCTTGAAGAGCTAAAGCCTGGCCTTGCCCTTGGCCTTGCCTGGACTGCCGCTGGCGGTGAGGTGCTGACGGTGGAGGCCAATGCCCTGAAAGGCAAGGGCAGTCTGTTGCTTACCGGCCAGCTTGGCGATGTGATGAAAGAAAGCGCCCAGGCCGCATTGAGCTATATCAGAAGCCGCGCCGCTGAGCTTGGCCTTGCCGATGGCTTTGCCGCAAAGCATGACATTCATGTCCATGTCCCTGCTGGCGCGACCCCCAAGGATGGGCCGTCTGCCGGTGTCACGCTTACCACCGCACTGATTTCCGCGCTTTCCGGGCGTATCGCCCGCGCCGATTTCTGCATGACAGGGGAGATAACGCTTCAGGGGCGCGTGCTTCCTGTCGGCGGAATTAAGGAAAAAATACTTGCTGCCTGCGCCAGGGGGCTGAAACACGTTGCTATTCCAAGACAAAATCTCAAGGATCTAGAAGATGTGCCTAAGGAATTGCTCAAGGGCGTGAGCGTGCATCCCATAAGCCACTATGACGAGCTTCTGGCCCTGGTTTTTGCCAAGAAAGACAAAAAAGGCAAAAGCCGGGTTAAGGGGGGCAGGGAAAAAGCGGAGTAAGCAGCCTTTGCTCCTTAACGAATATGAGCTTCTGGCGGCAAGGAAGCTGCATAATGCCAGGGTGGACAGCCCACGGCTTTGCGCGCGGCTGATCTGCGCTGAAGTCCTTGGCCTCGATAAAGCGGCGCTGATCCGCGAGGCTTCCCGCAGGCTTTATCCAAAAGAGATCGCAAGCCTCAACGAAGTGCTGCAAAAAAGGAGCAGCGGTTATCCCATGGCCTACATTCTTGGCCGCAAAGAGTTTTACGGGCGCGATTTCTTGCTGGACGGGCAGACCTTGATTCCACGCCCCGAAACTGAATTGCTTGTGGAAAAGGCCCTGGAGTTCCTTCCTGAAGACAGGCTTTATTTTGCCGATCTTGGAGCAGGCTGCGGCTGTATCGGGATAAGCCTTGCCCTGGAGCGGCCATCATGGCGGGGAATACTCCTTGATAAAAGCAAAAATTGCCTTGCTCTCTGTGCGCAAAATAAAAGGAGCTTGGGCGCGGACTTGAGGCTAGACATTGTTCAAGGAGATATTTTTTCTCTGCCGTTCAAGGCTTCCAGCCTGGATTTGCTTGTCTCCAATCCGCCTTATATCGCGGAGAGCGAGCGCAGCCAGGTCATGGCCGAAGTGCTTAATTTTGAGCCTGAGCAGGCCCTTTTTTCCGGCTCAGACGGCCTTGGACATTTGCGGGCGCTGATTGCCTTAGCCGCTCGTTTTTTGCGCCCGGGGGGACTCATTTTGCTGGAGCATGGTCATGCCCAGGGCCAGGACTTGCGCTTGCAGCTTGAGGCAGATTATTTTAAGGATATTCAAACTTTCAGGGATCTCGCCGGGCTGGAACGCTGTACCCTGGCCTGGCACGGCAGGCAGTAAAATCTCTTGACAGATTTTTTGCTTGCCAATAATTGCCAAACTAGTTACAAGGCCCTTTGCCGCTGGCGTAGCTCAATTGGCAGAGCAGCTGATTTGTAATCAGCAGGTTGCGGGTTCAAGTCCCATCGCCAGCTCCACCTGGCTGCCTGAAGTCAGCCAGCAGGGCATTAGGAGGGGTTCCCGAGCGGCCAAAGGGAACAGACTGTAAATCTGTCGTCGTAAGACTTCGGTGGTTCAAATCCACCCCCCTCCACCACCGCAAGGCTGGCAAGCAGTCCGCGGTATGGAATTTAGGAATCCTGTGGCTGTAGGAGACAGGCGAGACTGTCGGGAACTACGGCGATGCCGGGCTTGTCTCGGTGCGCAAATGCGGGAATAGCTCAATGGCTAGAGCATCAGCCTTCCAAGCTG
>QLIP01013533.1_pt1 | contig 21395 bp, 17 predicted proteins | sample 1769771 | NCBI WGS metagenome assembly QLIP01 (sample SAMN09428762, study PRJNA476227) | Gut metagenome, whole genome shotgun sequencing project. | isolation source: cecum | host: Rhizomys sinensis | place: China: Jinsha town of Minqing, Fujian Province | collected 2013-09-23
GCTTATTATAATATCGATAGAATTTTATAATATCAATAGAATTTGCGCCTGAAGGCGCCCTGTAAGTTTGATGTCGCGCTTGGAAGCGCAACCCCCATGACCTCCGAGGCTCCCCTTGCTGCCCGCTCCGCCAACCCATCTAACTTGCCATTTATCATTGGCTCTTGGGGCAGCAAAGCGGGTGGATTTGTTATGGAGGCTTCAAAGCATGTCGTGTGTTTAGAAGTCTGATATAAAAATATTACAGTGTTACTAATGGTTAGCGGACTACGATTTCGTCGAGGAACTGGCAGCCTTCGGTGGCTTTCGATTGGAAGCGGATGTAGCGTGCGGCAGTCGATCCCTCCCAGGCGTAGGTCTTGAACGAGAGTCCGTCGGTGTTCTTTTTGGTGTGAGTAATCTCTTTGAGCCGGTTGAAGTTTTTGCCATCGTCCGATACGGAGATTATTACCTGCTCGGGGAACCATACACCGGGTCCGGTGATCTGCATGAATTCACCTCCGATATATCTAATATTTTGAATTGATTCCAAATCGACGGTTACATCTACATAGTAATCGCCATTCGGCACAAAGCCTTGCCAGCGTTGGTCGCTGTAGTTCCAATCGCCATGTAGACCATCGGTGAGCGTGGCTTCGCGGTTGGCATTGTAGTTGCTCCACCAAGGCACGTTATATGTGACGCGTTTGCCGAAAGCGAGGTGCTTGTCGACCGTTTTTGATTCCGGCTTGCTTCCCACCTGATTGCGCAAATCAAAGGTGTGGTATCCATCTTTTCGCATCTGGTCGGTGACGAGTAGTGCACGGCGATAGAAATCCTCCCAATTGCGATTCGCTTGCGGAGTCCATCCAATCTCGGCAATAGCAACGGCGCGGGGGTAAAGCATATATTCGGCTTGCTCGACAGTGGGTATATATTCGCACCAGAGATTACCCTGTACACCCTCGATAAAGGGACGAATCGACGATAGCGAATCGGGCACCGGGTCGTAGCTATACACTTTCTCGAGTGTCATGTATCCGCCTATGGCTTCGGGTTGAGTGTGGGGCGCATCCTGATAATTGTCGAGGTAGCAATAAGCGCCCGGAGTCATGATGGCTTTGTGCCCACTCTGAGCGGCTTTGATACCACCCTCCGTGCCTCGCCACGACATAACGGTTGCGTTGGGAGCCAAACCACCCTCCATAATCTCGTCCCAACCGATTATGTTGCGTCCCTTAGAGTTGACGAACTTTTCGACGCGTCCGATTAGATAGCTTTGCAGCTCATTTACATCCTTTAATCCCTCGGACTGCATGCGTGCCTGACAAAGCTTGCAATCTTTCCAATTGCGCTTTGCGGCCTCATCGCCACCGATGTGGATATCCTTCGACGGGAAGATGTCGAAAATTTCAGTGAGAATGTTTTCAATCACCTCAAACGACTTCTCATTGCCGATGCAAACATCGGGTTCTCCTTTGGGGTTGTGAGTGCACGAGATTTCGGGGAAGGCTGCAGTGAGTTCTTCGGAATGCGAAGGCATCTCAATTTCCGGAATGACGGTTATGTTGTGTTTGGCGGCATATTCTACTATCTCGCGTGCATCCGCTTGAGTCAGGAATCCTCCGTGAGCATCGGGTGTCGATGCTTCAGAGTATGGCATTCCGGCACTGTGCCAATCCTTCCACAATTCCTGTGGCCGCCACGCGGCATACTCCGTGAGACGTGGGTAACGCTTAATTTCGATACGCCATCCGGCTGCATCGGTGAGATGGAGGTGCAGACGGTTCATCTTTAGCTTGGCCATAGCATCTATCTGCTTAAGAATAAAATCCTTGTCGCGGTAATGGCGCGAGATGTCGAGCATCAATCCGCGGTATGGGAATCGGGGATAGTCGACAATGGTCATGCAACGCACCGTAGGATTATCTCCTACAATCTGCGCCAGCGTCTCTTTTGCATAAAAGATTCCGGCTTCCGATTTAGCTTTGATAAAGATCCCTTTGGGAGTGATGTCGATGACATAACCCTCGTTTGAATCAACGCCCGGGAGCGATTTTACAAGTTTTGTATGCACAGCCTGTATGCCGCCACGCATCGTAAAGGAACCTTTTTTGAGGGTTACCGAAACGGGGCGCGGTGTCACGTTCAGCACGGCGTCGTTCGTAGCGAACGCGCAAAATGGCATTAAAGCCAGGAGGATAATAGACAGAAAATGCTTCATTGGTAATAGAGTCTTAAGCTTTATGAGTGCGGCGTCCGCGGATGTCGGATGCCAGTTCCGGTTTCTCTTCGAAGATATAATTGATGAAATCGTTGTATGGCTTCATCACCTCAAAATCGTCGCCAAGGCGGTGGATAGTGTCCGATTTGCACATAAAGCTGTCGCTTACGGGGTGCATAACGGTATACTCTCTCGGTCTTAGCAAATCGATATATTCCCAATCTTTAGGAAAACCTTTCGGGGCGGTCTTCAGCAGGTCGGCGCCTGGGATTCCGTAAAGTGCTTTGAATTTGGGATTATCGATAATTTCGAGATACTCCTCAATATTGTCGAAAATTGAGGTGCGTATCTCCTTCAGAAGAGGTGCGGGCGGGCACCAGCATCCGCCGGCGATGAATGAATTATTTGGTTCGAAATGAACATAATAGCAACTTCGATAACTCTTCTTAGTGCCGCCCGGACAGATCACGATTCCGATGTGAGTTTTATAAGGGGTTTTATCGTGCGAAAAACGAGTGTCGCGATAGATGCGATATAGACATTCGGAGGGCGAGAGACGAGCAGCATCGGGATCGAACTTTGCTATGCGGTCGATCATCAAAGCAGTAAAAAGCTCCACCTCGGCTTTTACCTTGAGGTATTCTTCTTTGTGTTCGTTAAACCATTCACGGTTATTATTCACTCTCAGATTCGAGAGAAAGTTATATACATTCTTCATAAAAAATGAGATTTTGAAGTTGTTTAAACTTCTTAGGCACAAAAGTAATGCTTAAATCTCATTCAACCAAATAATACCCCCGACTCTTAACAATAATTGAGAGTCGGGGGAATGCGTGATTGGTTATCTGCCTGTGGAGCCGATGCCGCCTTGGGCGGAGGCTGAGGAGCGGTCGTCGTTTTGGATCGATTTGGTGGCTTTCTTGGTGCTTGTTTTCAAATCGCCGAATCTCCAAGTAACAGAGCAGCTTACGCTCCATGCTTCGTTATTGTATGTTCTTGAGAATTGTTGTTCGCCTATGGTGTAGTCGGTATTGAAGCTGTGGTAGCGTTTCAGAAAGTTGTTAGCATTAAGTGCTACCTGCAGTCGTTTGCTTTTTAGGAAGTTACGACTAAGTCCCATACCATAGTAGTACCAACCGCTTTCGCTGCCCTGTAGCGATGGCTCAGGGAAACTCTGACCTCCGAATGCCGTGAGTCGAATGCCGAGAGGCATTAGGTATGTGGCATTAATGGTGTATGAGCCAGAGAATCCGTCGTTGGCCAATTGGTCGTATTTAAAGTCGTAGTACGACACAGAGCCATTGATGCTGGTTTGCAGTTTTGCTCCCATCTTGTATATAAGTGTACCGTTGATGGTTGCATATTGCGAGCGACCAATGTTTTCGTATGTTTGAATAATTGTGCCCTTGTCATATTTCAGGAATGACATGATACCGTTATTGTTGAAGGTATAATCGATACCGATGTTGCCGTTTAGCACTCCAGAATAGTTTGAGTATGTTAGCGAAAAGTTATTGATGCGACTACTCGTAAGATCCGGGTTTCCTTGTTGTAGATATCCGTTTACGGCCGAGATTGCATAGGGTGTTACCTGTGAAATCGTGGGTCGTGAGATGCGCATATGGTACGCCAATCGTACGTTTTCGGTCGGTGTGAGCATATAGGTCATAGCCGCATTTGGAACAACATCGTTGAGTCGGGTCCAATGCTGAGAATTTTTACCGGTAAGATCTTGAATACTCATGTCGCAATGTTCGTAACGAACACCGGCAGTAGTTGAAATCTTACCGAATTGACCTGTATATGAGCCATAAGCCGCATATACATTCTGCAATTGGTTCATTTTGATGTCGTTGTTGTTCGGAGTCGAGAGTGCTTCGGTTAGCAGTTCGGGGGTGTTGCCAAAGGCCGTGAATGCGAAATTGGAATTGTTACGCAATATCATCTTCAAGCCAGTTTCGAATGTATGAGCGTCATTGAAGGGCTTGGTGTAGTCGAGTTGGACTGTATGCTCGCGGTCGTAGGTGTTCGTCAAGTTCCCTTCGTAGAGAGGCATATTGCTTGGAAATTCGCCTTCGTACTTGTTTTCCGAATTCAGATGGATTGGATTGTAGCCATAGTTGAAGAGATAAAGCAGCGACAGAGTCTCGCCTTTGTCGTTGAAAGAGTGTTGATAGGAGCAGTTGGCCGATGCCGTATTGTTCTTCAGGAAGCCGTTGAATTTCTGGCTCACTTTTGAAATTACGTCTCCCAGGCGATTGAAAGTGGTATTGGAGGCCGACATCTTACTCATATCAGCGTGCAAAAGAGTTGCGTTGCCGCCGAAAGTGATGAGGTCTTTCGGGCTGGCCTCCCAACTTCCGTTTAGAGACATATTGCCGAAGTTAAATCCAATTTTCTGTTCGCGTGTCTGCAACATTGATGAAGAGGGGGTAGTGATGTAAGAATTTTCATAGCCGCCGCGGGGAAAGACTGTGCCGTTGGCATAGTTGCCATTTAGATCGAAGCTAAGTTTGTCGTGCTTCGTTGATAGCTGTGCACCGGCACCCATCTGATTACCGACACGCGCTTGCAGTGAACCGGCATAGCCGTTAAGCTTCTGTTCGCGAATGGTGATTAGGTTAAGGATTCCCGTAACACCTTCGGCGTCATACTTCGCGCCCGGTTCGGTGATGACTTCAATTTTAGCGACGGCTTCGGCCGGCATAGCGCGAAATATGGTAGAGTAGTTGGCTTCGAGCATCGGCTCGGGCTTGCCGTTGACGTATATTTTGAATCCGCTTTTCCCTTTGATCTGGATTTTATCCTCGCCGTCGACCGTGATGAGTGGGACTTTGCGGAGTGCGTCAATTAGCGATGCTCCCTTCGTAGAGGCATCTTCATCCAGGTTGTACGAGATCTTGGCGCCATCGGATGTTATAATAGATTTCTGAGCCACGACAACGACATCTTGAAGGTCGCGATAGTGGTTAGTGGTGTCGTTGGCCACTGAATCGGGGGCCAACGACGCAGCGGTGATTGCCGCCGTAGAAAGTAATGTTGTAAGCATAGTTGATGAATGTCGTTTAAGTTTATATAACGGTTGCAATGAGGCGGATGCCCAAGAACGAGCAAATCAAAATGATTGCAAGAATGCTTGCGAGGATATATGTGGATAGTTTATATCCGCGCAGTGTAATGTTGTAATTAAATATTTTCATAATGACTCTGTTTTAGCGATGAAGTTTTTGTATGCATCTCGCAGTTCGTCGGGTGTAACCCCTAAAAGATGTAAAACTTTGAAGATGGGTGGAAGTTGTTGGTGCATCATCTCCTCGCAGCGCATTTTGTCGATGCGATGCTTTGCATCATCGGCAACAAAGAAGCCGATGCCGCGTTTGTTGAAGATAAGTTCCATCGATGCGAGGCGTTCGTACGAACGCATCACGGTGTTTGCGTTCACTTCGATCGAGGCGGCATATTCTCTGACCGATGGGAGACGTTCACCTTCGATGAATTCCCCCTGCAGAATGGCGTCGCAGATGTTGTCTGCAATCTGGAGATATATGGCTTTATTATTTTCGTTGAAATTCATTGCCTTACCAGCGATTAATAGTTTCTAATTCTTTGAAACGCAAGTATGCCAGTGCATACTCACCCAACCCAAATAAGCCAGGGATGACAGTAAGCAGAACACGTGCTTGCTCTTCGGTGATGTGCTTATGATTCTGGTGAATATCGGTGAACTCAAGTCCGTATGTAATGGAAATGAAGATACAGATAAATATGATTGCCGCGGCAGTAAATGCCTTTACCAGGGGCTTCTTGGGCCAAATAGCAGATCCCAAAGTGAAGAATCCTGATACTGCAAAGCAGATGCCGATTGTGGGCCCAACGCGCCAATATGATGTAAATCGAACCGGCGCGTAGATGTGCATGTGATAGAGGTGATTGAAGAGGTTAACCGAGATGTGGTCCACAACCCAGAACGAGGCGAGGAAGCAGAGATATATCCCCCAGTTGGCTGTGAGTACGTAGGTGGTGAATTTTTCGAAGTTCGAAGCCGGAACTGTTAACTCGCTGTATCTTCTATTTTTATCGGCATACAGTTTGAATGTGTATGCGCCGGCAAACAGTATCGAAATCCAATTCAGAAGCCAGAAGCACTCGTGGTTTACATAATACGGATATTCGTGAAATGACGCAGAGAACTGCCTGTTCTCAATTAGCGGCAGAACAATCATTACAATAACACATGCCGCGAAAACACTCCCATATTGAAGAAGTAAGTCGCGTTTCTGAATGGTGCAGAAATATTTGACGTATCTCGAGAAGCGATCGAGATTAAAAAATTGATTTTTCATTGTAGTTCGGGGTTGAGAATGTTGCAGATTTGTTTCGGTTCCGAGATGGTAAAACCGAAGAGTGTTTCCAGGTTAACTTCCGTCTCTGTATCGTCGTTGTTGGGCAGGATAATTGAACTGCCGCCAATGCCGTTGATCGAGTAGAGGGCGTTGGCACGAAGCGTGGCGTCGGTGGTGTCGATGAATTTCAGCTTGGACTGGAGGAAGGGGATGCTGCAGTCCAATAGTACTTTATGGTTGTTGATAATGATTACGTGGTCGAGAATCTGCGACACGTCGCGCACCTGATGGGTAGAGATCATGATGATTTTGTTGTCAGACATCGCATTGGTAACAGCACGGCGGAATGCGCTTTTGCCGGGAATGTCAAGACCATTGGTGGGTTCATCAAGAATCAGAAGCGGCGTATTGCAAGCCAATGCGAAGGCAAGAGCTATCTTCTTTTTCTGACCCATTGAGGTTTTGGTTAAGTTGCGAACCTCTGGAATTTCGAAGATTTCGATGTAGTGTTCCAATGCCTCAACCGAAAAGTTGGGATACATAGCGCCTTTCACTGCTGCATATTGGCGCAGTGATATTGCCGGCATCTCGACCTCTTCAGGCACAATCATGATATCCTGTTGGGTTGATGGGAGTCGACGACGAGTGTTAACATCATTGAATAGGACCGAACCTGAAGATGGAGTCAGTAGTCCGCAAATCAACTGTAAGAGTGTGGTTTTGCCTGCACCGTTCGAACCTAAGAGCCCGTATACGCCGCCTGTTTGCAGCGAAAGCGAAAGCGAGTCGATGGCCGGCTCTCCGATGCGCGAGTAACTGAAGGTGCAGTTTTTGATTTCTAACATAGTTTAATAGTGTATTAGTTTATTGGTACACTGCAAAGGTAAGCATTAAATTTTGAACGGCAAAATATTTTTGCAAAAAAAATTTTTTGGGGCGGAAGGCGGGGCGAACGGGGCGTGGCGGGGCTAGGCGCGAGGGGCGAGCGGACGACAAGGGGAGCGGTGTCGGCGTTCCGCCTCCCACAGAACTCAAAGCGGCGCGACAGGGGCAGCGAGCAGAGCGGGATGGCGAGCAGAGCGGGACGGGGGCGAGCTGGGAGTGGCTGCGCGGAGAGGGGCGGCTTTGTGTTGAGTGTAAGCGCATTTATGCGCCGGGCCTGGGAGGGGCTGCGCGGAGTGGCTGCGCGGAGCGGCGCGGCTTTGTGTTGAGTGGGAAGCGCATTTATGCGCCGGGGCCTGGGGGAGGGGGCGCGGCGCGTGGCTATTTGATTACCAGGAGTTCGGTGCGGCGGTTGATTTGGTCGGCGGCGGCGGCGTCTTCGGTCGAAAGGGTTGAGATAAAGGCCTCGTCGAGGAGAGTGCCCTCTTCAAATTGGGGATACTCCTTGTGAAGGCGCTTGGTGATGCGTTGTGGCTCTGTCTTGCCGAAGCCGCGCCATGTGAGGCGTTCGGGCGCAATGCCGCCGGCTATGAGGTAATCGACAACGCTTTTTGCGCGACGTTCCGAGAGCGACAAATTGTAAGCGGCATTTCCGACACGGTCGGTGTGTGCGCGCAGTTCGACATTGGCTTGCGGATTTTGGTTTAGCAAGTCAATGAGTTCGTTGAGCGGCTCCTCCGATTCAGGGCGAAGCGTAGCGCGGTCGAAGTCGTATAGAATATTTCCTATCGACTGCGGTTTGGTGGTGGCAGAGAGAATGAAGTCAACTTCATATTCTGCATCCTCCTCTTCATTCCCAGACTCGAATTCCTGGCTCACATTCAGGTAGCCCTCTGCACCGGCTTTCATGACATATTTAACGCCGCGCTCCAGACTGAAACGAAATGAGCCATCGTTTTTAGCAACCTCTTTGCGGTTTGACCCGTCGTTGCCGACGATGCGTATAATTGCATCTGGCACCGGTTCGTCGTCTTTGTCGATAACATAACCAGAGATTGAGATGTTAAGTTCTGGCAGCAGGAAGCTGTAGATGTTATCATAGCCGCGGGCGTCGCGCCGGTTACTGCTGAAGAAACCTGACTCGCCCTGTCCGAAAGTGATGCCGAAATCGTCGGCCGAACTATTGATCGGAGCACCCATATTCGAGACGCTCCAGCGCTGTTTCGATTCATTGAAGGCGGCGCGAAATATATCTAGTCCTCCCAATCCGGGATGTCCGTTCGATGCGAAGTAGAGAAGAGTGTCGCCTCGCATGGAGGGGAACATCTCATCGCCGTCTGAATTAATGTCAGGACCGAGATTTTCGAGACTCCCGCCCTTCTCCTTGAGATTGATGCGCCAGATATCTTTACCGCCGAAACCGCCCGGCATGTCGGACACGAAATAGAGATAGCGCCCTGAGGCATCTACTGCCGGATGTCCGTAGGCCGATAGCGTATCGTTTGTTATGGTGAATTTTTGAGGAGTCGACCATGAGGCCTCGGCGCGTTGGGAGGTATAGATCTCGACAGAGGTGTCGGCGTTCGGTTGGCGTCGGGCCACGGTGAGATACATCGTCTGTCCGTCGGGCGAGAAGCAGATTGCACCTTCGTCGGCGTCTGTATTCAGTTCTCCTTTTGCAGGTTCAGGGCGTTGCCATTCCCCCTTTTCATTTTTGGTAGAGAAGAAAATGTCACTTCGTTTTGTTCCAGTAACTTCAGAATGATTGTCGCCGGTTGCTTTTTCGGTCGATGAGGTAAAGTAAAGAGTGTTTCCAGTCTTGTCAAGGAATACAGGGGAGAAATCGGAACGCAGCGAATTGAAAACTTTTGCGGGTTTTACGACATAGCGTGACGGTGCGTTGTCGGACAAAGCCAACTGGCAACCCTCAATTCCGTGTGCGGCCATCATATTTTTGGGACGCCATTGAAGAAAAGTTCTGTAAGCCTCAATTGCCTGTTTATATTTGCCGTCGGCTTGCAGAGCGCGTCCCAAGCCAAGATATGCTGCGGAATCCTCCGGAAGATAACGGACTGCGTTCTGGTAGGAAGCTGCGGCACGTGCCGGTTGACTTAATCGGAGATAGCAATTGGCGAGGTTGTGCGATATAGCACCTTTCTGGCGTCGTTGCGTCGTTGAATTGAGTTTGCTGTAGATGGTTTTGTATGTCTTGGCAGCTTCTGCATATTCACCTCGTTTGAATTGGGCATCGGCTTTGGCCACCGACGCGGAGTTGCATCCCGAAAGAATCGAGGTTATTAAAAATGCTAAAAAAATAAAAGGCGCGTTTATCTTCATATATGATAAACGCGCCTTATGGGCTTTCTATTGTTTAAGATGGGTTAAGAGTCTTATTTTGTAGATTTGATGCCTGTTTTTGCTTCAAGTCCTGTTGAAATTTCGTTGAAAATTTCATCTACGATACCCATACCGTTGATTGCAAGATATTTCTCCTCTTTGGTGTAATACTCGCGGAGGGGATGAGTTTGGTTGTGATATACCTGAAGACGATTCTTGATAGTATCCGGGTTGTCATCGGCGCGACCTGTCAGTTTACCACGGCTAAGCATACGGTCGATAAGTTCCTCTTCGGGAACTTCAAGACCGATAACTGCGTGCAACTCAGTACCACGCTTTTGAAGCAAACCGTTCAATGCCTCGGCCTGAGGAATTGTGCGGGGGAAGCCATCGAATACAACGCCGCTGATGCCAGCCTTAGCCTGCTGTTCGAGAACGCTGTCAAGGATGCTGATCATCAACTCGTCGGGAATCAACTGACCCTTAGAGATGTAGCTGTCGGCAATTTTGCCAAGTTCAGTACCGTTCTTGATATGCTCGCGAAGCACTTCTCCTGTCGAAATATGGAAAAGACCGTATTTGTCGATCAATTTTGCGCTTTGAGTACCTTTACCGCTACCCGGTGCGCCGAAAATTACAATGTTTAACATGGATTATAATGAGTTGTTATTGACTAATAGAGTAAAGAAGGTGTTTTATTCCTCCTCTTTTATTACATAGATATCCTTTAGATTGCGAACCTTGCCATCCAGGTCAAGACCATAACCGATTATGAACTTCGGCGGGATAATGAACGCCGCATAGTCGGGGTTGAAGCCTGTTTTTGAGCTTTCCGGTTTGTGGAGAAGTGTGGCAAAGCGGATTGATCGCGGATTGCGGGTCTTGAGGTCGGCAATCATCTTCTGTGCAGTGAGTCCGGTATCAACAATATCCTCGATGATGACAACGTCGCGGTCTTCGATATTTTCGTTAAGACCAATCACCTGCTTAACGCAGCCTGTCGATGACGTGCCTTCATAGCTCGAATATTTCACGAACGAAATGAAAGACTCATTCATGCCCAATTCGCGATAGAGATCGGCGGCAAACATGAATGCCCCGTTCAGGACACAGAGAAAAATCGGGTTTGAATTCCCGAGGTCGGCGCGAATCTCGTCAGCCACTCGTTTTACTTGTTGGGCGATCATTTCAGCCGTTAAATACGGCACGAACGTCAGACCATTGACTGTTATTTCGTTTTCCATTTTTATATTGAATTGTCAGAAGAAACGCAATCTGCGAAATCTTTTGCAAAATTAAACAAAAAGGATATATATCGCAATATTCAGAGCCCCTCTTTTTTCAACAAAAAAGAGATATTCCCAATATATTTAGGTTTTATTTAAATATTATTTCGAAATTATTAAAAATTAAGTATTCATACAAAAATACAGATATTTTTAGATGATTTATTGGTTCAATCAAAAAATAATTTGTAATTTTGCAGTGAGTTTTTCATGGTATAAGATTTTAAGGTTAAAATGTGAGATTGGTTGTCGCGATGACAATCAATTTTTTTTGTTTTTACTCCAACCGTTTTTCTACATCAGAAGGTTTTACTCTTTAAATTTTTTGAGTTCAGTGTGGATGCATTTCAATGTGCCGGGAGTGTAGTATGGGTTATGGCCCTCGTTTCGGCAGAAGGTACGGAATTCCGGACTAAGAATTTTTTGTAGTCCGGCTCTGATAGAATCGGTAGTAGGCTCGGCTTCCACCACTGTGTTGCCACGGGCTCGACCTTTTTGACGGTCGCCAATGTTTAGGGTCGGAATATGGAATGAGGGTGCTTCGAGAAGACCGCTCGATGAATTGCCAACCACAGCAGCGGCATGTGCCAGGAGCGAGAAGTATCGTGTGCGTCCCAACGATGTGAATGCCGCAACATCGTCTGAGTGTGAATTGCTCCATTCGCGAAGCAGTGATGCGATGGTTCGACCTTCGGCATCGGAATTGGGGAGCGAGATTATCACCTTTATCCCTTGCCTATCTTTACATGATTCGAGCCATTGTTCAAGTGCCCCAAGCAAAGCGCGAGTCTGATTCTCTGCCTCGCCCGGTTGGCGGGTTACGGGGTGAAAAGTCATAGATATGTAATCATCTGCCAGTTTAAGGGCTAAGCTATCCTCAAGTTCAGTGCGCGACATCGGTCGAAACTGAGCAATCGACTCGGCGGCAAGGCTTCCGGAGTTAAAAACTCTATTGGCGGGTTCGCCCATATCTATGATGCGGTTGCGGTATTCTTCGGTAGCGGCAAAATGCAGAGAGGAGAGTTTGGTAATGGCATTGCGAATGGCGTCGTCGATTGCACCCTCTGTAATTTCACCCCCATGAAGATGTGCAATAGGGATATTGAACATCAATGCCGCCGAGGCCACTGCCAACATCTCGTAGCGGTCGCCCAAAATAACTACCATGTCGGGCTTAAGCTGGTCGAACGCATCTGCAATACCTATCGAGCAGAGCCCCATCGACTTAACGGTTCCAACCGGAGTGTCGCTTGAAAGCATCATCTCTACGCGACGATCCACCGTCAGTCCGTCACGTTCAATTTCGCGAACAGTTAATCCGAATTCTGGCGAGAGATGCATATTGGTTGCGATTATCTGCAATTCTACCTCCGGGTCTTGATTGAGGCGTTTCATCAATTCGCTTAGAATGCCATATTCGGCACGCGTTCCCGTAACAACACAGATACGTTTCATTGCACTTCAATTAAATCGTCAATATCAAAATCGCGGATGGCGGTTGTGCCAATCACATCGAACCACCGCATCGGCGATACACCGGTGCCGGGACGCTTTACGGTTAGATTCTCTTCGGTCAGCAGGTCGCCCGCCTTAATGGGTTTAGCGGCAACAATACTTTTTCGTGCCACGCCACAATTAGCCTTCTCGGAGGGCGACATACGCTTCTTGCCAGAGCCGAGGGCAACCTCTATGTTGCGAATGGCGCTTACCATAGCCTTTAACTCATGGGGTTCGAGCGATGCCTTATGATCGGGTCCGGGCAGTGTGCGCGATAATGTGAAATGTTTCTCAATCACTTCGGCTCCCAGCGCCGCAGCGGCAATCGGAATTTCTATACCCACGGTGTGGTCGGAATATCCGATATGCTCAACCACCTCACGAAGCGTTAGCATTGCCCGAAGATTTACATCCTCCATTGGGGTGGGGTATTGAGTGTTGCAATGCAGAAGAGTAACTTTATCCAAATCCTGACCGAACGATGAGAGAAGAACGATGGCTCGTGTCACCTCCTTCATATCGGACATTCCGGTCGACATCACAATCTCTTGGTTGAAACCTGCAATTTTTGCCAGATACGGAGCATTCGTAATTTCGCCTGATGGGACCTTCCAGAAGTCAATTCCCAGTTTGTGAAGAAAATCGATACTATCTAAATCGAAAGCCGTCGACAGGAATTTGACGCCACGTTGAGCGCAATATTCCTTCAGTTCATAATGGTCAGACTCCGAGAGCTCGAGTTTGCGGAGCATTTCAAGCTGCGAATCACTACCATCTCCGATGTTGCGTTTCTGGTATTCGGCCTGACGAGCGGAACCTGTGACAAGTTTCTCGGCTTTGAAGGTCTGAAATTTAACATAGTCAACGCCCGCATCGGCGGCAGCATCGACCAATTGCTTAGCCATTTCCAACGAGCCGTTATGATTCACGCCCGCCTCGGCAATTATGATTGTATGCTTCATGGAGTCTAATAGAGGATTAAATTTTTCGAGCCGGCACACCGACATATGTTCCCGGTTCGGTGATATCTGAGGTTACAACTGCACCGGCGCCGATGATGGTGTCGTTGCAGATTGTGATTCCTTGGGTTATAATTGCACCGCTTCCCACCAGGCAACGTTCCCCAATTTGACTGCCGCCATTCACAACGGCGTTAGTCGAGACGTGTGTAAAGTCACCAATCGTGGCATCGTGTTCAATCAATGCGCCACTGTTGATGATGCAATGTCTGCCAACATTAGCACACGCATTGACCAATGCAAACTGCATAACAACGGTTCCTTCGCCAATCACCACCGAATTATCGACCGAGGCATTTGGCGCGATAAGTGTTGCAAAGCTACCTCTGGCTGCTTCAATCTCCGAAACGAGACGTTGCCGAAGCGCGAAACTCTTGATGGCACCGACCGTTACGATGAATTGATGTGACGATGTAAATTTAGGAATCTCAGGGTCGGTGGCTATAACGGGGATGTCGAGACTCTTCGTTCCAACCAGTTCAGGATGATCAATGATTCCGACTAAATCTAAATCAGACAATCTTGCCGCAGCAATAACCGAACGACAATGTCCGCCACCACCTACCAATAAAACCGGTTTCATTGCAACTAAATGAGATTGATAAATACAGCGAAGATAATAATACCGATAAAGAACGAGATGCCAATCCACATTTTTGCCTTTCGTGCATACTCGTGCGCACGAATTTGGCACTCCTTTCGCTCCTGTATGCTATAAAGATTACGATCTTCGTTTTCTGCTCTCTGCGAATCGCGCCATGCGCGGCGCGACAATACGGCATAGTAAATACCTACGCCCGCCAACGGAAAGAAAAAGATTGTTACGATTACTGCCAGAATCACCAAAGATGGGGGTTCAACCGAATAATCCTCTTGAATTGAATCGACCGGTGGAAGTTCAATGCCATAGCGTGTGAACTGTGTAGCTTCCGACGATTCCGTATCCGGTTCGGCAGCAACCTCGGCTACTGCCGGTGTCGGATGCATCAGATTGAAGAGACGCTGTCGGTAATATCGGCATATGTCAGCGACATCCTCTGCCTTCTCCCAGTCGGACATGGTCTTGCACCAAACATATGTATCCGGCATTACACCTGCATTATGAAGTTCGTCGAGGTTGAATGGACCCCGACGTTCTCCGTTTATCATCGCAAAATAAAGTTTGCTCATATCATTGATGCTAAAACAAATATTACAGCAAGTATGCAAATGCCGATTAATAAAGCTGATAATACCAGTGAGGTTATTATCACAGCCTTAGCACTCGAGTTTGCAGTTCGAGCATCGAGAATGCGACCTGCGGCATACAATTCATTCGCTTTGTTGGCTTGAACAATGCCGATAACGCCAAGGATTCCACCCACGAATGTGGTCAAGAATCCGACAACGGTTGCAATGATAGCCCACGTATTCCAATCGAAATGTACGTATGACTCGATTTCATGCTGATACCCGTTGTTGCTGAAGGAGTTTCGGTCGGAACCTGGTGCATACTGATGTTCTTGTGTTATATGCGGCCCTTGCGGTTCCTGCGGCTCTTGGACAAACTGTGGTGGCTCATTTAGAGGCTCGGCGTATGATCCAAAAGCTGACTCCTCGACGAGTAAGTCAGAGAGTTCAGGCACGTCTGCTGCCTTTACCCAGTTAGGCAAACCGGCCTTCCAAACATATGACTCGGTAGTTAAACCTCTGGCAACAAGATCCGTTTTGGGCATCGGACCCTCTTGGACGCCATTAACAATAATATAAAATTCATCCATAGCCATTCATTTTTAAGGAATTTGAGAAAGAGAAAATAAAGAAGTTGTGTAAACAACTTATATGCCTTGAGGAAGAGAAAATATTCTGAGAGGAAGAGAAAATATTCTGAGGCGCGACGAATCACGCCTCAGAATAAATAGATTATTTAATTATTTGCACCGTGGCAATTCTTATACTTCTTGCCAGATCCACAGGGGCAGGGATCGTTGCGGCCAATCTTCGGATCTGCCTTAACGGGCTGTTGAGCCTGTTGCTGACGTCCGGCGTTCTGTGCAGCCTGACGCTGTGCGCTCTCGCCCGGATAGCTGTCGCGTGTTGTGCTATAATTAGCATACGGATTTTTTTGAGCACGCTGTGCGCGAGCTGCCTGCTCCTGAAGAGCGCGCTGCTGTGCTTCTGCGGCCTCGGCGGCTTTAGCCTCCTCGTAGTCAGGAATTGCCATCTTACCGCGCATCAAAGTAGCCACAGCCTTTGCGTTCATCTCAGAAAGCATGTTCTTCCAAAGGTTGAAGGCCTCAATCTTGTAGATCACCAACGGATCCTTCTGCTCGTACGATGCATTCTGAACCGACTTGCGGAGTTCATCCATCTCGCGGAGCTGTTCCTGCCATGCGGCATCGATCGATGTCAACAATACAGTCTTCTCCCAAGCCTTTGTGAGCGGACGTGCATTCTTGGCGTAGCACTCCTGAATGTCGGCCTGAATGTTATACATGCGGCGACCATCTGTAACGGGTACGCCGATATTGCCCTGAGCACCCTGATTCTCAACGAAGTCTTTGATATAGGGCATGATGGCAGCAGCCATGTGCTCTTTGCGACGGTTCAGAGTTTCGAGTGCGCTTTCTGCAATTCGGTTAGCCATTTCTTGCTGGTCGAGCTTGCTGAATTCCTTTTCAGAGATGGGTGATTCCATAGCCAAAACCATGCCGACCTCTTTTGCGAACTCGTCGTAGCTCTCATATTTGCGAGAAGCGAGATCGAACGAAGTCTCATAGATCATGTTTGCGATATCGGCACCGATACGTTCGCCCTTCAATGCATTCTGACGGCGACCGTAAACACCCTTTCGCTGAGCATTCATGATATCATCATACTCCACAAGGCGCTTACGAATACCGAAGTTGTTCTCTTCAACACGCTTCTGAGCATTCTCGATCGACTTTGTCACCATGCTGTTCTCGATCATCTCGCCCTCTTTAAAGCCGAGTTTGTCGAGCATTTTCACAACGCGGTCGTTAGCGAAGAGACGCATCACGGTATCCTCGAATGAAACGAAGAATACTGAGCTACCCGGGTCGCCCTGACGACCGGCACGACCGCGCAACTGACGGTCGACGCGACGTGACTCATGACGCTCCGTACCGATGATAGCCAAACCTCCGGCTGCTTTAACCTCGGGCGAAAGTTTGATATCCGTACCACGACCCGCCATGTTGGTGGCGATGGTTACGGTGCCACGCTGACCGGCTTGCGCCACGATGTCGGCCTCACGCTGGTGGAGCTTGGCATTCAATACCTGATGCTCGATCTTGCGGAGCTTAAGCATTTTTGAAAGGAGCTCTGAGATTTCGACTGAAGTCGTACCCACCAATACCGGACGACCAGCCTTAACCATATCTTCTACCTCCTGGATAACGGCCGCATACTTCTCCTTCTTGGTGCGATATACGCGGTCGTTCATATCGTTACGGATTACGGGCTTATTGGTCGGAATCTCAATAACGTCGAGTTTGTAGATATCATAGAACTCGCCTGCTTCGGTCATCGCCGTACCGGTCATACCGGCCAGCTTGCGATACATGCGGAAATAGTTCTGGAGCGTAATTGTGGCATAAGTCTGAGTTGCCGCCTCTACGGTCACACCCTCTTTTGCCTCGATTGCCTGGTGCAAACCGTCAGAGTAACGACGGCCCTCCATGATACGGCCAGTCTGCTCATCTACAATTTTAATCTTATTGTCGTCGATCACATACTCTACGTCCTTATCGAAGAGAGTATAAGCTTTCAGAAGCTGGTTCACGGTGTGAACGCGCTCTGCTTTGATTGCATAGTTCTCCAACAGATTATCCTTCTTCTCGCTCTTCTCGTCGGGTGTCAACTCCTCGTTTTCGACAGCCGAAAGTTGAGCGGCAATGTCGGGAAGAATGAAGAAATCCGGATCGGATGTCGTGCCGGTCAATACCTCGATACCCTTGTCTGTAAGCTCGATTGAGTGATTCTTTTCGTCGATCACGAAATAGAGCGGTTCAACGGCCTTGGGCATTTCGCGGTTGTTGTCCTGCATATACTTAGCTTCAACCTTGAGCATAAGCTGTTTGATGCCATCTTCGCTGAGGTAGCGGATCAACGGATTGTGCTTCGGAAGAGCCTTGTAGACGCGGAACAGCGCCAAACCACCCTCTTCGTAATTGCCGGCAGAGATCTTCTCCTTGGCCTCCAAAAGAAGTTGCTGAGCCAACTTGCGCTGTGCGTTTACAACCTTCTCTACGTTGGGTTTGAAATCGTTAAACATCTGGTCGTCGCCCTTGGGGACGGGTCCTGAGATGATAAGCGGCGTACGAGCGTCGTCGACCAATACAGAGTCAACCTCATCGACGATTGCATAATAGTGATCCTGACGCTGAACCAAGTCCTTAGTTTCGAGCGCCATATTGTCGCGCAAGTAGTCGAAACCGAACTCATTGTTCGTACCGAAAGTAATGTCGCACTGATAAGCATTGCGGCGAGCCTGTGAGTTGGGCTGTGTCTTGTCGATACAGTCAACGGTCAAGCCGTGGAACTGGTAGAGAGGACCCATCCACTCCGAGTCACGCTTGGCAAGGTAATCGTTCACAGTCACCACGTGAACACCTTCGCCAGTAAGCGCATTCAAGAACACGGGCAGTGTTGCAACGAGAGTCTTACCCTCACCGGTTGCCATCTCGGCGATATTGTTGGCAACTTTGCCCTTCTGCATAATGCCATGCAGAACCATACCACCGATGAGCTGAACATCGTAGTGAGCCATATCCCAATTCATCAGGTTGCCACCAGCCAGCCACTGAGTTTTATAGATAGCCTTGTCGCCGTCGATCGATACGAAATCTTTGCCAGCACCGGCGAGTTCGCGGTCGGCATCTGTAGCTGTAACAGTGATTGTATCGTTCTCTTTGAAGCGGCGGGCTGTTTCCTTAATCACGGCAAACACCTCGGGCAGAACCTCGTCGAGCTCCTTGGCATAGTTATCGTACATCTCCTCTTTGAGATCGTCGATCTTCTTCCAATACGGCTCGCGCTTGTCATATTCCATAGCCTCAATCTCCTCGCGGATTTTGGCCATTTCATCCTTGTACTTCTGAGCGTTGCCGCGAATGCGTGTGCGAATCACCTCGATACGTCCACGAAGCTCATCGTCAGAGATTGAAACAATCTGCTCAGAGATCGGGTTAATCTCGTTGCGAAGTCTATCCCACAGCGGGCGCACGGCACGCTCCGACTGGTCACCAAATATTTTCTTTAATAATCCTGATATCATTGTGTTATTTTTTTTAAAATTAATAGTTCGAATCTTTTCTGCTTAATTGAATTGTATTCATAACTTTGTTATCGGTTAAGCATTACCGGTTTGGCAGTGGCTCCATTCGGGGAGCGGATTCGAAGAATTGAGGTTACAGTCGGTGCGAGCGACAGGGCGTCGACCGTTGTTGATATGCGTTCGGGCTGAATCTCGGGTGCCATGATAAAGGCCGGAGTCAGCACCGGTGTTTCGCGAATCGGTTTGGTGACAGAGGGGAAATCCTGATCATCAACCACGTTCCATCCCGGGCTGAAAGTCACCAATATATCACCGCTGTGTTTGGGGTCGATGCGAAGTCGAAACAACTCCTCCTCTTTTGTTGAGGGCGAGAGAATGTCATAAAGCGTATAGGCTTGATCCACGCCGCTCATCTTTGCAAGGAAGCTTCGTGCATCGGCCACCACATCGCTTACGTCCAAGCGCTTCTCTTCAAGAAGATTGTGGTCGAAATAGATCTGATTATCGCGGAAACCACCTATATAATCGGCATTGCCATGAAGGGCCGACAGATAAGAATTAAGCAGCGACTTTGCACGCTTTATTGAGAATTCGCCTGTTGGTATGCGATATTTCTTGTCGTCGATGACAGCATCGTCGTAATATCCTGTCGAAGTCACCCACACCACAGCGTTGGCTGTGCCCACATAATGATCCACGGCATCGAGCAGACGCTCAATCTGTTTGTCAAGACGCAGGTATGAGTCGGTGAGTTCGGTGCGGAAGTCACCATCTTTGACATATTTATAAGGAGCAAGCGTGTATGCCACGTTAAGCATATCGATTGCATTGCCCGAACGACCCAATTTCAGTGATTTCAGACACTCGATTGCAACATCCGTGATTTCACGATTTGCCATCGGAGTGAGATTGAAACGCTTAAACACGTCGCGATCCGAGCGCGGGAAGATGTGGCGGAATGCAAACATCTTCTTTTGCGGCGGCAGCCCAGGCATCAAATCCACACTGATCGACGGTTTCCACTGCATCGTGTCGATGCGTGTGCCGATGGGTTGAGTGTGATTACGACTGCTTAGTGTTGCAGGCATAGGCTTATAATATGTGCTTGAAGCCCAGTTGCCTGATGTATTATTAATCCAACATGCCGACGTGCCTGCATGCCCAGCCATTGCGATGGCCTGTTGCGGATCGGCGGCAAAGGAATATATAGCCGAGAAGCCTCCGCCATCTACCTGCAATTCATCGGCAATGGTCGACAGACGGATATTGGCGGGCGAATAAGCATCGTTGGTGAAATTTCCCATCGACGATGCATCGGTCAGAGCCGGCTGTGTTTTCTTCGACATGTGGTCGTAGACCATAGCCGAAGGCACGCCTGTGCGCGATGGATATGCGCCGGTATAGAGCATAGCCGTAGCGGAGGCGGCGTCAAGGCCATTAACCTTGAAGTCGACGTCTCGCATATACACGCCCTTATTCATCAGTCGACGGAAACCCCGCTGACTGAAGTGGCTCTGCAGATATTCTATATAATCGGTGCGAAGCTGATCAACGACGATTCCGACCACGAGCGTTGGTCTTGCCTGAGGCTCCGTTTGCGGAGCGGCGAACACGCTTGTGGCTGTCATTCCGAGCAGCACCGTACTTATTATTTTTTTCATTCTTAGTATTATAACCGATTTTCGGTGTAATTATTGCATAACATGCCGCCATTATGAGCGTAGCGCCCATTAAGGGGAAGAATGCAGTGTTGGCCGATTGCAACTGCATTGGCCAGAAGATTAGCAGGAATGTCAGCGCTGCTGTGTTATAGCACGCCATACACCATGCCACACGGCGCAAACGACGCCACATGATGCCGAGAGGCAACAGAAGCTGCAACGGATTCAACCATAGCAGTAATAAGTTTGGAGAGGTAGCTTCGTGTTCCGACACGAAGACCAGAAATGCACTGACGCATCCGGTGATTCCGAGTAAAGAGAACCATATCACATAGGCCGAAGCCAGGATGCGACGTCGACGCCATTGCCACCAGCACATAACCGAGGCGGTGACAAGAAAGAGCGAACAGCAGAATAGAGGAGACGCCCACCACGGTGTTGGCGGAAGTGTTGCGTGTCCGCTGTCGGGAAGAAGCTGAACGGTTGATCGCACCAGCTTACGCCCATCTCCCATCTTTGCATTAGCAAACTGATTCATCATCTCCACGGGTACGAACATCTCTTCGCGGGCCGAGATCGGTTTGTCGAGACCGCTGCCTAATGCCAAATCGATGCCGAACTGATACCACGGATAATCTTTGTGATAGGCACGCATCTCATTGCGGAAGTTGCCGTACTTTCGCGGATTAACGAAAAAAATGCGAGAATTTGTGGCTGAATCGAGACGGTCGATGATGCGAGTGGCGCAATTATCGCGTACGTAATTGTAGCGATACACGCGATTCTGCTGAAGCGATTCTTCGCGCAGCATAGCCAGTAGCTTTCGTGCCTCATCCTGTGTCAGGTTAAGTTCCTGTTCGGTTACGGCTCCCCCCCCCCCCCCATAATC